>Ga0164241_10001813_pt1 | contig 24910 bp, 26 predicted proteins | sample OricomyardsoilBY_FD_108780 | JGI IMG/M metagenome (GOLD analysis project Ga0164241, IMG submission 108780) | Backyard soil microbial communities from Emeryville, California, USA - Original compost - Back yard soil (BY) | ecosystem: Environmental > Terrestrial > Soil > Unclassified | place: USA... | reverse complement strand
GTATCGATTGTTCGCTCGCTGGCGCTCACTCATGGCCGCCCCCCTTCCGGGGCGCCTCGCCAGCTCGGCCGCCCCGGACCGAGCGCCGGCACGACGGTATCGATTGTTCGCTCGCTGGCGCTCGCTCATGCGCTCCTCCTTTCCGTCTCGTCGGTGCGCGCGGGCTGCCCCGCGGTGCGCACCACGAACTCCTGCAGCGACACCGGCTCGATCTGCAGGTTCATCTCCCGAGCCCGGGCCTGGGCGAGATCGTCGAGCGGGCCGTTGACGGTGGCCGAAACGAGAGACCCGATGCCCTGCCTGCTCAGGACCTGCCGGTGGGTGGTGAAGTCGTCGACCGAGGACGCCAGGCCGCTGACGGTCACCGCGCGGCCGCGTAGCTCGTCTGCCGGACAGTCGACGACGATCCGGCCCTGGTTGATGACCACGACGTGTTCGAGCAGGTTGGCCACCTCGTCGATCAGGTGCGTGGAGAGCAGGATCGTGCGTGGGTGCTCGGCGTAGTCGGCGAGCAGCCGGTCGTAGAAGATCTGCCGGGCCACCGCATCCAGGCCCAGGTAGGGCTCGTCGAACAGGGTGATCTCGGCCCGGGAGGCCAGTCCGATGACGATGCCGATCGCGGAATGCTGACCGCGGGAGACCTTCTTGACCGACCGCTTCATCGGAACGTCGAAGTCGTCGATGAGACCGGCGGCCCGGTCGTGGTCCCAGTTCGGGTAGAACCACGAGGCGGCCTCGATCACCCGCTTGACCTTGATGTCCGGGTAGAGCTGACTCTCCTTGACGAACGACATGGTACGCAGCACGTCGTCGTGTTCGACCGGGTTGCGGCCGTGCACGCGGACCGTGCCGGCGGACGCGAACTCCTGCCCGGTGATGATGCGCATGAGGGTGGACTTGCCCGCTCCGTTGCGGCCCAGCAGGCCGGTGATGCTGCCCTCCTCGAAGGCAACCGAAACGTCGTCGAGCGCGGTCACTCCGCGGTAGCGGCGCGACACATGGTCGACGACAACAGCGGCGGTCATGACGTATCCCCTCTCTGTGTGGTCGAAAGCTGTTGGATTGCTGCTCGATCCGGTGCCTGGCGGATGAGATCCACCAGCTCGTCGGCCGCGATGCCCAGTCGGCGGGCCTCCGCGAGCAGCGGTTCGATGTACTGCTCGGCGAACTCCTTGCGGCGCAACTGGATCAGTCGATCCCGGGCACCGGTGACGACGAACATCCCTATGCCGCGGCGTTTCTCCAGTACTCCGTCGTCGACCAGGATGTTGATGCCCTTGGCCGCGGTCGCCGGGTTGATCCGGTAGAACGTGGCGAACTCGTTGGTCGAGGGCACCCGCGCACCCTCGGCCAGCACGCCCTCGACGATGTCCGAAGACAGCCGCTCGGCGATCTGCAGGAACAGGGGCGTCCCCTCGTCCAGCACGGTCGCCTCCAGGAGATCCATGGTTCACCGCTTGAGTGGTTCGTTACTTGACCAATGTACCTACGAGTCGGCGCGATCCGCAAGCGCGACCCGATCGCGACGCACGAAGCGAGTCGGCACCCGTCGCGGGCTCACCCGTCTCAGGCCCAGGGCACGTGTGGGCGGCCTCGATCGGTCGGTAGCGGGGTCATACTGGGCCTGAGCGGAGATCGGCCGAGGCGCAGGAGTCTGCTGATGGACAGTTCCGGTCGGCACCAGGGCCGGTCACGCGATGCCGCCGTCCGGGTGGGCTGAGTGTCGTGGTGCGCGACGGGGTTCGGATCGCCGAGTTGGTCGGGACGCTGTCGTATGCCGCCGATCTGGGTCTTGGGCAGCCGATGGATCATTGCCTGCGACAGACGGTGATCGCCGGTCGTCTCGCCGAGCTCGCCGGCGCCAGTGATCGGGACCGGGCGACGACGTTCTACCTCGGCCTGTTGATGAACACCCATTGCCATGCCGACGCGGCGGAGCAGGCGACGTGGTTCGACGACGACATCGGCTTCAAGTCCGAGGGTGTCGAGACGTTGGGCTGGAACACCGCGCAGATCCTCGCCTTCTTCGTCCGCCGACTTGCCTCGCACGGCAGCGCGTCGGCCCGGGCGAGGCGGCTGGTGACGTTCCCACTCCGGGGGCAGCGGCTCGTGCTCGGATTCATGGCCACGCACGCGGCGATGGGTGCCCGGTTCGCCGAGCGGATCGGCCTCGACCCGGCCGTCGGTGTCGCGATCGGCCAGGCCTACGAACAGTGGGACGGTCGGGGCGTACCCGACCAGCTGTCCGGGGAACGGATCGGACTGCCCGCGCGGCTGGTGCAGCTGGCCAGTCCGGTGGAGGTGTTCAGCCGCCGCCACGGCGCCCCCGCGGCGGTCGCCATGGTCCGCCGGAACGCGGGCACCCAGTTCGACCCCGCCCTGGCGGACCTGTTCTGCGGGTCGGCCGCCGATGTGCTCGACGACGTGGACGCGGCCGCGGAATGGGACGCGGTGCTCGACGTCGAACCGGAGCCCTGCCGCCGGGTCAGCGGGGCCGACCTGGATGTCGTCCTGGAGGCGATGGCAGACCTGGCGGACCTGAAGTCGCCTTATCTGGCCGGTCATTCGCGGGGCGTTTCGAACCTGGCCACCGAGGCGGCCCGGGTCTACGGCCTGCCGACGGACGAGCTCACCGCGATGCGGCGGGCAGGGTTGATGCACGACCTCGGCCGGGTCGGTGTGTCCACCGCGATCTGGGACAAACCGAGCCGGCTGACGGCCACCGAGCTGGAACGGGTCCGGCTCCATCCGCTGCTCACCGACCGCATGCTCGTTCGGGTGAGTGCGCTGCGCGAGCCCCGAACGATCGCCGCTCGCCACCATGAGCGGCTGGACGGCTCCGGGTACCCGAGGGGGCTCACCGCATCGGCGTTGACCCCGCCCGATCGGCTGCTGGCCGCGGCCGACGTATACCACGCGATGACGGAGCCTCGGCCGCACCGTCCGGCTCTGGACGGCGTGGCGGCGGCGCGGGAACTTCGGGCCGAGGTCCGGGCCGGCCGGCTGGACGGCGCCGCGGCCGCCGCGGTGCTCGGGGCCGCGGGCCACCGCGCCGCGCCCCGCCGGTCGTGGCCCGCCGGACTGACCGCACGTGAGGTCGAGGTCCTGGGTCTGATGGCGCGCGGGTGGTCGAACAAGCAGATCGCCCAACGCCTGGTCGTCACGCCGAAGACCGTGTCGAATCACGTCGAGCACATCTACGGCAAGATCGGCGTCTCCAGCCGGGCCGCCGCGACGCTGTTCGCGACCCAGCAAGGGCTGTTGGGAGCATACGAGACCGGCTGAGGCGCTCCCGGGCATTCCCGCCGTCCCGGGAAGATGAGGTGAATCCCTCATGACGGCGGCCCACTTCCGGCGCACCCTCGACCCGAGCAGCGACACGTCGCGGAGAGGAGACGACCATGTCGACAGCCAACTGGGATGCCCGCCCGTGGGAGATGGTGCAGACGGGCCCCGCCGACGCTGAGCAGACGGTCCTGCTCCTTCCCGGCGGGTGGTGCACCGCGGTGTTCTACCGGGAGCTGATGGCCGAGCCGGCGCTGGCCGGGGTCCGGCTGGTCGCGGTCACCCTGCCCGGCAACGGTGGCACCCGCGCCCCGCAGGACCTGAGCGTGGAGAACTACGCGCGGCAGACCGCGGAGCTCGCCGAACAACTCGGCTGCACGGCCGTGGTGGGGCACAGCATGGGGGCCACTGTGGCACTGGAGATGGCGGGATCCGGTGCGTTCACCGGACCTGTCGTCCTGCTCGCGCCCTCGTTCTGTCGGCGGGACGAGGCAATGATCGTCCGGGTGCTGGACCGGCTGGCCCGGGTGCTCGGGCGGCTGCCCTTCAGGGCGATGCAGTTCATGATGCGGTTCGCGGTCAACGGCAGCCCGCTGCCCCCGGAACGACTCGCCGAGCTGGTCGCGGAGTTGCAGAAGAACGATCCGGAGTTCATGCGCCGCGGCATGCACCGCTACCTGCAGTACCTGGACCGGCACGGGTCCGTCGCCCAGCGGTTGTGCGAGGCGGCGGTGCCCACGTGGGTCGTCCACGGCCAGACCGGCGACGGCGGGATCACCGACGAGGAGCGTCGCACCCTGCAGGCCTACCCGTGGGTCCACATCGTCACGATCCCCGGTTCGAGCTTCTTCACCCCCAACGAGGAGCCTGCCCTCGTCGCCGGTCTTGTCGTCGCCGCACTGGCCGCCAGCACCCAACCAACGGCCAACTGAAGTCGCCCGCCACAACGGCGGGCACAACCGGGCGGACACCAAACACGAGGAGAACGCCATGCCCAAGATCTCGAAAGAAAACGCACCCAACGTCCAGGACTTCGGCCTGGGGACAGACATCGGCGGTCCGGTCGACGACTACACCGTCAACTTCGTCACGATCCGGCAGGAGCATTCCCTCGCCGCGCTACTGCAGGGGCTTCCCGGCGACAGCTGCCCGTGCCCGCACTGGGGCTACGTGTTCGCCGGCCGGATCACCGTGACCTACGCGGACCGGGTCGAGGTCTACCAGGTCGGCGACGCCTTCCTGATGTCACCGGGACACGTGCCCGCCGTCGACGCGGGCACCGAATTCGTTCAGTTCAGCCCCACCGACCAGCTGAACGTGGTGCACGCCCACATGAGCGCTGCCGCCCAGGCAATCCAGGGCGTTCCATCCGCGTCGTGAGCAGCCGGAATATTTCGCCGTCGGCCCGGGGCCGGCCAACTGCTGCTCAGCCGCCGCCGTTCGCAGGGCAACCTCGCAGGCCCGGTCGTCCCACCCGGCGGCGCTCGGCAAGCCTCGCTCAGCCGGTCGTGGCCGGCACGTCCAGCACCTTCTGCTGCCGGAACTGCGTCCGGTACAACTCGGCGTACAACCCGCCTTGCGCGATCAGCTCGTCATGCGTGCCGGACTGCACCACCCGCCCGGCGTCCACCACCACGATCCGGTCGGCGCTGCGGATCGTCGACAGCCGGTGCGCGATCACCAGCGAGGTGCGGCCGTTCAGCGCCTCGGCCAGCGCCCGTTGCACCGCGACCTCCGACTCCGAGTCCAGGTGCGCGGTCGCCTCGTCCAGGATGACGATGGCCGGCGCCTTCAGCAGCACCCGGGCGATGGCCAGCCGCTGCTTCTCCCCGCCGGACAGCCGATGCCCACGGTCGCCGACCACGGTGTCCAGGCCTTCCGGCAGCCGGCTGATCAGGTCCCAGATCTGCGCCGCCCGCAGCGCCTCGATCAGCTCTTCCTCGGTAGAACCGGGTCGGGCGTAGAGCAGGTTCGCGCGGATGGTGTCGTGGAACAGATGCGCGTCCTGGGCGACCACGCCGATGGCGTCCCGCAACGACTGCAGCGTCAGGTCCCGCACGTCGCGCCCGCCGACTAGCACGGCACCGGTGTCCACGTCGTAGATGCGCGGCACCAGCTGGGAGATGGTGGTCTTGCCGGCCCCCGACGGACCGACCAGGGCCACCAGCTCGCCCGCTGCGGCCCGGAACGACACCCCGTGCAGCACCGGGTGCCGCGGGCTGTGGTCGTTGACCGCGACGTCCTCCAGCGAGGCCAGTGATACTTCGTCGGCGCCCGGGTAGGCGAAGTGCACGTCCCGGAACTCGATGGACTGCTCGCCGGGCGGCAGCATGCGCGCGTCCGACTTCTCGGTGATCAGCGGCTTGAGGTCGAGGACCTCGAACACCCGCTCGAACGAGACCAGCGCGCTCATCACGTCGACCCGCACGTTCGACAGCGCCATCAGCGGCCCGTACAGCCGGGTCAGCAGCAGCGCCAACGACACCACCGCGCCGGGCTCCATCGCGCCGTTGAGCGCCAGGGTTCCGCCCAGGCCGTAGGTCAGGGCCTGGGCCAGCGCGGCGACCAGGGTCAGCGCGACGATGAAGATCCGCCCGTACATCGCCGTGCTGACGCCGATGTCGCGCACCCGTCCCGCCCGATCCCGGAACGAGGCCGCCTCCACCTCCGGCTGGCCGAACAGCGCGACCAGCAGCGCGCCGGACACGTTGAACCGCTCGGTCGTGGTCGTGTTCATCGACGCGTTGAGGTTGAAGCTCTCCCGGGTCAGCTGCTGCAGCTTGCGACCGAACCGCCGGGCCGGCAGCACGAACACCGGCAGCAGGATCAGCGACAGGACGGTGACCTGCCAGGACAGCGTGAGCATCACGGCGGCGGTGAGGATCAATCCGATCACGTTGGCCACCACCCCGGACAGGGTGGAGGTGAAGGCCTGCTGCGCGCCGATGACGTCGTTGTTCAGCCGGCTGACCAGGGCGCCGGTCTGGGTGCGGGTGAAGAAGGCCAGCGACATCTGCTGCACGTGCTCGAACACCTTGGTCCGCATGTCGAAGATCAGGCCCTCGCCGATCCGCGCGGAGTACCAGCGGGTGCCCAGCGAGAGCAACGCGTCCAGCACGGCCAGGGCACCGATCACCAGCGCGATGGTGACCACGGCGCGGACGGTGCCGTTGCCGCTGATCTCGTTGACGACGTCACCGGCGAGCAGCGGGGTGGCCACCCCGATGACGGATGAGATGACGGTCAACAGCAGGAAGATCGACAGGTCCCGGCGGAACGGCCGGGCGAACGAGACGACCCGGCGCAGGGTGCCCTCGGTCAGCTTGTGCTGCACCACCGAACTGTCCTGGTACATGGTTCGCCAGGCGCTGGCGCCGGTCATCCGGCCACCGGGTCTCGTCATGGACACTCTCCTGGTATTCGCACTCCTGGCATCAACGAGTTGAACACCACAGCGGTACCGCCGGCTTCCCGCCGCGGTTGCGCCCAAGGCGAAACGGCCGGCCGGGGATCGAGTTGATCATGCAGAAGGTGTGCCTATGAACGCTCAGAACAACACCTTCTGCATGATCATCAGTCGGCGGCACTGATGGACGCGCTGCACGACCCGCGCCCTCAGCCCACCGGTATCTCGAACCTGGCCCGCTCCTGCACCGGCACCAGATCTTGATAATCCTTGTGCCGCTGAATGTATCGCTTGACGAACGGGCAGTAGGGCAGCACCGTCGCGCCCCTTGCGCGCATCTCGTCGAGGGCGTCGCCGATCAGCCGGGAGGCCAGGCCCCGGCCACCGAATTCGTCGCCGATCTCGGTGTGCACGAACGAGTAGCGCTCGCCCCTCGTGCGGTACTCGGTGAAGCCGGCCAGCGCGTCGCCGACGTGGACCTCGAACCGGTTGTGGTCCGGGTTGTCCACGACGGTGATCGGCACGTCGGGTTCGGTCATCAGGGGTTTCCTTCCGTGGTCCCGGGTCAGGCCGAGCCGACCCATTCGTCGGTGCCGTCGATGAACACCTGACGCTTCCACACCGGCAGCCGGTGCTTGACCTCGTCCACCAGGTCCATGCACGCTGCGAACGCCTCGCGCCGGTGCGCGCCGGACGCGGCGGCGGCCAACGCGATGTCGCCGACCCGCAGCAGGCCGACCCGGTGCGAGACGGCCACGGCGATCACCCCCGGCCGGGCGGCGATCTCCGCCGCCACCTGTGCGACGACCGCCCCGGCGGTCGGGTGCTCGTGGTAGTCGAGTTCGGTGACCCCCCGACCGCCGTCGTGATCGCGCACCACCCCGGCGAAGGACACGGTCGCCCCGGCCGCGGCGTCCTGCACCGCGGCATAGTGCTCGGCCGGGTCGAGCGGCTCGGCGGTCACCCGGGCCAGCCCGACCCGCCCGGCCACCGCGCCGACCTCGCTCACCGGTGGTCACCGCCGCGGATCTGGTCGAGGGCGTGGTCGAGCACCCGGTCGAGAACCGTCAGACCGTCCCGGACGCCTCCGGTCGAGCCCGGCAGGTTGACCACGAGGGTGTGGCCGGCCACCCCGGCCAACCCGCGGGACAGCATTGCAGTGGGGACCTTGTCGCTGCCTTCGGCGCGGATCGCCGCGGCCAGACCGGGGATCCGGACGTCCAGCACCGCGGCCGTCTCCTCCGGCGTGGTGTCGGTCGGCGAGATGCCGGTGCCGCCGGAGGTGATCACCAGGTCGGCGCCGATCGCGTCCCGCAGGACGGCACCGAACTCCGACCCGTCGGCCCGAACCAACGGGCCGGTCACGGCGAACCCCCGCTCGACGAGCCAGCTCCGGATCACCGGGCCGGTCCGATCGGGATACACGGCGGCCGCGGCCCGGGTCGAGGCGATGATCACCACCGCGGTTCGGCTCATCGGCTCGTCACCGGCCGTCCGGCCGGGTCCAGGTGCCGGTCTTGCCGCCCTCCTTGCGCTCGACGCGCACCGCGTCGAGGACCGCGGCCGGGTCGACCGCCTTGATCATGTCGTGCAGCGTCAGTCCGGCGACGGCCACGGCGGTCAGCGCCTCCATCTCGACGCCCGTGCGGTCGGCCGTCCGCACCCGGGCGGCGATGCGCACTTCGGCCTCGCCGACGTCGAGGTCGACGGTCACCCCGGAGATCGCGATCGGGTGGCACAGCGGGACCAGGTCTGGCGTGCGCTTGGCCGCCATGATGCCGGCGATGCGGGCGGTGGCCAGCGCGTCGCCCTTGGGCAGACCGCCCCGGCGGAGCAGGTCCGCCACCCCGGCGGTGGTGCGCAGCACGCCGGTCGCGACCGCCTCCCGGGCCGACACGGCCTTCTCGGTGACGTCCACCATCCGCGCGGCGCCCGAGGCGTCCACGTGCGTCAGGGTCGGGTGTTCCGGGGTGGGCACGACCGCGATCGTAGTCGGGGTGGTTACGCGGCCGGCCCCACCCGCGTCCGCTCGTCGCCGAATCGGCCCAGGAGATCATCGACCTGCGGGGCGCCGTCCACGAGGACTGGGTTGATCATGAACGACACGCCCTTTTCGCGGGACGAGAAGGGCGTGTTGTTCATGATCAAGAGGGCTTGTCGGGTGGCCGGTCGACGTCCCGGCCGGTGGCCAGATCCCCACACTCGATCGACACCGGCGGGTGGTCGCGGAAGTAGCCCCGAGCACCCTCGTCGCCGGTCGCCGTGGCCACCACCCCGGGCCAGTGGTCGCGGCCGATCAGCACCGGATGCCCGGGGCGGCCCATGTAGGTGGCCCGCACCAGCGCCGCCCGCGCCGGCACGGGCGGGCCGGCGGCATTGACGATCCGCCGGACGACCGGCTCGCCCACGTCGGGCAGGTCGACCAGCATCACCAGCGCCGCGTCACACGCGGGTAGGGCCCGCAGGCCGAGCCGCAGGCTGGTGCCCATCCCCCGCCGGTAGTCGTCGTTGCGCACCGCGGTGACACCCGCCGGGAGTAGCCCAATCACCTCGTCCGCGCGGGCGCCCACCACCACGATCAGCGGCTCGCAGGCGGGCAGCGCGGACAACGCACGCAGCACCCACGGCCCGTCACCGGTGTCCACCAGGGCTTTGGGGGTGCCGTAGCGGGTGCCCGCGCCGGCCGCCAGCAGCAACCCGGCGACCCGGGCCGCGGGCGCCTGCGCAGCGATCAGCGGTTGATGACCGTGGTCGGGTGCACGTAGGGGGTGTGCAGCAGCGGGAACTCCACGTCACCGAACGGGGACAGCGCGCCCTGCACGTCGACGTGGGTCTCGGTGACCGCGTGCTCGCCGGGGGGCAGGTCGGGCCAGTGGGGGTCGACGCCCTTGCCTCGCTTGGCGGCCACGGGGTCCTCCTTGGTTCAGCCGTACGGGTCCGGCTTCGCTTGTCGGCGCAGGTCCGGCGGGCGGTCGTCCGCCCACGATCATTTTGGACCACCTGGCCCGAACCGCTCAACCCGACCGGCCGGATCACTACGGTGGATGCGATGCCTTCGACCCTGGATTGGTTGCGTGCCCGCGACGACCGACAACTGGTCGCGCTGCTGCGCGCCCGTCCCGATCTCGCGGTGCCCGCGCCGAGCGATCTGACGGTGCTGGCCGGCCGGCTGAACACGGGACCATCGGTCTGGCGGGCGATGGAGTCGCTCACCCAGTTCCACATCCAGCTGCTGCAGGCCATGGCCGCGCTCGATGCGGAGAAGCGGGCGGTCGACCGGACCGCGCTGCGCGGGTTCCTCGGCCCCGATGTGCCGGACGACGCCTTCGACGAGGCGCTGGGCGGATTGGAGGCGCTGGCACTGGTCCGGGGCCACGACATGGTGGTGATGGCGTCCGCCGTACTCGCCGTCCTCGGGACGTATCCGGCCGGGTTGGCCGCCGCCGGGTCGATGTCGGTCGAGCAGGCGCGCTCCGCGGTGGCCGAACTCGACGGCACCGCCCGCGGAATCGTCGAGCGGCTGGCCAACGGTCAGCCGCGTGGCACCACCGACTCGCGGTCCACGGTCGGGCGGGCCGTCAAGAGCCTGGTCGGAGCAGGTCTGCTGCGCCGCGTGGACGCCGACACGGTGGAACTGCCGCGGGAAGTCGCACTCGCCGTCCGCGGCGATCGCCCGCTCGGGCCGCTGCAGGTTCAGCCACCGGCGGAAGGCGTTGTCGCGCACGGGGTCGGGACCATCGACGGGACCGCGGCCGGGCAGGCGGTCGCCGCGATCGACCGGGTCCGCCGGCTGCTGGACGGGATCGGGCAGAACCCGCCCCCGGCGCTGCGGTCCGGTGGTCTGGGCATTCGCGAGCTGCGCCGGCTGGCCAAGCAGGCCGCCGTGGACGAGCACATCACCGCGCTGGACGTCGAACTGCTGGCCGCCATGGGTCTGATCACCGCGGAGCACCCGCGCAAACGTGCGACCGAACTGTGGACGCCCACGACCGACTCCGACGACTTCCTGGGGCTGGCCGACGAAGCGGCCTGGGCCGAGCTCGCCGGGACCTGGGTCGACCTGCGGCGCAACCCGGCGCGGGCAGGAGCCCGGGATGCCGCCGACAAGGTGCAGAACGCCCTGTCTCCCGAGCTCTCCTGGATCCGGGGGCCGGCCGACCGGCGGTTCGTGCTGGCCATGCTGGCCGAGTTGCCGCCGGGCTCCGGGCTGACCCCGACCGGGTTGGCCGACCGGTTCGCCTGGCGGTCTCCGCTGCGGCCGCCGGAACATCGGGCGGCGGTGCTCGGCGCGGTCGTCACCGAGGCCACCGCGTTGGGGGTCGTCGCCTTCGGTGGCCTGAGCACCGCCGGCCGGGCGCTGCTCAGCGGGTCGCCGGCGGAAGCTGCCGGCGCCCTGACCGCGGCCCTTCCGAAGCCGGTCGACACCGTGATGGTGCAGGCCGACCTGACCGTGGTGGCGCCCGGCAGGCTCGTGCCCGAGCTGGCCGCCCGGCTGGGGCAGGTGGCCGATGTCGAGTCGGCCGGATCGGCGACGGTCTACCGGGTCACCCCGCAGTCCGTCCGCCGGGGGCTCGACGGCGGCGTGACGACCGCCGAGATCCAGGAGCTGTTCCGGACCCACTCGATGACCGGGGTGCCGCAGGCGCTCGAATATCTGATCGACGACGTCGGCCGGCGCTACGGGACCCTCCGGCTGGGCCGGGCGAGCACGTATCTGCGCAGCGACGACCCCGCCCTGATCGACCAGGCGATCGCCCAGGCGGCGGCGCTGGGCGTCGACGTCCGTCGTCTGGCGCCCACCGTCGCGGTCTCGACGGCCGCGCTGCCGGAGCTGATGACGCACCTGCGGACCGGCGGGCTGGTGCCGGCCGCCGAGGACGGTTCGGGTGCGCTGCTCGACCTGCGCGACCAACCGCAGCGAGTGAAACAGCGCGTCCCGCAACAACAGCACTGGCGCGAAGCACCGAGCGCGTCGGTCGAACAGCTGGCCGCCCTGGTCGACCGGATGCGCAGTGCCGATCGCGCGAGACCGGTCACCACCGGCGCCGGCGGGGACACCGCATCGATCCTGGCCGAGCTGCGGATCGCCGCCGCGCACCGGCGGACGGTGTGGATCGTCTACGCGGACATGCAGGGTGCCAGCATCCGACGACTGGTCGAACCGATCACGGTGTCACCCGGCAAGCTCGTCGCCGTCGACCGGATCCGGGGCGACGTCCGCAACTTCGCGCTGCATCGGATCACGTCGGTGGCCACCCTTGACGAGCAGGACCGGTCGCCCAACCCCGATCAGACCGAGACGACAGAGGGGAACCGCACGTGAGCCGCGCCGGACTGCTGCGCTACTGCCTGGCCAAACCCGGCGCCTGGTTGGACGAGCCGTGGGAGGGCGACGAGGTCGTCAAGGTCGCGGACAAGATCTTCGCGTTCTTCGGATCGGCCGACGGTTCGTCCGTCGGAGTCAAGTGTGGCCGGACCAAGGAGGATGCCCGGGAGTGGCGGGACCAGTACCCGGACGCCGTCACGGTCACCGCCTACATCGGACGCTACGGCTGGAACAGCTTCACCATCGGCGGGGCGGTGCCGGACGACGAACTGCGCGAGGCCATCGACGCGTCGTACGCGGATGTCGTTGCGCGGCTGCCGAAATCGAAGCGCCCCAGCTGATCTCGACCGACTGAAGCCAGCCGTCCAGGCAGTTGTCCGGTGGGCGGAGCCGGCGGGCGATCCGGTGTGGCGGCTCGGCCGTGCGTGTGTCACCTGGTCGTCAGGAGCCGGTCGGTGCGTCGAGGCGGCGCCGGACGTACGCCTCGACCGTGATGAGCAGGACGATTTCGTCATCCGGCCCGGTCAGCGCACCGCGGGTGGTCACCAGCGAACGGTCGGTCCTGGTCGGGGTCACCTGCTGGATGGTCAACGACCCGGTCAGGGTTCCCGGCCGGACCGGCGCGGGGAACTCGGAGGTCACCCGCCGCCCGGCGATCACCGCCCAGTGCCGGTACGCCCCGAGCACCGAGAGCCGCTGATAGATCGCCACCGTGTGCACGCCGCTGGCGATCACCCCACCGAAGAAGCCGGACTCCGCCGCCGCCCGATCCACGTGGAACACCTGCGGGTCCCAGTGGGCGGCGAACTGGAGAATCTCTTCGAGGCCGACGTCGTAGCTGCCCAGGTCGTGCACCGACCCGGCGACCAGGTCTTCCGCGCACAGCAGATCGGCCAACTCGGCTCCCTCGTCACGGCATGCCCAGGCACACCACTTCCCGGTCGTCCCGATGCACGAGAGTCTCCAGCGTGCCCGGCGGGCAGTCCCGGGTGCTCACGGTACCGGCGAGAACGGCGATCACCCGGAACAGCCCGCGCGGGGTGACGCCGGACGCGGTGGTCCGGCACGGCGCCTTGCCGACGTCGTCGGTGTTCCCGGCGTACAGGCAGTCCCCGACCCGGGCCAGGTAGTTCAGACAGAGAACCGCATTCTCCCGGGTGACCAGCACGACGTCGGACGACGCGGGAAAGCAGCGGCTGTCGTCGGTGGTGTTCTCGAACCGGGCGGCAATGACGAACTCGGCCTCCGGCGCCGCACAGTCCAGGCCCATCACCGTCGTCCCGCCCGACGATGCCAGGCAATCGCCCGCCTGCAGGGACGTCGCCGACGAGGTGCCCGGGGTGCCCGACGACCACAACGCCGCGGCGACCACGACCAGGGCGACCACCGCGACGCCGACCACCGCGACGATCGCCCGGCGGCGCGGCTTGCCGTCGTCGAAGGTGCCCAGTTCCGCGTGCGGCGCTGCCGACACCGACGACCCGAACCGGGCCTGGGCATCCGGGGCGGGGGCCGCCGGGGAAACCGGGTCGGGCAGGCCGACGGGGCGGACCTGCTCGGCCGGGATGCCGCCCGGGCCGACCCGCAGCGCGGTCCAGCGCGGCCCCGGCTGCTGCGGCTGGCCCTGCATGCCCTCCAGCGTCCCACGATCGAGGCGGGTCGGCGTCCGGCCGGTCGAACCCGGTGGCCACCTCCGCGGGGAAGATCCGGTCGCCCCGGACGACCCGATCATCCCCGGTCAGGCGCTCGGTCGCCGGGCCGCACCGGCCCTACCGCCTGGCGGGAGACCGGCCGGTCGCCGCGACCTGGTTAGCCTGGCGAACATGGGACAGCCAGCACTACGGCGACTCGGTCGATCGGGCCTCGCCGTCTCCGCCACCGGCCTCGGGTGCAACAACCTGGGCCGACCGAACACCGTCACCGAAAGCCCGGAGGGCACGCAGGCCCTGATCGACGCGGCGATCGACGCCGGGGTCACCCTGTTCGACGTCGCCGACATCTACGGCACCCCGCCGGGGCGTAGCGAGGAACTGCTCGGTGCCGCGCTCGGCAAGCGGCGCGACGACGTGATCGTCGCGACCAAGTTCGGCATGGACATGCACGGGACGGACGGGCCGGATTTCGGCGCCCGCGGCTCCCGCTGGTACCTGCGCCGGGCCGTGGAGAACTCGCTGCGCCGGCTGCAGACCGACTGGATCGATCTGTACCAGCTGCACCAGCCGGACCCGGCCACGCCGATCGACGAGACACTCGCGGCGTTGTCCGAATTGGTTGCCGAGGGAAAGGTCCGCTATGTCGGGCATTCCAACTTCGCCGGCTGGCAGGTCGCCGACGCCGCCTGGCGGGCCCGGGTCGACCACCAACCGCCGTTCATCTCCGCGCAGAACGAGTACTCGCTGCTCAACCGGGGCCTGGAGGCCGAGGTTCTGCCGGCCGCCCGGGAATTCGGGCTGGGCGTGCTGCCGTTCTACCCGCTGGCCAACGGCCTGCTGTCCGGCAAGTACACCCGCACCGACGCCCCCCGCGGCAGCCGACTGCAGGCGATCAAGCCGCAGCTGCTCGAGACCGCCCCCTGGGAGCGGCTCGCGGCGCTGCAGACCTTCGCCGACGAGCGGGGCGTCAGCATGCTGCAGGTCGCCTTCGGCTGGCTGCTTGCCCAGGGGCCGGTGGCCGCGGTGATCGCCGGCGCCACCAGCCCCGAGCAGATCCGGGCCAACGCCGAGGCCGCCACCGCCTGGACCCCCACCGCGGACGATCTTCTCGAGATCGACAAGATCTTCCCGGGTCCGGCGGCCTGATCACGCGGCCGCCACGCTGCGACTTCGCTGGCTTCCGGGCCGTGCGCAACCCGGGTCGTCTCCCTCCGGCGAGTTGCGCTGATCGTTTACCCGCAGAATCGGACAAAACGGCGCCGGAAATGGGTCTTGGATCAGCGCAGGGTCCGGTCGGGTGGTGCAAGAGCGGGCATTTCAGGCGTATGGGTCACCTTTCGTTTCGTCTGATGGGCGCGCCAGACATCGTGGCGAGTCAGCCGGTGGCGGGGCCCAGGTCCAGGACGGTCAGCACCGGCTCGCCGGCCTCGTCGGACTCGGCGAGGGCGACCTCGACGCTCAGCCCCCAGTCACGGTCACCCGCCGGGTCGTCGAAAATCTGCCGCACGTGCCACTTCTCGGGCATTCTCGCGATGAGCACGAACGCGACCGACCGGGCGTCGGCCCCGATGCCGAGTTCGTCGTACTCGTCCCAGTAACCACGCATGGCCGAGTCCCAGGAGTCGGCCCGCCAGCCCTGGCCGGCATGCAGTTCCCCCAGCGCCGGGTAATCCTCCCGGGCCAGCAACTCGAGCCGGCGGAACAGGGCGTTGCGCACCATGACGGTGAAACCCCGCTCGTTGGCGGTGATCCCGCGCGCGGCGAGCGGTGGGCGGACCTCGCCGGTGCTACCCGGCAGGATGAGCTCGTCGGCATCCGGATGGGCCAGGGCCTCCCACTCGTCGAGCAGGCTGGAGTCGACGCCGCGCACGAGCTCGCCGAGCCAGCTGGTGATGTCGGTGAGCTCGTCGGTGCGGGCGGCGCTCGGGACGGTCCGGCGCAGCGCCCGGTAGGCGTCGGCGAAGTACCGCAGCACCACCCCCTCGGAGCGGGCGAGCCCGTAGAACGCGATGTACTCGGAAAACGTCATCGCGCGCTCGTGCATGTCACGCACCACCGATTTGGGTTCCGGCTGGTATTCGGCGATCCACGGGTGACCCTTGCGGTAAGCCTCGTAGGCCACCTCGATCAGGTCGGCGAGCGGCTTGGGATGGTCGATGTCCTCCAGCAGCTCCATCCGCTCCTCGTACTCGATGCCTTCGGCCTTCATCGCCGCGACCGCCTCGCCGCGGGCCTTGAACCGCTGCGCGGACAGCACCGGTCGCGGACCCTCGAGCGTCGCCTCGATCAGCGACACCGCGTCCAGTGCATAGGTGTCCGCCTGGATGTCCAGGATGTCCAACGCGGCCAGGGCCAGCGGCGACAGCGGCTGGTCCAGCGCGAAATCCAGCTGCAGATCCATCGTCAGCCGGTAGCGGCGGCCGGTCTCGTCCGGCTCGTCGAGCCGTTCGACGATCCCGGCGGCGATCAGCGCCTTGCCGATGGCGATGGCCCGCAACGCATGTCGCAGCTGACGGGGCCGCGGCTCGTGGCTGCCCTCGATCAGCGCGCGCAGGTGCGCGAACGCGTTGCCGGGGCGGGACACCACCCCGAGCACCATCGCGTGGGACACCCGGAAGTGCGAGGTGAGCGGTTCCGGCTGCGCCGCCACCAACTTGTCGAACGTGGTCTCGGACCAGTTGACGAAGCCCTCGGGGGGCTTGCGGCGCACCACCTTCCGTTTCTTGGCCGGGTCGTCGCCGGCCTTGGCCAGAGCCCGTTCGTTCTCGATCACATGCTCGGGGGCCAGGACCACCACGTCACCGGCCACGTCGAATCCGGCCCGGCCGGCCCTTCCGGCGATCTGGTGGAATTCGCGGGCCGACAGCTGCCGGGTGCGGCGGCCGTCGTACTTGCTCAGCGAGGTGAGCAGCACGGTGCGGATGGGCACGTTGATGCCGACACCCAGGGTGTCGGTGCCGCAGATGACCTTGAGCAATCCGGACTGGGCGAGTTTTTCCACCAGCCGCCGGTACTTGGGCAGCATGCCGGCGTGGTGCACGCCGATGCCGTGCCGGACCAGCCGGGAAAGGGTCCGGCCGAAGCCCGGGGAGAACCTGAATTCCCCGATGACGTCTGCGATCTCGTCCCGTTCGGCCCGGCTGGCCACCGCGATGCTGGACAACGCCTGGGCCCGTTCCAGGGCGGCCACCTGGGTGAAGTGCACGATGTAGACCGGGGCCCGCTGCGTTTCCAGCAGGTCCTGCAGGGTTTCGGTGAGCGGCACCAGTGTGTAGGAGAAGTGCAGCGGAACGGGGCGGGGCACGTCGACGATCACGGCGGTCGACCGGCCGGTGCGGGTGGTCAGGTCGTCGGCGAAGAACTTCACGTCGCCGAGGGTTGCCGACATCAGTACGAACTGCGCCCGGGGCAGCTCCAGCAGCGGAACCTGCCAGGCCCAACCGCGCTGCGGGTCGCCGTAGTAGTGGAATTCGTCCATCACGACGATGCCGGCGTCGGCATCGGCACCACCGCGCAGCGCCACCGAGGCCAGGATCTCCGCGGTGCAGCAGATGATCGGGGCGGCCGCGTTGACGGCGGAGTCGCCGGTGATCATGCCGACCGCGGACGCGCCGAAGATGTCGACCAGGTCGAAGAACTTCTCCGACACCAGCGCCTTGATCGGCGCCGTGTAATAGGAGCGACGGCCGGTGGCCAGCCCGGTGAACAGCGCGGCGGTGGCCACCAGGCTCTTCCCGGATCCGGTCGGGGTGCCCAGGATGACGTTGGACTCGGCGACGATCTCCAGCAGCGCCTCCTCCTGGTGGGCGTACAGCGGCAGCCCCCGGTCGGCCGCCCAGGTGGCGAAGATGTCGATGAGCTCGTCGGGATCGGGTTGGGTGCCGGTCGGCTGCCAGCCCAGCGGGGTGTCCCAGGTGCTCTCGCCGTCGCGGCTCGGGATCAGGTCGGCGAGGGTCATTTCCCAAGCTTGTCACGGCAGGGGGTGCCTGCCATCGGCTCACCCACCAGCCGGCAGCCGGAGGTCGCCGTCGAACACGGGCGGCCGGACCCTCATTCCATGATGGTGCCCGGCCGGCGCAACAGCGCCGGGAGCAGCGCAGCACCCGGCGGGTCGGCATGACCGGCAAGCCGGTCGTCCGGGTTGTAGAGGGCGCACGCCTTCAGCGACAGGCAGCCGCACCCGATGCAGCTGTCCAGCCGGTCGCGCAGCGCCTCGATCGCGGCGATCCGGTCGTTCAGCCGGTGCCGCCAGTTCCGGGAGATGCGGCGCCAGTCGGTGGCCGTCGGCGCCCGCCCGACGGGCAGGTGTGCGAGCTCGTCGCGGATCTCGTCCAGGGACAGACCGACGTTGCGTGCGGCCCTGATGAACGCCAGCCGGCGCAACACGATTCGCTCGTACCGACGCTGACGGCCCGGCGTCCGGTGGGCCGCGATCAGGCCCTCCCGCTCGTAGAACCGCAACGCCGACGGGGCAAAGCCACTGCGCGCGGCCACCTGTGACACGGTCAGCGGTTCCGTCCCGACCATCGCACCACCATAGCTTGACTTAAACCTGACTTCAACTTGAACAATGGGCTCGTCCGGACGTAGGAAGCGAGGGTTTCATGCCACGAGCACTCATCACCGGTGGATCGGCGGGTCTGGGCAGGGCGCTGGCCACCGAACTCGCCGGCCGAGGCTGGCATCTGATCATCACCGCCAGAGGCGCCGAACGGCTGTCGGCGGCCGCGCAGGGACTGCCCGGTGCGGCGTCGGTCACGGCGATCGCCGGTGACGTCGCCGATCCCGGCCACCGGGCCGAGGTCGTCGCCGAGATTCGGCGGACCGGCTCGCTCGACCTGCTGGTGAACAACGCAAGCAGCCTTGGGCCCACTCCCCTGCGCGAGCTCGGCCGGTTGTCCGTCGACGACGTGCAGCGGGTCCTGGCGGTCAACCTGCTCGGACCCTTCGCCCTCACCGCGGCCCTGCTCACGGCGTTGTCCGGTGCACGCGGCATGGTGATCGACATCTCCTCGGACGCCGCGGTCGAGCACTATGCCGGCTGGGGCGCTTACGGGGCGAGCAAGGCCGCACTGGACCACCTGACCCTCACCTTCGGTGTCGAGAATCCCGAGATCGCCTGCTATGCGATCGATCCCGGAGACATGCGGACCGACATGCAGCAGGCGGCGTTCCCCGGGGAGGACATCGGCGACCGGCGACTCCCGGTCGACGTCGTCCCCGCTCTGCTCGACCTGATCCGACGGCGACCTCCCGCCGGGCGTTACCGGGCGGGCGAGACCAACGCCGAACCCGCCGTCATCGACGCCCGGCCCGGCCTCGCGGCCGCCGACCGGTGAGCACCCTGCTGACCGCGCCGTCGACCACGTTCAGCGCCCAGGACATCCGGACGGCGACCGAGCCACCCGAGTACCGGGGCCTGACCCGCGACGGGGTCCGGCTACTGGTCGCGGACGGCGCCGGCATCACCCACACCAGATTCACCGACTTGCCTGCTCACCTGCGGTCGGGTGACGTGCTGGTGGTCAACGACTCGGCAACCCTTCCGGCCGAGGTCGACGGTCACCGATCGTCCGGGCGACCGGTGGTCGTGCACCTGGCCACCGACCTGGGCGACGGCAGTTGGGTCGCGGAGTTGCGCAGCGCACCCGATGCGGCAGCGCCAGCGCTGGACGGGGAGCCGGGCGAGACGGTGCACCTGCCCGGGCGGGCCCGGCTGCGGCTCCTGGCACCGTATCCGGGACCGGGCGCCGGCCCCACCGGGCCAGGGACCCGGCTGTGGCGGGTACGGGTTCTCGGGATCCGCGCCGTTGTGCCGTACCTGCACCGGTACGGGCGGCCCATTGCCTACGGTTACCTCGGTCGACGGTTCCCGCTGGCCGACTACCAGACGATATTCGGGGTCCGCCCCGGAAGCGCCGAGATGCCCAGCGCCGGGCGACCGTTCACCACCGACCTGGTGTCCCGCCTGGCGGCCGGCGGCGTGGGCGTGGTGCCGATCACCCTGCATACCGGGGTGTCCTCCCAGGATGCCGGTGAGCCGCCCCAGGCCGAATGGTTCGACGTCCCGGAACCGACCGCGGCACGGGTGTGCGCCGCCCATGCCGCCGGCGCGCGGGTGATCGCGGTCGGCACCACCGTCACCCGCGCGCTGGAGAGCGCGGCAACACCGGACGGGTCGATCGCCCCCGCCGCCGGCTGGACCACCCTGACCATCGAGCCGTGCCGCGGCGTCGCCGTCGTCGACGGGTTGATCACCGGCTGGCACCACCCGAACGCCTCACACCTGCTGCTGGTCGAAGCGGTGGCCGGGCCCGAGCTGACCCAACGGGCCTACGCCGCGGCCATCACCCACGGGTATCGCTGGCACGAGTTCGGCGACGCCGGCCTGCTGCTCCGCCGCTGAGCGAGGCTTGCCGAGCGAATCAGGTCCGCAGCCGGCCCGGCGTCGCCGACGATCCGCCGGCACCCACCCCGAGCGCGTAGGTGCCGGGCTCACCGGTGTCAGGCCGACAGCAGCCGCGGTCGGGTCAACTCCGCGGCCGCCTTCTGCAGCGCGGCGAGCACCGTTTCTCGTTCCTCGTCGGCTCCGGTGGGGTGCACGATCGAGACCCCGAGTCCGAAGGATGGGCCGCCGGAGCCGCTGCCCGGCACCAGCACCGCGATGCCCAGCACGGTCGCGTGCACCTCGCCCTCGTCCAGCGCGTAGCCGCGGTCGCGGGTCGCGGCCAGCTTGGCCTGCAGCTGGGCGATGGTGCCGGTCGATCGCTCGGTGAAACCCACGAACTCGTGGGGATCCCAGTACAGGGCCGCCACCCGCTCCGGGGTCAGCTCGGACAGCAGGGCCGTGCCGACCGCGGTGGTCGATGCGGGATAGCGGTCACCGACACTGGCCGACAGCGGGAACCGTTCGCGCCCTTCATGGACGGCCAGGTAGAGCACCCGCGCGCCGTCCAGCATGGCGATCTGCACCAGCTGCCGACGGAGCACGTCCGACGCCTCGCAGATCCGGTAGAACTCGCGGATCTGGTCGAACCCGGCCAGGTAGGCGCTGCCCAGCTCGACGGTGCGGCGCCCGAGCAGGTAACCACCGGCGGTACGCCGGACCAATCCGCCCTCCTCCAGCGCCGCGCACAGATTGGACACGGACGACTTGGCCAGGCCAAGGGTGCGGGCGATCTCGGTGAGGGTGACGGTTTGCCCGCGTTGCTCGGCCAGCAGGTCCAGGATGCGGATGGACCGGGTGACGGCCGGCGCGCCGCCCGCCCGTTCGGGTTCGGTCATCGGCCCGCCGCCCCGCCACCGATCCGGACCGGCGCTGCGGAAGATCGGCTCGCTGCACACCGGCCGAAGTTCCGCGGGCCGGGCGGCGCTCCGCCGCCGATCCAGTCCGGAGCCGCGGAAGAACGGCTCGCACCCCACCGGCCGAAGTTCCGCAGACCGGGCGGCGCCGCGGCGGCCATCAGTAGAACTCGACCGTGTTGACGCGGTTGATCAGCTCCCGGCCGTCCAGGAACCGGGTCGCGTTGCGGGCGAAGAGCCGCGCGATCAAGCGGTCCTCGGCCGAGTTCAGGGCGGCCGTGTGCGGGCTGACGAGCACCCGTGGGTCGGTCCAGAGCGGACTGTCCGCAGGCAGCGGCTCGACCGCGAACACGTCGAGCGCGGCGAAGCCGATCCGACCGTCGGCCAGCGCCTGCGTCATCGCCTCCTCGTCGATGACGGTCCCGCGACCCACGCTGACCACCGTCACTCCCGGCTTGACCTTGGCGAACACCTCCCGGCTGACCAACCCCTCGGTCGTGGCCGTCCCGGGCAGGCTGACCACGATGCCGTCGACGTCGCCGACCACGTCGACGAGCTCGTCGGGGTGCACCACCTGGTCGACGCCGTCCACCGCCTCCGGATGCCGGCTGGTGCCGATCACGGTGGCGCCGAGCGCCTTCAGCTTGACGGCGGTCGCCCGCCCGATGCTGCCCAGCCCGACCAGCAGGATCCGCTGCTGGCTGAGCAGGCCCATCTCCCAGCGTCCGGTCCATTCCTTGTGCTGTTGTTGGCCGGTCAGCCGGGGCAGGGTCTTGGCCCCGGCCAGCAGGCCGAAGATCGCGTACTCGGCCAGCGGCTCGGCGTGAACGCCGGCCGACGTGCTGAACGCGATCCGTTCGAGCGCCTCACTCGGCAGGCCGGCGGCCTTGACCTGGGCGCCGCCGCCGGCGGGCATCGTGTGTACCCAGCGCAGGCCGGGATTGGCCGCGACGGTCCGGGTCAGCGCCGAAGCCAGCTCGTCGGGCACGCCGTAGAGCACCTCGGCCGAGTCGACCAGCGCGTCGAACGCCGCCTGCTGCTCGATGGTGCGGGTGAAGTCCGGGTCGCCGGCGTGATCGCCGGGGAAGCGCTGCGGGGCGAGCAGGCTCTGGTCCCGGATGAAGTCGATGCGCGGCTCCGCGGCCACGATCTCCGCGATCAACTCCTCACTGACCGGGGTGGACGCCACCACCCGCAACCGCCGCTGTCCCGCTCCACTGGATGCCGTCATGGCTGTGTCCTCTCGTCGTCGTTACTCGTCAATCCTAGAACCTTGTTCAGTCTGTTGAACAGACTCTCACCCGAAGTCCGATCCAGCGGCCGTTTCGACAACGGAGCGTCATCCTGCTGCCACCCATTCAGAGTATTGAACCGGGGCGCCGATCATTCATAGTATTAATTCATTCCGCGAGGTCCCCCTCGCATACGTTTCCTTCGCGAGTCAGTGCGGACCGCAGTCCAGTCCGCCACCGCCGCGAAGCCGCCCCAGGGAGCCGAGCACATGGCCGACCAACCCACGACCGCCGCACTCCGCGGCAGTGACGATCCCGAGTACGCCGCCAACCTCAAGCGGGCCACCCTGGCCGCCTCCGTGGGCAGCGCGCTGGAGTACTACGACTTCGCCCTCTATTCGCTGGCGTCCGCGCTGATCTTCGGCAAGATCTTCTTCCCCGGCCTCGGCGACGCCGCCGGGACCGTGGCCAGCCTTGCCACCCTGGCGATCGGCTTCCTCGCCCGCCCGATCGGCGGCCTGTTCTTCGGCACCCTGGGCGACAAGCTCGGCCGCAAGTGGGTCCTGATGATCACCATCGCGCTGATGGGTGGCTCCAGCTTCCTCATCGGGGTGCTGCCCACCGCCGACCAGATCGGCGTCTGGGCGCCCCTGCTCCTGGTCTTCCTCCGGATCTGCCAGGGCTTCGGCGCCGGCGCCGAGCAGGCGGGCGCGACCGTGCTGATGGCCGAGTACTCGCCGACCCGCCGGCGCGGCTTCTTCTCCGCCCTGCCGTTCGTCGGCATCATGTTCGGCACGCTGTTGGCCTCCGTGGTGTTCGTCGGCCTGGGTCAGGTGCCGCAGGAGGCGCTGCTCGGATGGGTCTGGCGGATTCCGTTCCTGGCCTCGATTCTGCTGATCGGTGTGGCCGTCCTCATCCGGCTCCGGCTGCAGGAGAGCCCCACCTTCGTCAAGCTGGAGAAGCAGGAACAGGTCGCCGAGAATCCGCTGGGTGAGGTGTTCCGCAAGTCAACGCCGAGCCTGCTGCGCGGCATCGGCCTGCGGATGGCCGAGAACGGTGGCTCCTACATCTACCAGACGCTGGCCATCACCTACGTGAGCAAGCTCGGGGTGCAGTCCTCCATCGGCCCGTTGGCCGTGGCCATCGGTGCGATCCTCGGCGTGATCACCATTCCGCTGTCCGGGGCCCTGTCGGACAAGTACGGCCGGATGAAGATCTATCGGATCGGCGCCATCGTCCAGCTGGTCCTGGCCCTGTTCGCCTGGCCGCTGCTGTCCACCGGCAACGCGTTCGTGACCGTGGTCGTCATCGCCATCTCCTACGGCGTCGGTGTGAACATCATGCTGGGTGCCCAGTGCGCCGCCCTGCCCGAGCTGTTCGGTTCGCGACACCGCTACATCGGGGTGGCCGTCGCCCGGGAGTTCTCGGCGATCATCGCCGGCGGAATCGCGCCGTTCGTCGGTGCCCTGCTGCTGGGATGGTTCAGCAACTCCTGGATCCCGCTGGCCATCTACGTGATCATCCTGACCAGCATCACCCTCTACACGACCTTCATCACGCCGGAAACCCGGGCCCGTGACCTGACCCTGCTCGGCGACGCGATCAAGGACAGCACCGGTGAGGTCGCCGCCCGCCCCGCGCCGCAGACATCGTCCTTCCGCGACCACCACGACAGCGCCCGCCCGGTCGGCGTCTGATCGACGGTCCCGGTCCAGCCCCCTCCCTCACGACAACCTTCGGAGACCGACATGCGCATCGCCCGCATCGCCACCACTGATGGTCCCCGATCGGTCGTCGCCGAGGGCGGGGACTGGGTCGAGATCGCCGATCCGTTCGCCGACACCATCGTGCAGACCGGTCCCCGGCACCCGGTGTCGTCCGTCACCCTGCTCGCCCCGGTGCAGCCGCTGGTCGTGCTGGGCATGGCGCACAACGGCGCCCCCGGCGATCGGGACCTGCCCCGGCAGGCGTTCCTCAAGTCGCCGCGCACCGTCGTCGGACCGGGCGAGAGCATCGTGCTGGACGACGATCTCGGCCAGGTGAACATCGAATGCGAGCTGGCCGTCGTCATCCGGCGGCACTGCCGGCACCTGACCGAAGCGCAGGTACCGGACGTGATCCTGGGCTACACGGTCGGCAACGACGTGACCGCGGTCGACCAGATCCCGCTGGACGAGAAGATGACCCAGTCCAAGAACGGCGACGGATTCACCCCGCTCGGGCCGTGGATCGAAACCGACCTGGACAACACCGCCGTCCCGATGACCACCCTGGTCAACGGCGTCGCCGTCTGCCGGGCGACCACCGCGCAACTGGCCTGGAACATCACCGAGCAGCTGGTGTACCTGACCCGGTACCTGCCGCTGGGTCCGGGAGACGTGATCCTCACCGGCGCGCCCGGCACCTTCGCCCCGGTGAAACCGGGTGATATCAGCGAGGTGTCGCTCGACGGCATCGGCACGCTCATCAATCCCGTGCGCAATCGCTGACCGTTCCGCAACCACCCACGAATCCGAGGTATGCACACCCTATGCCCACGTTCACTTCCCCCCTCCACCCTGCCGATACTTCATTGCTGACCACTTCTTTCGTGCCCGACGACTGGTCGGAGTCGGATCGGCGGGCGGTGGACACCGCGCGGGTGTTGGCCGCTGATGCGGTGCAGAAGGTGGGTAACGGGCATCCGGGGACGGCGATGTCGTTGGCG
>Ga0164241_10001812_pt1 | contig 24912 bp, 18 predicted proteins | sample OricomyardsoilBY_FD_108780 | JGI IMG/M metagenome (GOLD analysis project Ga0164241, IMG submission 108780) | Backyard soil microbial communities from Emeryville, California, USA - Original compost - Back yard soil (BY) | ecosystem: Environmental > Terrestrial > Soil > Unclassified | place: USA... | reverse complement strand
CATGCGCTTTTCGGCTTCCTCTTCGCTCATCTCCTGTGGCTCTCCCGCTTGCTGCGAGGAATTCCCTTCCTGGTTGTTGGAATTTTCTTTGTCAGAGTCCTGTTGCTTTTGTTCCCCCTGCTGTTCGTCCGACTCTTGCTGCTGGCCGTCCTGGTTTTTATCGGAATTCTGCTGATCGGATTCCTGTTGCTCTTCCTGCTGTTGCTGCAGTTTGAGCAACTGTTCGGCAATGGCGCGATTGTCCGCTGCCTGGGGGAAATCCGGTTGTTGTTCCAAGGCTTTGTCGAACGCGTTGATAGCCTCTTTGTATTGTCCCGCGTGCGCCAGGGCATTGCCCTGGTTATACAGCGAGGTCGCGTCCTGTCGCACCCCAAATTCCGCCGCCGCACCGGCGTACTCCTGCTGCTGGTAAAGGGCACTGCCACGCCGGTCCGGGGTGGAAAACCGTTTGGCCGCCGCGCTGTCGCCCTCCTGCAATTGGCGCTGCGCCTGCTGATCCTGGGTAAACCACAAATCCTGCCAATCAAGTGCTTTTGCAGGAGGGCTGTAACCGAAGGGAAGCACGGCGACTGCCAACCAGGCGAACACCAGCCCGCGACGGAAAAGCCAGGCGATGCCCGGCAGCAGCAGCAGGCAAAGGTACTGGCCGTGTTCAAACCACTGGTCGAATACCCGGTCGGTGCGCCGGGTGTCCTGCATTTGCGGGGACAACAACTGCGTGAGCGTTTCTATATCGTTCCCGGTGGCCAACATGGGCAGGTAATAGAAGCCCTGCCGTTTGGCGAAGTTCTGCAAAGCCCCTTCATTCAGACGCGCCACTACCATTTCACCCTGGCGATTTTTGGCGAAGCCGCCTTCGGGTAGGGGAATGGGCGCGCCCTGTTCCGTACCCACACCCCACAGGGTCAACTGGTGAGGTGTGCGCGACAACTCTTCTGCCATGAACTCCATGGCAGAGGGTTCGATTTCATCCGTGAGAAAGAGGATGTCGCCGCGTTGGATGCCGCCGTCCTTGAGCAGTTGCAGGGCCTGGGTCAGTGCCATTTCCGGGTTACTGCCAACCGAAGGCAGCGTGGTGGGGTTGAGGGCCGGCAGCAGATTGATCAGCGTCTGGCGGTCGTCCGTGAGCGGGGTGACGACATAGGCTTCACCCGAATAGGCAATCAACGCCACTTGCCCCTCCCGGCGCGCCTGCAACAGGTCGATCAGCTTCAAACGGGCGCGCATGAGGCGCGAGGGTTTTACATCTTCCGCCAGCATGGAGGGCGAGAGGTCCCAACTGATCACCAATGCCTGGGTATTGCGATCGACCGGTTGCGGAATTTTCTCCCATACCGGCCCCGCAAGGGCGATGGCGGTGAGCAACCACAGGCCGAGCAGGCCCAGCAGCGGCCACTTGCGCTGTTGGACTTGCGTGCGGTCCAGGAGATAGGGCAGCAGGTTGGGCGCTATGTAGCGCAACCATTGCTGGCTGCGCCGGTGCTGCAACCATAAGCCTGCGCACAACAGCAGCGCTGGCAACAGCGCCAATAACCACACGGGGCGCAGGAAATGAAATTCCTGGAACGCTGCCATCATGTTACTGATTCTCCCGAAATCGTGCGTCCCTCCACACGGTGCCCTGGACCGAAGCGGGCCAAGTCAAGACGCGCCAGCGCCAGGATAAAACTGGCGAGCAGGGCGACCGCCAAAAACCAGTGATACAACGCGTTCACCGGTCGAAACACCTCATCATCCTGTTCGATGGGTTCCAATCGATCCAGCTCTGCGTAAATGCGTACCAGTTCCTCCGGGTTGCGCGCGCGGAAATAAGTACCGCCCGTTTGTTGAGCGATGTATTGCAGGGTGGCTTCGTCCAGGTCCGCTGAAGGGTTTACGCGTCTGCGGCCGAAGATGGTCTGCTGGATCATTTCATCCGCGCCCACACCCACCGTGTAGATTTTCACCCCGGCCAGTTTTGCCAGATCGGCGGCCTGGCGTGGCTCCACTTCCCCGGCGGTATTGGCACCGTCGGTGAGCAGGATCAGTACGCGGCTGGATTCCGGCCGGTCGCGCAAACGTTTTATCGCCAAGCCTATGGCATCACCGATAGCGGTCTGCTGACCGGCAAAACCCAATTGCGCCTCCTGCAATAGGGTCTGCACGGTATTCCGGTCGAAGGTCAGGGGCGCCTGGAGATAGGCGTTCGAACCGAACAGTATCAGGCCCAGCCGGTCGTTCTGGCGGCGGCTGACGAAATCCCCAACCACGTACTTCACCACGTCCACCCGCTGCAGATTGCGGTTCTGGAGCACCATGTCGGGCGTTTCCATGCTGCCGGAAATGTCCACGGCCAACAGCAGGTCGCGGCCGGTGGCGGGCAACTGCACCGGTTCGCCAACCCATTGCGGCCTGGCGGCCGCAGCCACACAGCACAGCCACACGAGGATCAACAGCAGCCGTTGCAACCACTGCTTACCATCTCTGCGTCGTCCCCCCACCTCCATTCCCGCCAGCAGCCGATAAAACGGCACACGCAGGGCGGCCTCCTGCTGCACCACGGGTGTGATCCACCAGAACACCAGCAGCGGCAGCGGCAGGAGGGCAAAAATCCAGGGCCAAGTGAATTCAAACATGGCGTTTCCTGTCCTCAGGGCGATGGTGTTGAATCCACAGTCGCACGGCGCCTATCAGCGGCTCCCGATCTTGTATTTCATCGGAAGCGTATCCGCCGGAGGCCAATTGTTCCGCCGCCGCGCCGGTAAATACCGGTTGTTTGCAGCGCGCATTGAGCCACTCCACCCAGGCCGGACCAAAGGCGCCGTTGATCTGCCGCTGAGAGGATCCATAGGCCAGCAGCGCAGTGCGTTTCAAGAGGCTGTTCGCCAGGGGCAAAAGCGACCGGGGTTCGCAGCTGTGCAGTTGCGCCATCTCCCGCAAGGCTTCGCGTCGATAGGCCGCCCGCGCCTGGCGCCGTCGCGACCAAAGCACCAGAGCAGCCAGCGATAACAATAACAGCGCCGCCAGTACCCACCAGCCGGGGGCAGGGGGCCACCAGGAAACGGGTGGGGGCGCTTGAATGTCGTGCATTTTCTCCAGCAGCTGCTGAACTTGCGGAGGGGGTGGCGGGGGAGCGGCACTCATGGGATTGAGCCTTCGGCGTGCCGGGTTTTGCGGCGGGGGCTGAAAAGGTCGCGCACAAAGCGTGTCAGATCCTGGCTGATCGGGGCGTGTACATACTGTACGCCGCTGCTGTTACAACTTTTACGCAGCTGTTGTTGGCGCGTCTCGAACGCCTCGCGAAATGCCTGGGCCACACGCGCCACCTCCAGAGTGAGACGCTCATTGCCGTTGGAGATCGCCAGCTGGCTGGCGGGGGGCAATTGACGCTCCAGGGGATCGTAGATATGTACCGCCATGACATCGCTGCGTTTGGCGAGTTGACTCAATGGTTCTGCGCAGGCGGGCGTAAAGTCATGGAAATCCGACAGCAGCAGCACACGGCTGCCAGGTCGGGCGATGCGGCTGCTTTCCGTCAGCATGTCGAGAAGCGGTGTCATGGCCCCGGCGGATGGGTTGCGCAGGCGCCGATTGAAATCCACCAGTTGGTGCAACAGGTCCAATACGGCGTGTTTGGTGCGTCGCGCGCGAATGTCGCCTTGGGAGAGGTCACCAAAGACCAGGGCACCTACCCGGTCGCTGTTGCTATTGGCGATCCAGGCCACCACCGCCGCCAGCCGCGCAGCGTAAACCGATTTAAAGCAGGTCTGGCTGCCGAAAAACATCGGGGATCGCTGGTCCACCAGCACAAAAATCGGCCGCTCCCGCTCCTCCTGGAACAGTTTGGTATAGGGCGCCTGTACCCGGGCGGTGACACGCCAGTCAATCGTGCGTATATCGTCGCCGGGCTGGTAGGGCCGTACCTCGGCGAACTCCATGCCGCGACCGCGGTACCGCGTGCGCACTGCGCCTTCCAGCAGCGCCTGGCTGCGTTTACGGGTTTCCAGCGTCAAGTCTTTACAAAGGTGGCGCAGGCGCAGCAGTTCTTCCACCGACGTGTAAGCGCCGGTGCCGGAGAGGGGTGGTGTCAGGGAATCGCGAATGGTCGACGGCATGGCGGCGTCAGATCACCGGAACCAGTTCCAACAACTGGTCGATCACACCGTCTGCATTGCGGCCGCTTGCTTCGGCTTCGAAACTCAACAGCAACCGATGGCGGAATACGTCGTGCAGCACGGCCTGGACATCATCCGGGCTGACAAAGTTTTTGCCTGCCAACCAGGCATGGGCGCGGGCACAGCGGTCGAGTCCAATGGTGGCGCGCGGACTCACGCCGAATTCGATCCAGCGCGCCAGCTCCGGACTGTAACCCTTTGGGTCGCGGGTGGCGGCGGTCAGCTGCACTATGTATTCCTCCACCGCCGGTGCCATATGGATATTCAACGCCTCCTGACGCGCAGCGAAGAGCACCTCCTGACTCACCTTCTCCGGTGGTGTTGGGCGCAGCTGGCGGGTATTGGCTTCGGCGCGGGTGAGTCGCAATATTTCCCGCTCCGCCTCCACGTTGGGATAAGACACGCGCACATGCATCAGGAAACGGTCGAGTTGCGCTTCGGGCAGCGGATAAGTCCCCTCCTGCTCGATGGGGTTCTGGGTCGCCATCACCAGGAATAGCTGCGGCAGTTTATAAGTGGCTTTACCCACGCTGATCTGGCGCTCCGCCATGGCTTCCAGCAGAGCGGATTGCACTTTGGCCGGGGCGCGGTTGATTTCATCTGCCAGCACCAAGTTGTGAAAGATAGGGCCACGTTGAAATTCGAAGGTGCCTGTTTCCGGCCGGTAAATATCTGTGCCGGTCACGTCCGACGGCAGCAGGTCCGGGGTGAACTGGATGCGATGGAAGTCCCCCTGGATCACATCGGCCAGTGTCTTGATGGCCTTGGTTTTGGCCAAACCTGGAGCGCCCTCCACCAGCAGGTGGCCATCGGCGATCAAGGCGATCAGCAGCCGGTCGATCAATTGCGGCTGGCCGACGATCTGACTGTTGAGCCACTGTCGTATCTCGGACACCTGTGTCCGGGTGACACTGTCCCGGGGGACTGCTGCCTCACTCACGGTTTCCTGGATGAGGGATTCCTGGATGATAGGTTCCTGAATGAGAGGTCCCTGAATGAGAGAGTCGCGTGGTGTAACCATAAAGCAGTGGTCCCGTTATTTTTTATTGAGCGCACTAGACTGCCGGGTGGCAGCTGAGTTCCGGCGGAATTCGCCAGCCGCTGGCTGGGCTTAGTCGGCTAAGCTATGTAAGGGCACAATAAAAGAGTTCAATGGCAGCCTACAAATCATCGTCAAAATACAGACCACGTTCACTAAGCCCGCCTTCAAAAATCAATTCGCGCACTTCGAACCACCGGAGACTTCCATGACCGCCAGCCAAATCTTCACTACCCAGGATCCTTCCGACGCCGTGAAGCGCCAGCTGTTGGAGCAGCTCATTGATCATATGGAAACCGAACACGGCGAATTAGAGGATTTGTCCTTGTTTCTGGCGTTCGTGCGTATTTTCTGGGCGCAACTCAACCCGGACGATTGGCTGACGCGGGAGGTAAGCGATATTGCCGGCTGCTGTTTTTCCCTTTGGCTGGCTTTGCGTAATTCGAGCCAGGCCACTTATGTGAAAGTCTTCAACCCGTCCCTGGAGGAAGACCGCTGGTTGTGCAACGGCACAGTGATACTGGTGCGCCAGCCGGACATGCCATTTCTGGTGGATTCCCTGCGGTTGGAGCTCAACCATCGCGGCCTGCCGATCCATGTGATCAAAAGCACTTTGCTGGCGGTGGCCCGTGATGAAAAAAATGACGTGGTAGGGCTGCAGGCCATCCATCTGGAGCGCCCGGCGGTGGAGCACGGGACCTGGCAGCAGGAAGCGGTGATTTTTGTGGAGGTGGGCCTGGTCGCAGCTGAAACGGAGCGACGGGAGTTATTGAGCGCCCTGCGTGAGGTGTTGGGCGAGGTGGCGCTGGTAGTCAATGATTATCCGGCCATGCTGGCGCAGGTGAACGGGGTAAAAGAGGGTTTGCGCGGGGCGGCGAATGCTCAAGCTGCAGCGGAGGCAGTGGCGTTTCTCGAGTGGCTGGCGGATTCCCATTTCACCTTTTTGGGATTGCGACAGCTCGCATTCCAGACACCATCCGAAGTGCAATCTTCAGCGGAACCAGGCGGCAATCTGCAATTGGTGGAGGACCCGGAAAAGCGTTTGGGTATTTTCCGCCGCACGGCACCCGCCCTGGATCAGGATGCGTTGCATCTGCAGGGTGCGGAATTTTTCCATAGGGGGTCGGAGCTGGTTTCCTTCAGCAAATCCGCCAGCCGCTCCACTGTCCACCGGCGTGTCTACCCGGATTATGTGGTGGTAAAACATTTGGACGATCAGGGTCGGGTGATCGGCGAAATCCGTATGCTCGGTTTGTTCACCTATGCGGTTTACAGCCTCAGTCCCCGGGAGATTCCGCTGCTGCGGCACAAGGTGGAACAAATCCTGCGGCGCTCCTGTATGGCGCCTGTGAGCCACGATGGCAAAAATCTTTTACGGGTGATCGAGAGTTTTCCCCGCGACGAATTATTTCAGTCGGATCCGGAAACACTGTTTCACACCATCATGGGCGTAGCACGCATCAATGAGCGCCGTGTGGTGCGCCTGTTCATGCGCAACGACCCCTTCGGCAAGTTCGTCAACTGTGTGGTTTATGTGCCGCGTGATATCTACAACACCCGTGTGCGACAGAAAATCGAACAGCTTATAGGTACGGCGTTGGGTTCGACGGAGTTCGACTCCACTACGCACTTTTCGGAATCCATATTGGCCCGCGCTTATATGGTGTTCCGACTGCCGGATGGCGCAGCGATGCAATACGACGCCAAGGTTTTGGAATCCGGCGTGATCGATATTTGCCGCGGCTGGGACGACCGTTTCGAATCAGCCCTGTTGGAAACTTACGGCGAAGCGCGGGGCCTGCAGTACTACCGCCAATACAACGGCGCCTTTGGCACCAGCTATCAGGAAAATTACGACGCGCGCGCCGCGGTGAAAGACCTGGAATTATTGGAGGCGCTGCGCAGTGATCAGGATGTGGCCATGCAGTTTTATCACCCGGTGGGCACCCCCGAAAATCGTATGCGCTTCAAGGTGATGCAGCGGCACCAGCCTTTGGCCTTGTCGGACGTGATTCCGATCCTGGAACATTTGGGACTGAGGGTTCTGGGTGAACAGCCTTATAAAATTGCGCGGGCCGATGGGGTTTGCGCCTGGATGCACGACTTCACTTTAATACTGAATCTGAGTGTCAAGCTGGATGTACACGCCGTAAGCAAATTGTTTGAACAGGCGTTTGCCGCCATCTGGTACGGGCAGGCGGAAAATGATGCATTCAACCGGCTGGTATTGGGCGCGCGCCTGTCCTGGCGCGAGGTGAATATGCTGCGCACCTACGCCGCCTACATGAAGCAGACACGCTTTCATTTCAGCCAGGATTTTATTGCCGAAGCCCTGGTGAACCAATCGGATATCACCCGCAATCTGGTGGCGCTGTTCAAGGCCTGTTTCGACCCGCGCATCAACGACGAGCAGAATAAATCGGTGGCGCGGGTGGAACGCCTTAAAGAAAAAATCCTGTCCGCGTTGGATGCTCTGGAAAATCTCAGTGAAGACAAAATCCTGCGGCGTTATTTTGAATTGATGAACGCCACTTTGCGGACGAATTTTTATCAGAAATCCGCCACCGGCGACGATAAGGATTACCTTTCCCTAAAATTCAGCCCGCGCGACATCAGCAATATTCCCGAGCCGCGCCCGCTGTTCGAAATCTTTGTGTATTCGCCACGGGTGGAGGGGGTACACCTTCGCGTTTCCAAAGTGGCGCGTGGCGGCTTGCGCTGGTCTGACCGCCTGCAGGATTACCGCACGGAAGTTCTCGGGCTGGTAAAAGCCCAGCAGGTCAAAAATTCCGTAATTGTGCCCAATGGTGCTAAAGGCGGATTCGTTGGAAAAAAACTGCATTTGTTCACCACCCGCGATGCTATCCAGGCGGAGGCCATCGAGTGCTACAAAATTTTTATCCGGGGTCTGTTGGACCTGACCGATAATTTTGTCAAAGGCGAACGCGTGCGGCCGCCGGCGGTTTTATGTCGCGATGAACCGGATCCTTACCTGGTGGTGGCGGCGGACAAGGGCACGGCGACTTTTTCCGATATCGCCAACGCGATTTCTCTGGAATACGGACATTGGCTGGGTGACGCGTTCGCGTCGGGCGGCAGTCAGGGATACGACCACAAAAAAATGGGCATCACCGCGCGCGGCGCCTGGATTTCCGTGCAGCGCCACTTCCGCGAGCGCGGTATTAATATTCAGCAGCAGCCGTTTACCTGCGTCGGCATAGGCGATATGTCCGGCGACGTGTTCGGTAATGGTATGTTGCTGTCGCCTTGTATTTGTTTGGTGGCGGCATTTAATCATCAGCATATTTTTATTGACCCTAATCCGGATATGGCCGCCTCATTTGCGGAGCGGCAAAGATTATTTGATCTGCCGCGCAGCACCTGGGGGGACTACGATCAGAAACTAATTTCCGCCGGCGGCGGCGTATTTTCCCGCGGCCAGAAATTTGTGGTGATCACCGCGCAGATGCAGACGGTGCTCGGCATTAGCGAAAACAAGCTCGCACCCAGTGAACTCATCAGCGCCATTTTGAAAGCCCCGGTGGATTTGCTGTGGAATGGCGGCATTGGTACCTACGTCAAAGCCAATCAGGAAAATAACGTCGATGTGGGCGATAAAGCCAACGATGCGGTGCGGGTGAACGGCGCGGACTTGCGTTGCAAGGTGGTGGGTGAGGGCGGCAATCTGGGTATGACGCAATTGGGGCGCGTGGAATATGCGTTGCGCGGCGGTGCGTGTAACACGGATTTTATCGACAATTCCGCTGGCGTCGACTGCTCCGATCACGAAGTGAATATCAAGATTCTCCTCGACGATATGATCGCCGATGGCGATCTGACTCTCAAACAGCGCAACCTGTTGTTAAGTGAAATGACGGCTGCCGTTGCCGATCTGGTCTTGCTCGACAACGAGCGCCAGACCTTGGTATTGAGCCTGGCTCAGCGGCAATTGCCCGGCCGCATGCGCGAATACATACGTTTTATTCACTATCTGGAAAACCTCGGTCAGCTCAATCGCAAGCTGGAGTTTTTACCCAGTGACGATCAGCTTGCTGAACGATTGCACAAATCCCAGTTCCTTACCCGGCCGGAGCTGGCGGTTCTCATGTCCTATGCCAAGGTGATGCTGAAAAACGCCTTCGACGAGGAAAACATTGCCGCTGAGCCCTACCTGCAAAAAACGGTGGATTTGGCATTTCCCGAACAGTTATCCCACGGATTTCCCGAGCGCGTTGCACGCCATCGTTTGATGCGCCAGATTGTTGCCACCCAGGTGGCCAATAATTTGATCAATCATTTGGGCATTACTGCCGCTTATCGACTGCAAAGTGCCGGTGGCAGCACCCTCAAGGAAATTGCTCTGGGATTTGTGGTGGCGCGGGACGTTTTTCAGTTGGACGCGTTTCAAACCTATATGGCGCAGCTGGACAATCAATTACCTGCTTCGACTCAAATGGATCTGCTGATCAATATGGAGCGGCGAGTGCGGCGTGGCACGCGCTGGTTCCTGGCGCGCCGCCGCCTGGGCGTGGCCGCGCCGCCGGAGGAGGAAGTCGCTTATTTCCGGCGCGGCATTCTGGAAATCAATCAAGCGGTGAAGCTGGCTTTGACAAACAGCGCCAGGGAATCCTGGCAGGCGCGCGAAGCCCAGTTGCGGGAATTGGGATTGTCCGAAGACTGGGCGGCGCAACTCGCCATGCCGGACAATTTATTTTCCGGCCTCTGTGTGGTGGAGGTGGCGCGCATCTGTAGCGTTTCCATATTGGATGCGGCCAAGGCGTTTTATGCTCTCCACGACAAGCTCAAACTCGACAATTTCGCCGGCCGCCTTTCTGCAGCGCCTGTGGAGACCCATTGGCAGGCTGTGGCGAGGGAATCCTTCCTTGATGATCTGGAGGCGCAGCTGCGCATGATCATCACTGCAATATTGCGCGCAAATGCGGCGGATCAGGCAGTGGCCGGACTGGATCAGTGGTTGAATAGCAAAGCCAACTGGTTGCAGCGCTGGTTGCAGATGGTCAATGAAATTGAAACTAATGCGAACAGCGATTTCGCGCTCTTTTCCGTAGCGATACGCGAGCTGATTGAATTGGCGCAGTTGAGCCAGCACGCGCGGGCGCAATTGACCCAGATGCCGGCGTGAGGCTGCAGGGTGTGACCGAGGGTTGATTATGGCGGAAGTGCAAAAGGTCCTGGTGCCTATTTATCTTTCGGCGGATGAATACCTGAAATATTACAAAGGTGCTGTAAAGAACGTTTTCGCCCGTGACCTGGAGGGCCGCACCGTACAATTCCCCGCCAACCTGCTGCAAAAATTCGTGACGCAGGAGGGCGTGGATGGCGTCTTTGAAATCACCTTTGGCCCCGGCGGCAAGTTGATCAGTATTCGCAAACTGAATGATTTGAACCCATAAACACGCGTGCGAATGCTGCGGAGCGCTCAGGGTAAACAGGATTGTGCCTTGTGGCTTTTTGTGGAGCGCCTAGGAGGAAACGCTGGGCTGCAATAGAATGCCCGGCATTGTTTGTACGCATGTGAGCCGCTATTTATGTATGGTCTAGCCAAAAAAGTCCTCTTCTGCCTTTCCCCGGAAGCCAGCCACGAAGTCGCCATGGATTGCCTGGGCGCCGCGCATCGTCTCGGCCTGTTGCAATTATTTGGCACGACTCCAGCGCGCCCGGTGGAAGTGATGGGGCTGAAATTCCCTAATCCCGTGGGACTCGCTGCCGGGCTGGATAAGAACGGCGATTACTTTAATGCCTTGGGCGGTCTGGGTTTCGGTTTTGTGGAAATCGGCACTATCACCCCGCAACCGCAACCTGGCAATCCGGAACCCCGCCTGTTCCGCCTGCCGGAACACAAAGCCATCATCAATCGTATGGGGTTCAACAATAAGGGCGTTTCCCATTTGGTGGAACGGGTAAAAAAGCGCACCTACCAAGGCGTGCTGGGTATCAATATCGGCAAAAATAAAACCACCCCGGATGCCAGCGCCCTGGACGATTACCTTATCTGTCTGCGCGCTGTTTATCCTCACGCCGATTATGTGACCGTCAATATTTCCTCTCCCAATACCCCCGGCCTGCGCAGCCTGCAATTCGGTGAATCACTGGCGCATTTGGTGGCGGGAATCAAAAAAGAACAAAAAATTCTCACCGACGCTCACGGCCGTTATGTGCCAATAGCCGTAAAAATCGCACCGGATATGAACGACGAGGAAATACGCGGCGTCGCTTCGACACTGATGGATCATCAAGTCGACGCCATTATCGCCACCAATACGACCCTCTCCCGCGAGGGCGTGGAAAATTCTGCCCACGCCAACGAAGCCGGAGGCTTGAGCGGCGCGCCGGTGCGCGATAAATCCACCCATGTAATTCGGGTGCTGAACGATTATCTGCAGGGCGCTGTGCCAATTATCGGGGTCGGCGGGATTATGAGTGGCGCGGACGCCAAAGAAAAATTCGACGCGGGCGCGACGCTGGTGCAGATTTACAGCGGATTTATTTATCGCGGTCCGGGTTTGATTGGCGAGTGTGTCGCTTCATAAATGTAAAGGCCGCTGGTATTCAGCGGCCTTTACCCAGCAGCGAACCCAATATCCCGCGCACAATCTGACGACCCAAACTGCTGCCGACGGCGCGGGCGGCGCTTTTGGTGAAAGCGTCCAGGGGGTTGTCCTTTCTGGAGGTCGGGCGTGTATTCCGCTCGCGTTGCTTTTGCAGCTTTTCCAGTTCTTTTTGTTGGGCCGCTTGTTCTTTTAACTTCTGTTTGAATTCCCGCTCCTGTTGCGCGCTTTTTTCTTCCTGGCTCTTTTGTTGTTCCAGTTGCAGCACACGACCTTTGAGAATTTCATAGGCAGATTCGCGATCCACTATTTTGTCGTAGAGGGTTTTATAGGGGGACCGCCCCATAATCTGCGCCCGCTCTTCCTCGGTCAGCGGGCCGATGCGTGAAGCGGGTGGTGCAATCAATATCCGCTCCACCGGTGAGGGTGTGCCTTTCTCATCCAATACAGATACCAAGGCCTCGCCGATGCCCAGTTGCGTAATCACAGCTTCTGTGGAAAACGCCGGATTTGCGCGAAAAGTTTGTGCGGCAACTTTAACAGCCTGCTGGTCTTTGGGTGTAAAGGCGCGCAAGGCGTGTTGCACACGGTTGCCGAGTTGTCCGAGCACAGTGTCGGGAATATCGGCGGGGCTTTGCGTAACAAAATAAATCCCGACGCCTTTGGAGCGAATCAGGCGCACGACTTGTTCAATTTTATCGATTAACAGTTTTGGTGCATCGTCAAATAACAGATGCGCTTCATCGAAGAAAAACACCAGCTTGGGTTTGTCGGTGTCGCCCTGTTCGGGTAGATTTTCGAAAAGCTCGGAAATGAGCCAGAGTAAAAAAATCGCGTAGAGCTTGGGTTGGTGAATCAAACGCGTGGCGTCCAATATATTGACGACACCTGTGCCTTCGAGCGTCACCTGCATCAGGTGGTTGAGGTCCAGTGCGGGCTCGCCAAAAAAATTCGCCGCACCTTCCTGCTCCAGCATCATCAAGCGACGTTGGATCGCCGCGATACTGGCATCACTCATACCGCCGTACCCGCCCTCCAGTTCTTTTTTGTTGTCCTTCATCCAGTTGAGCATGGCTTGCAGGTCTTTCAAATCCAGCATCAACAAACCCTGGTCATCGGCAATTTTAAAAGCCGCGTAGAGTACGCCGGTCTGGGTATCGTTTAATTGAAAGAAACTCGCGAGCAGCAGTGGTCCCATATCGGAAAGCGTGGCCCGCACACAATGACCCTGTTTGGCGTAGAGATCCCAGAAAACGCAGGGAAATAACCGCTGTTGATAGCTGGCAATTTTGATGGCCTGAATGCGCTCGTCAATTTTGGTGTGAGGCCTGCCCGCGGCAGCTAATCCAGAAAGATCGCCTTTTATGTCCGCCATAAACACCGGTACGCCGGCTTTGGCGAAACCTTCCGCCAGCACTTGCAGCGTCACGGTTTTACCGGTGCCCGTCGCGCCGGCAATCAACCCGTGGCGATTGCCCATACGCAAATTCAGGTGGACTTGTTGTTGATCATTACCGCCGATCAAAAATGTGTTGGTCATATAAGGGTGATCTCAGATGGGGACGCTGCGTGGAGCGGGCATTTCGAATGAAACGCGAGGCCTAATAAAAGCGTGCGCAAAGGATAAACATGCGCATGGAGACCGGCAAGGAAAAGTCCGGCGATATTGGAATAGCCGGTCGTATCAACCGGCTATTTTTGGATGGGATGGATCAGATTTACGGGCAGGCGGTGCCCGCCGTGTTGCTGGAGGGAATCTCGCCGTTCAACTGGCGACGCACGTTGGCCACACGGTCTTCGATGAACCGTATCAAACCTGTGGCAGGACCGAAGAAGCCGCCCCCGCGACCACCCTGGCGATTGCTGTTGGAGGGCATATCGTTGGTGAGGTTATGGCGCCATTCGGTGTAGGTGAAGAATTTGGTGGGGTCCTTTTGTACATAGGGGTCTAGCAGGTCCGCCCAACGTAGAATTTCCCGGCGGATATTGTCTTCGCGGAAGGGGCCATCGATCAGGGTTTTGATGTGCTGGCGATACTGTTCGCGCAGTTGCGGATCGGCGAGCAGCTTGGTCAGCAACGGACGCTGGCCGGTGGTGGACCTCGGGGTATCGATCAGATGCGTGACTGTGTCGCAGGAAACCGGCGCACCGCCGTCACCACCACCGAAGCCGCCACCTCCGCCACCGCCACCAAATCCGCCGCCACCGCCAGTATTGCCGACGATAAATCCGTCGCCGATGGTGACGCCGGGCGGTTCAAGCACCGAGCCCACCACACCCAGTCCCAGGTTGAAATCCCAGGGCAGCATGGCGAAGGCGTCGATTGACCGGTGTTCGTAAAGATAGAAATTATTGGCAGTGAAAGCGGGATAACTGTCTGTATTGCCGGTCAGCGCCAATGCGGCGAAATAGCGCACCATCATGTCCGTATCCACGTGCTCCAGCGGATTGGCGCCGTTGTTCAGTGTATCGAGGAAGCGCAACAGGGCGGCACCCTCGTCCGGTGTACCAATGGTTTCTTCGTTGGTTTTTAATTCAAGGCCACTGTAGCTGCCGATATCGCTGTTCTTCCAGGTGAGCGCGTTGAGCACTTCGGCTTTGTAGAGATCGCCTTTGGCATCATTGGCTTTATCGTCCGGGAAATATTTTTCGACAAACTCACCGTCGATCGCTTCAATAAGGCTGTAAACACCCATGTGCTCCCCGGCCACCCAGAGGTCGACGAAGGAGGCTTCGGGAGAGGGCATGCCCACGTCTTTAAACAACTGGTATGACACCACATCGCGCATCATGGTGGGGTCGGCAAAACCATTACCCAGCACGAGCATTTTCATGCCCATGAACTTTTGTTCCTGATAGCGATTGAAATCAATTTTGAAGCCGTAGCGCTTCTTCGACGGACTGGTCGCGGGAATCTGGGCCATCATCGATAGCGACGACTGTCCCTTGGTGCGAATCCCGACGTTGGCGATTTTGGCGCCGTTGAGTTCGAAATCGGCGGGATACCATTCCTCTGCCTGCGCATTGGCGAGCAGGGCGGTCCAGTCGGCGGGTTTCATGGTCACCCGCGCGGTGAAAACCTTGTCGCGCGCAAACAGCGTATAGGGTGCATTGGCATAGCCGGGTGTCGGGTAGATAGTCTGGATTTTTCCGTCCAATAAGCCGTAGCTGCGGCCCTCTTTGGCGTCGCCGTCCAGCCAGGTCAGGGAGTCTATCTGCTGGCTGTTGTGATAGAGCGAAATCTGGTCCTCTTTGCCGAGTTTGAAAGGCACAAAAGGTGTGCCATCAGTCGGCGGCGCGTCTTTATCGGCGGCCGCGACGACAAAATACTCGCCAGCGGCAAGCATGACGTCCGGTAGTGGCGACTGCGCACCTTTTGCATCCGCCAGGCTGAATTGCCCCAGGCTGAGTGATGTGCCGCCAGTATTGTGTAACTCGATCCAGTCATTGCCGCCCAGGTAGGTGGCAATTTCCGATTTGGCGACGATTTCGCTGATGCGTAGCGCGCTGGCATTGCCGGAGCCGCTGCTCGAATTGGAGCTGGAACTCGAACTGCTGGATGTACTGGAGTTGGAACTGCTGGACGAACTGGAGCTGCCGGGCAAATTATCCTCGCCGCCACATGCAGCCAAAACACCAGCGGCCAGTAATACTGGGATCCAAGAAAAGCGGAACATTTAACCTCCGTAAGTCCTGTGGGAATCAGGCTTCGTTATGGATTTTCAGGAATGAGTCTTGAGAAAGGCGGGCGCCAGCTGACTCGCGCAGGGCGTATTTGTGATGATATTGCCCACATGCGGAAGTTAATGTGTGCCAGGTCAAGAATTCGCGGCGCTCTGGCCGCAATGGGGAGATTTCTGAATATAAAGCGGCGCGCGCGCGTTGAGGCCAAAAAAAGGCGAGGAGCCTCGCCTTGATGTTACTGACCGGGTTCTGTCACAAATCCCAGCTTTAAAATGCCGGCGCGCTGCACCGTTGCCATAACCTGCACCACATGTTCATAAGCGACTGTACGCGCGCCGCGCAGGTGGATTTCCGGCTGCGGCTGTTGAATGGCAGCCGCCTGCAGGCGCTGGTCCAATTCCTCTTGTGTGATGATCGCTTCATTCCAATGAACCGCGCCGTTCTCCGTCACCGAGAGATGGATGGTGTCGGGTTTGATCTCGTTGGGTGTGTTGTCCGCGCGTGGCAGATCCACTTTCACCGAATGGGTAAGCACAGGCACCGTGATAATAAAAATGATGAGCAACACCAGCATCACATCCACCAGGGGCGTCATGTTGATTTCACTCATTACCTCATTGTTGTCGTCGAGACCGCCGCCGAACGCCATATCACATCGCCTCCGGCTGGGTCGATTTCAGGCGCGTAACCGATGCAGCGGATTTGCTGCTGCTCGGTGGGGCACCCGTAATCAGATAGGCATGCAGTTGATGCGCGAACCTGTGCAGTTTGGACAGAATGCCCTTATTGCCGCGGCTGAGGGCGTTGTAGCCCAGCACTGCGGGAATCGCCACTGCCAGGCCGAAAGCCGTCATGATCAGCGCCTCACCCACGGGGCCGGCAACCTTATCGATACTCGCCTGCCCGGAAACCCCGATACCCACCAAAGCGTGGTAGATGCCCCACACGGTGCCGAAAAGGCCTACGAAAGGCGCGGTGGATCCGACGGAGGCCAAAATGGCAAGGCCCCGCTGCAATCGCTCGGAGCTCTCATCAATGGAACCGCGCAGGCAGGCGGTCAGCCACTCTGCCAGCGGCAAGTGGCCGTGCAGATCGGTCTTGTGGTTGGTGTGATGGTCAAGCGCAGCCTGGCCCTCCTCGGCCAGATGGCGAAAGTGGTTGTCAGGACGGTGTTCTCCCAACACATGCAACCCTTCCGCAAAACTCTGGGAGTGCCAGAAGTCGGCCAGGGCACGCGCCGGTTTGCGCAATTGGAACAGACCCCAGGCGCGTACCACGATCACGTACCAGGAGGCGATAGACATCAACAGAAGGATGATAGCCACGCCTTTGATGACGGGATCACCTTCGGCCCAAAGGGCTGCAACTCCGTAGGGATTGTTCATGGTTGGTGCACCTCTTATTACGTCAAATTCACTTATGCAGAGAAAAATCCACTGGTTGTAAATACCAGTAATCAATCGCGGTTCCGGCGCGTTTGGCCGGTGTATAGCGCCAGCGCTTGACCGCTTTCATGGCGGTCTCGTCGAGCCGTTTGTGACCGCTCGACTCCTTAATGCGCACCTCGCCAACACTGCCATTTGCCAGGATCAGAATCTCCAGCAAAACTGTGCCTTGCTCGCCAAGGCGGCGCGATAAATTGGGGTAAGCCGGCGCCGGATTGTTGAGCGGATTGGCGTCCTTTTGCGGCGGCGTTATGGGTGCGCCTAAAGTGTCATTTTCCTCGGGCGCCGCCACAGCCGCCTGGGGCGGCGGAGGTGTATCCACCACTTCCTCCGGCTGGCGAATGGCGCGCTCGGAGGGCGGTGGCTCCACAGGTGGCTTGGGTTTGGGTGGCTTTTTAGGCTTGGGTTTTGGTTTGGGCTGTTCCGGTTCCGGCGGTGGGGGCACGGGTTCCGGTGGCGTCTCCTTCGCGGCCGGTGCCTGAACGGTTTCGGCAGGCAGCGCCGGGAGCAGAATGCCCTGGACGGTGGGTAGCACTAATTCCTGGGTTTTAGGTGCCGGTATCCACATGGCCGAGGCAATGGCCCCGGCGTGGAACGCCACAACCAGGAAAAGCGCAAAGTAGGAGCGGACGCTGCTAGTCACAGCCGCTGCCTCCACCAATAAAAAAACAGCAAGGCACGCCTTGCTGTAAACGTGTACAGGGCGGGGAAGCCAAAACCCTGGAACACACCATGAACGAATCCTGCGACTTCATTAAAAATCTAAATGATAAATATTCGTATTTGTTAATGGATTGAACTCTAACAGATGCGGAGGCAGGGCTGCAAAATGTTTTTTGCGGTTGTGAAGCCTTGTTCAAGTTTTGAGCTCAAGTGGTATGGCAAGGGATAAGTCTCTCTTATGCGCACCCCTGTGGGCTGATGGGTCGGTTAGGCAAATGAGTGGTAAAAAAGACAGATTGGAAGCAAACTCTGCAGTCGCCTAAAACACTCTCTTTTAAATCGCTCTCATAGGAGGTTTATCAATGCGTCCCAACACGCATTCCATTGCTATTGGATATCTGGCCTGGCTCTTCGGCTTTATGGGGGCGCACCGTTTCTACTACGGCAAACGAGTTACCGGAACTCTTTGGTTTTTTACTTTGGGTCTATTTTTCATCGGTTGGATCATCGACTTGTTTCTCATTCCCAGCATGGATCGCGAAGCGGATATGAAATATAACCCCGGCCTATACAATTACAATGTTGCCTGGCTCCTTTTAACATTCCTGGGAATATTCGGCGTACACCGTATGTATTTGGGTAAATGGATTACAGGCATTCTGTACCTGCTGACAGGCGGCTTGTTCTTGATCGGGTGGCTTTATGATCTGTGGACATTGAATTCCCAAGTGTCAGAACGCAACGCCATCACCTGATGCATGATCTCGGCTGGCCGACACCTGAACCAAGTCGGTCAATATTTCACATAAATGCTAGTCGTAAAATCTTGGTTACCTAAAGAATAAAGCTATTGCTGGCGGCAAATACAGTTGGCGCGGCATTTGTATATATCCCATCGCAGGCTCATTTAACTGCTTAAACATATAAGATGAGGAAACAGGTATGAACATGCGAACCCAAGATCGTAACGACGAAGTTAAGTGTCTCAATAACTTTCTGCAGAACGAGCTTTCTGCAGTGGAAACCTATAACCAGTGCATTAAAAAAGTAGACGATGCACAAATTGCTACAGGTTTGGCGGATTTACAAAATTCGCATCAGCGACGTGTGCAATTGCTGCGACAAAAAATTCAAGAGCTCGGCGGAAAGCCGAAAGATTCCTCAGGAATTTGGGGCAGCTTTGCAAAAGTAGTTGAAGGAAGTGCCAGCATTTTCGGAGATCGTTCGGCCATTTCCGCACTGGAAGAAGGTGAAGACCGCGGTCGCGACGAATATATCGAAAAAGCGGACGATCTGTCACCCGAATTGCAACGGTTCGTTAATTCTGAGTTGCTTCCAGAGCAGCGTCGCAGCCACGATATGTTAAATCGCATTCAAGGCATGCTTCATTGATGTTGGATAGAGAGCGGCAATGTCTATTGCCGTTCTCTATATAAGAAACTACCTGAAAATTAGATGATAAAAAAATAGGGCATGGGAATACAAATTGGTAGGCCCGCTTAGCGGGCCTCAAATCGATTAAATCGAAGGGTGGGGTTGGAAGTGGGAAGTTGCGAAGTCAAAAACTGCTTAATTTCTGCACCTGGGCGTGAGTATCGAACCCGCTCCAATGGTCTTCCCTTCCTTCACGCCAACCATTCATCCATACTGTGCGCGCTTTTCCGGAGTCGAAGGGGCAGGAGCTCCAAGTTTTGCCTGACATTGCCGCTTGGTAACCTTTAGTAAAGGCCTTTTCTACCGGGCTGCGTTTCTGGCTTCTCATGGGGTAAATACCTCTCTTTCTGTTGTGACGCTGCGTAAAGAACTAATAGCGTCTGTGGTAGGAATCCATAATTTCCAAAAATTCGGCTCTTTGACAATTAGTCAAAAGCTTCACCATTAGTTTCGGAGGACAAGATTCTCGCAATGCTGATGGTGCCTCAGTATGACTGATATAAGTAACAAAAGTTCTTTTAAGGCGCACTTTTTATCAGATTGAGTTTTATTAAATAATGAGTGAGTCGTTTGATAGCAGAAAGTCTCGCTGCGGAAGCCTAGTTAACCAAAGACTAGACCGCATGGGAACGATTATAAATTTCTAGCAATGCACATTGATATTGCCATAACTTATTAAGAAGAATTTTATGAGTGGTGAAGAATCCTACTTTTTTGCAACTTGTCCCCGGGGAATGGAGGACTTGTTGACTAAAGAGCTAGAGCAATTAAGCATTTCCGATAGTCATAGCACCGTCGGGGCTGTCTATTTCAGCGGGCCCATGCAAGCTGCTTATGAGCTGTGTTTGTGGTCACGGGTCGCCAACAGGGTATTGCTCCAGCTGAATGACCCCCGTAAGTCGCCGCCCATCGCTTCGGAGTTGGCATTGTATTCGGCGGTTGCAGAGGTGCCTTGGGAAGAGCATTTGTCCGGCGACACCACCTTTGCTGTGGATTTCATAGGCACTAATCGCGCCATAACCAATACCCAGTATGGCGCGGTACGAGTAAAAGACGCCGTTGTTGATCGAATGCGGACGAAAGTAGGACGGCGCCCCGACGTGGACCGTCAACAGCCGCAATTGCGTATTCAGGCGCGCCTCGCTAAGGACCAGTTGCAATTAGGTCTTGATTTGTCAGGTTCCAGCCTGCACCAACGCGGTTACAGGCTGGAGCAGGGAGCAGCACCGCTCAAGGAAAACCTGGCAGCCGGCATTTTGCTACGTTTGGGTTGGCCAGAAATGGCCAAATCCGGTGCTGTGCTTGTTGATCCCATGTGCGGTTCCGGCACTTTGCTGATCGAGGCCGCATTGATTGCTCAAAATACCGCTCCCGGTCTTCTGCGCATCAATAGTGATGGTGAATGGGGATTTACGCACTGGCTGCAGCATCGACCGGAGATTTGGCAGACTTTGGTGGACCGCGCACTTAATGCGCAATCCGCAGAACTGGAATTGCGGTTCTGGGGCGCTGATGAAAATCCGAAAATGTTGCAATTCGCTCGTGCCAATGCTGCGCGTGCCGGAGTGGAAAGGATGATGGATTTCAGTCACTGCAGCCTGACGCAGTTTGAACGTCCGTCCCCCTTTTTATCGCGCTTGGGTTTATTAGTATGCAATCCACCTTACGGAGAGCGATTGGGAGAATTTGACGCACTTAAAAAGACTTATCTTCAACTGGCGGAGGTAGGCAAAAAATATTTTCCGGGTTGGCAACTGGCAGTGTTTACCGGCAATCCAGAGTTGGCCCGGGAAATGCGCCTGCGCCCCAAGCGCACTAATAAATTCTTTAACGGCACAATTCCGTGTGAGCTCTCTCTTTACGAATTATTATCGGTGGACCAGGCAACTCTGCGTAGAGATCGCAATGAAGTCCAAACCGAAGATCTCAGCGAAGGTGCCCTTATGGTGACCAATCGCCTGCGTAAAAATCTTCGTAAGCTCCAACCCTGGTTGAAGAACGCCAACACCAACGCCTATCGCATATACGATGCGGATCTGCCGGAATATTCAGCCGCAGTGGATCTCTACAATGATCAGATCCATGTGCAGGAATATGCGGCGCCCAAAACCATTGCTGAAGACGCAGCGCAACGGCGCTTACGGGAATTGGTCAGCGCAGTTGCTCACGTGTTCGCCATGCCACCCTCCAAAATTGCTCTCAAAATCCGGCAGCGCAATAAAGGCAAACAGCAATACGAGAAAATTCAGGATAATCAGGAATTTTTTGCGGTGGAGGAGGGGGCGGCGCGCTATTGGGTGAATCTGCGCGATTACCTCGACACGGGTTTATTTCTCGACCACCGTCCACTGCGCAAAATGATTTATGCACAGGCGCGTGCGCAACGATTCCTGAATTTGTTTTGCTATACGGCAAGCGCCACTGTTCAGGCGGTGCTTGGAGGCGCAAGCCAAACCGTGAGCGTCGATATGTCCAATACCTATCTCGATTGGGCAAAACGCAATTTTGAGTTGAATAATATTCACTCCAGTCGCCATGAGCTGGTACAGGCGGATTGTTTGAAATGGTTGGATCAATGCCGCCAGGGATTTGATCTGATCCTGTTGGATCCCCCGACATTTTCCAACTCAAAACGCATGGACGGTGTATTGGATATCCAGCGCGATCATGTGACATTGGTGCGGCGTTGCATGGAGTTGCTCAACCCCGGTGGAAAATTATATTTTTCTACCAATCTGCGCAGCTTCAAGTTCGACTTTGAAGCCTTGAGTGAGTGTGAAGTGGAGGATATAAGTGCGCGCACTCTGGATGAGGATTTCTTGCGCAATCCCAAGATACATCACTGTTTTCTTATACAAAATTTAAGGGATCAGGCGCTATGAGCAGTCAGTTTCAGATTGAATGTGCGTATCAACCCGCGGGTGATCAACCTCAAGCGATCGAGGCTTTAATTCGCGGTATAGATGCGGGGCTTGCTCATCAGACCTTGCTGGGTGTTACTGGCTCTGGAAAAACATTCACGATTGCCAATGTGGTGGCGCATGTGCAGCGCCCCACATTGGTAATGGCTCACAATAAAACTTTGGCGGCGCAGCTCTATGGGGAGTTCAAGGAATTCTTCCCTAATAACGCGGTGGAGTATTTTGTCTCCTATTACGATTATTATCAGCCGGAAGCCTATGTTCCATCGTCTGATACCTTTATTGAGAAAGATTCTTCCATCAACGAACACATTGAGCAGATGCGTCTGTCGGCGACCAAAGCGCTGATGGAGCGGCGCGATGCCATAGTAGTTGCAACCGTATCTTCCATTTACGGTCTGGGCGATCCGCAAGCGTATTTGAAAATGGTCCTGCATCTGGTACGCGGTGATCCCGTTGATCAGCGTGGCGTATTACATCGTTTGGCAGAATTGCAATACACGCGAAACGATGTGGATTTTTTTCGCGGCAATTATCGGGTGCGTGGAGATGTCATTGATATCTTCCCTGCGGATTCCGAGGCGCAGGCTGTAAGAGTGGAATTATTCGATGAACAGGTGGAACAACTTTCATTATTTGATCCGTTGACGGGCGAAATCCAGGCCCGGGTACCACGTTTTACTGTTTATCCAAAAAGCCACTATGTCACGCCCAGAAGCCGGGTACTCGAAGCAATAGAAGAGATAAAGGAGGAGCTGCGGGAGCGGCTGGCCCTGTTGCGTGGCACCGATAAACTGCTGGAGGCCCAGCGTTTGGAGCAGAGGGTGAAGTACGATTTGGAAATGATGCAGGAGTTGGGTTATTGCACAGGCATCGAAAATTATTCGCGGTTTTTATCGGGCCGCAATGTGGGCGAACCGCCACCAACCTTGTTTGATTATCTGCCGTCGGATGCGCTCCTGGTGATCGACGAGTCCCATGTGACGATTCCCCAGATCGGCGCCATGTTTAAAGGAGATCGTTCGCGTAAAGAGACTCTAGTGGAATATGGATTTCGACTTCCCTCGGCGTTGGATAACCGGCCCCTGCGTTTTGATGAATGGGAGCGGTTGGCGCCACAGATGATTTTTGTCTCGGCGACACCTGGTGATTATGAAGCCAAACATGCGGCGGCGGTGATTGAGCAGGTTGTGCGCCCCACCGGTCTTGTGGATCCAGGTTTGCTGGTCCGGCCCGCCAGTACCCAGGTGGACGATTGCATGTCTGAAATCCGGCTATGTGTTGCGGCGAATGATCGGGTATTGATTACCGTATTAACCAAACGTATGGCCGAAGATCTCACGGAATATTTACAAGAGCACGGCATACGCGTGCGTTATCTGCATTCGGACATAGACACCGTGGAGCGCGTGGAAATTATTCGGGATCTGCGCGTGGGCGAATTTGATGTTCTGGTAGGAATCAATTTGTTGCGGGAAGGGCTCGATATGCCAGAGGTGGCCTTGGTTGCCATTTTTGACGCGGATAAGGAGGGCTTTTTGCGTTCCGAGCGTTCGTTAATACAGACCATTGGCCGGGCCGCGCGCAATGTAAACGGACGGGCGATACTGTATGCGGACCGAATTACCGGGTCCATGCAACGCGCAATGGACGAGACCGACCGGCGTCGCCTGAAGCAGATCGCTTTTAACGAAGCCAACGGTATAACGCCGGTAGGTATCCGAAAAAATGTAACTGACATTATGGAGGGCGCTCGGGTGCCGGGCGCCAAGGTGGGGCGCAAGCGTGCAATAGCGGAGCAACCTGCCAATTATCTGAACAAAATTGATCCGGCTAAGGATATCTGGTCACAGATTGCTGCGTTGGAAAAAGAAATGTTGGCAGCAGCGAAAAACCTGGAGTTCGAAAAAGCTGCGAGCATTCGCGACGCGATCCATGAGCTCAAAGTATCCACAACATAATGTTTGCTATTAAGGCATTTCGTGCGCCCAACTAACCTGACCGCGTCTGATTCCAGCGCCAAGCCCAATTGGCGCGTTTTGTTTTTATTGATCCCCTACTTGTTGGAATTCCGCGGCAGGGTTGCGGTGTCACTTCTCCTGCTGATTGCTGCAAAGGTGGCGGGAGTCGCCATGCCTTGGCTGTTAAAGCTGATCGTGGATGATCTGGATTTAAAGAATGTATCGGCATTGACGGTGCCGCTGCTACTAATTGTGACGTATGGCGTTTTGCGATTTGGATCAGTGTTCCTGGGAGAGCTGCGCGACGCCGTATTTGCGCGTGTGACTGAGCGCGCAATGCGGCGTGTCGGTCTCAGCGTATTTTCGCACTTGCATCGCTTGGATCTGGACTTCCATCTCTCTCGTAAAACTGGAGGGCTGGCCCGTGATATAGAACGCGGAACTTCCGGTATCAGTTTTTTATTGCGTTTCCTTTTGTTTAATATCATCCCGACATTATTTGAGCTTTTGCTGGTGGCAGTGATTTTATTTCAGCAACTGTCCGTTGGTTTTTGCGTTGCAGTTTTGGTTTCCATCGTGGCCTATGTGATTTTCTCCATAATGGTAACGGAGTGGCGCACCAAATACGTCCGGGAAGCCAATGAGCAGGACAATCGCTCAAATACCCGGGCGATCGATAGCCTCCTGAATTACGAAACGGTCAAATACTTCAACAATGAAGTTTACGAAGCACGTGAGTATGACCGGCACTTGGAAGCGTGGGAGCTGTCCCGGCTCAAAAACCGCCTATCGCTTGCAGCATTGAATTCCGGGCAGGGTTTTATTATCGCGGCTTCTGTGACTGTCATGATGGTAATGGCCGCTCAGGGTGTTGCCCAGGGCCGCTTGACGCTGGGGGATTTCGTGATGGTGAATGCCTATATGCTGCAGTTGTTCGTGGCGCTGAACTTCCTCGGCTTCGTCTACCGTTAAAGTCGGCAGGCCCTCATCAATATCGAGCGTAGGTTCCATTTTATGAGCGAAAAGCCACGCGTAGTGGATG
>Ga0164241_10001811_pt1 | contig 24928 bp, 17 predicted proteins | sample OricomyardsoilBY_FD_108780 | JGI IMG/M metagenome (GOLD analysis project Ga0164241, IMG submission 108780) | Backyard soil microbial communities from Emeryville, California, USA - Original compost - Back yard soil (BY) | ecosystem: Environmental > Terrestrial > Soil > Unclassified | place: USA... | reverse complement strand
CGGCAGTCGTGCGCGAAGGCGATGGGTTCCTCGCCTTTGGCGACGAGCTCGTCGTTGACCACGTCGAGCATCTCCAGGAAGGACATGTTCGGATTGCAATCCCGGGCCTGATATTCGGCGAAACGGCCCGCCTGATCGGGACCGGCCTGGCGCCAGACGCGGATGGTGACGGAGATGGGCAGTGTAGAGGGGGAGGCGGCGACCATGGCGGGGGAGGAGAAGAGAAGTAGTGAGTCGCGGGTAGCGAGTAGTGAGTAGTCGGCGGGACGGGGAGGCAGCGGTGGGCGGATGTTTTGGCGATGCTCGCTATTCGCTACTTCTTCATTTGTAGGAGCGGACGCTCATCTTGGCGGATTCGTAAACGAGCGGCTCGATGTTGCGCAGGGGGACATTGCCGGGGCCTTGGAATTCCCAGGCGGCGACGTGGGCGAAGTTCTCGTCGTCGCGTTTGCATTCGCCGTCTGGATACTGGTGTTCCTCGCGGAAATGGCCGCCGCAGCTTTCTTCGCGGGCGAGGGCGTCGCGGCACATGAGTTCGCCGAGCTCCATGAAATCCGCAACGCGGCCGGCTTGTTCGAGGGACTGGTTGAGCTCGGAGCCGGTGCCGGGCACGAGGAGGTTTTGCCAGAACTCTTCGCGGAGGGCGGGAATTTCCTGAAGCGCTTTCTCGAGGCCTTCCTTCGTGCGGGCCATGCCGCAGTAGGTCCACATCAGGTGGCCGAGGCGTTTGTGGAAGTGAGAAACCGGGTGTTTCCCCCTCGCGGAGAGGAGGCGCTGGTTGATGTCGGTGACATTCTCTTCGGCCTGTTTGAATTCGGGGGCGTCGGTCTTGGGGCGCGAGCCGGGTTTTTGGCCCGCGAGATAATCGCCGATCGTGTAGGGAAGAACAAAATACCCGTCGGCCAGGCCCTGCATGAGCGCGGAGGCGCCGAGGCGGTTGGCTCCGTGATCGGAGAAGTTGGCTTCGCCGAGAACGAAGAGGCCGGGGACGTTCGACATCAGGTTATAGTCCACCCAGAGGCCGCCCATCGTGTAGTGCACGGCTGGGTAGATGCGCATCGGCGTCTGGTAGGCGGACTCGTTGGTGATCTCGTGGTAGATGTCGAAGAGGTTGCCGTAGCGTTCGCGGACGCCGTTTTCGCCGAGGCGCTTGATCGCGTCGCTGAAATCCAGATACACGCCGAGACCGGTTTCGCCCACGCCGCGGCCCTCGTCGCACATGCGTTTGGCGGCGCGCGAGGCGACATCGCGGGGCGCGAGATTGCCGAAGCTCGGATAGATGCGTTCGAGATAATAATCGCGATCCTGTTCAGGGATGTCGGCCGGTTTCTTTTTGCAGTCCTCCTTTTTCTTCGGGACCCAGATGCGTCCGTCGTTGCGGAGCGACTCGGACATGAGGGTGAGCTTGGACTGATAATCGCCGGAGACGGGAATGCAGGTCGGGTGGATCTGCGTGTAGCACGGGTTGGCGAAGCAGGCGCCGCGTTTGTACGCGCGCCAGATGGCGGTGGCGTTCGAGCCGCGCGCGTAGGTGGAGAGATTAAAAACGTTGCCGTAACCGCCGGTGGCGAGGACGACGGCGTCGGCTGCCCAGCGGCGGATTTCGCCGGAGATCAGGTTGCGGGTGATGATGCCTTTCGCGTGTCCGCCGATGACGACCAGATCGAGCATCTCCTCGTTGGGGAAAATCTCCACGGCGCCGGCTCCGGCCTGTTTCATCAAGGCGGAATAAGCGCCGAGGAGGAGTTGCTGGCCGGTCTGGCCGCGGGCGTAGAATGTGCGCGAAACCTGGGCGCCGCCGAAGGAGCGATTGGCGAGGAGGCCGCCGTATTCGCGGGCGAAGGGGACGCCTTGGGCGGCGCACTGGTCGATGATGTTGACGGAGACTTCGGCGAGGCGATGGACGTTGGCCTCGCGGGAGCGGTAGTCGCCGCCCTTGAGCGTGTCGTAGAAAAGCCGATACACGCTGTCGCCGTCGTTCTGGTAGTTTTTGGCGGCGTTCACGCCGCCTTGGGCGGCGATGGAATGCGCGCGGCGCGGACTATCGTGGAAAACGAAGGACTTAACCTTATAGCCGAGTTCAGAAAGCGTGGCGGCGGTGGATGAACCGGCGAGCCCGGCGCCGACGACGATCACCTCGTACTTCCGCTTGTTGGCGGGGTTGACGAGTTTGCTGTCCATCTTGTGCTTGCGCCATTTGTCGGCGAGCGGGCCGGGGGGAATCTTGGATTCGAGATTGGCCATGGCGGGAGAAAACGTCGGAAGAGGAAAGGCGGAAGAGGGTTAGCGGCGTGGGAGCTGGGCCGAGGTGTCGGCGACGACGGAACAGGATGCGTCGTGGCAGAGCGCGGCGGCGCGGGTGCCTTCGGCGGGTTTCACGAAGCCGGCGAGGACGGCGCCGGGAATGGCGGCGTTACCGAGGAAATACAGGAGGCAGAAAAGACCGACGATTTTGCGGAGCGCGCGAGCCCAGCTTTGGTTCCGCCAGCCGAAGGTTTGGAACATGGAGTCAGTTCCGTGCAGCAGATGGATCGTGAGCAAGGCGACCGCGAGGATGTAGAAGGCGGAGATGATCGGATTGGCGAATCCGAGATACATCATGCTGTAAACGTCGTGAACGAGTTCCCCTTTCGCCACGACGGGGAAGCCGAGAATGTGGAAGTCTGACGACATCTGATAGACGGGGAGCCGGGTTTTGAAATTCCCCCCCTCCGCCCAATTGGCGCCGATCGTGAATTGGGCGAGGTGATAAATGATGAACGCCAGCACGACGAAACCGGTCCATCGCATGTAGCGGGAAGCCCACGTGGCTTGGATCCATTTGTTGACGGCGTAGTTTTTCGCGCCGCGAGAGACTTTGTTTTCCACGCTCAGGACCACGGCGGCCCAGATGTGGATGGCGACGCAGATCAGAAGCCCGATGCGCGCGGCCCACAAGGCGGGCCCCAACGTGTGGAGAAAATGGGCGTAACCGTTGATCTTATCCGCGCCGGAAAAAATCTGAAGATTCCCCACGAGATGACCAATGACGAAGCCGATAAGGACCAGGCCGGTGACGGCCATGAGAAACTTGCGGCCGATGGAAGAACGGAAGAGGTTACCGATGAGTGTCATCGAAAAGCGGTGGGGCGGATCAGTTGCCTGCCGAGGGCCAAGGGAGCCAGCGAGCAGCGCGGTCGTAACCCGAGACAGTGACGTAAGTAAAGGGCGTGGACGAACAAGTTGTTCCGGCTGACCCGATATAAGTGAGACTAACCCCGCAGAGTAGGCATCCGGCGGACTCAAATTATGACGGTCGTATCGGATACATCAGCACGAGCGACGCACGCGGTTTTCCTGAGCAGCCGGGCCGAAATCAAACTCACGATACGACGCATCTGCCGGGCACCTATCAGACGTCGATGAACGGAGTGTTGTTAAACAACAACGTGCGGAGCGGTGCTTTTGGGAGGGTGTCCGGGCGTCTGGTTCCTGCGTTGGAAAACGCGGTGCCGCTAAAGGCGGATGCGTAGGACGGCCGGGAGCGGCGGGCGGGGGGTTAGCGGCTTAGCGGTTTGAGCAGGGAGAATTTCCCGCTCGCGGCTGGCGCGATGAAGCGGCGGCGAAAGGCATTTACGCGCACGCCGCTGCCAAGCATTGCAGCGAGCGAAGCGGCGACTTTTTTGGGCGCGATGCTGTCCGCGACGTAGTGGAAGTCCCAGCGGTTGTCTCCTGTCTGGATCAGGCTGTAGTGCCAGCACGCAAAATCGGCCGGAAGCGCCGCATCGACCTCGGAAGGAGAAACGATCGAGCCATCGGGGCGGAAATAAAGATCGCGCTCGCGTCCCAGCAGTCGGAAGCCGGTGGGAAGGCGGCGGACGATGTCGCCGGTGTGATAACGCAACAACGGCATCGCCTCGCGATCGCGCGTCGTCACGAGGATCTGGAAGACGTCGCCAAGATCCCGATACGGGACGAGTTCAATGAAGGCGTTGGCGTCGATGACGCGGGAATCGTCCGCGAAGGCGGTGCCAACGAAGAGATAGCCGGCCTCGGTCGAGCCGTAGAGATCGACCTGCGGCACGGGGAACGCTTCGGCGATCCGTTTGCTGTGTTGGAGGCTGGCCTTGCCGTAGGTGAGGATGACGACCTTGAGGTCGGGCAGCGCGACGTGGCGCTTGAGCGCGGCGCGGGCGAGCAGGGAAAGGTAAACGGGTTCACCTTCCAGGACCTCGGGGCGGACCGCTTGTAGTTCCAAAAGGATACGGTCCCATTCGGCGTCCTGAAAAATGAACGGATCGCTCGTGAGATTCAGATAAACCGTGCCGTCGAAGTATCGATGCGGGAACGGATGGTCCTCGTAAGGACACAGATTGCTCGAGCATCCCACGGGTGCGAGAATGCACTTGCGGTAGGGACGGCCGACGAAGGGCGCGAGCAACGGGTGCGCCTGATAAGCCCGTGCTGTTTGGGCGGACCACCAGCCTTCTTCCATGATGACGGTCATGGGGCCGGACGTGGTGCCGGAGGTCGATTCGTACTCGAAGCGTTTCTCCTGAAGACCGCGCTCGATTACGGAGTAGTCCTCGAAGAACGCCGTGTGGCCGTTTTCGACGATGTCCTTTTTCGAAAGCGCGGGAATCTCGCGATAACAGGACCATTGCAGCGGCGCGTCGTGCAGCGGAAAGCGACGCGAGTAGAGCGGACTGCGTTGGTAGATCTTCCGGATTTCGCCCTCGAGGTTGGCTGGCAGCCGTTGCTCAGTGGTGAGGGGAAGGGCTTCTGAGTTATTGCCGAAAAGGGGTGCGGAAAGGCTGTCGGTAATCACGGTTGGAAAATGGTTAGGCACCTAACGGCAGGGTTTCTGCCAAGTCAAACGGCGGGTGGCTATCGGGATTTTCGTATCGTTTCCCAGATGGGCGCGAAGAAAAACAAGGCGTTCAACGCGAGGCTGTGGGTGATCAATCCGGTATGCGCTTCCTGAAGGACCTGTTCGGCGGGCAAGGTGGCGATTTGGATCTCCTCATCGGGGTCCCACTTAAGAGCCGATTCGCGCACGCAGTTTTCCACGAAAACAAAATGGCAGCGGTTGTTCATGATCGCGGGATTGGGGTGGATCTGGCCGATCAGTCGCGCGTTTTCGCCCGTGAATCCCGTTTCCTCGACGAGTTCGCGCAGGCCCGCGACAACAGGGTCTTCGCCGGCGTCGATGATGCCGCCGGGGACCTCCCACGAGAGGCGGTCGATGCCGTAGCGAAATTGATTCACGAGCACGAGCTGATGGTCAGCGGTGAGCGCGACGACGTTCACCCAGTCGCGTGAATTGATGACGTAGAAGTCGCGCTCGATCGCGCGAACTGGATGGCGGTAGCGAACCGAGCAAAGATCGAAAATGCGGGTGGGAGCGATGAGCGTTTGCCCGAGATTTTCCCAGTGAACAGGTGTGGACGACATGAGCGAAAAGGGTGTGAGCGTGGCGCGGCTGAAATAAAAAAACCTCCCGTCGCGATGCGTCGGGAGGTTTTGGAAAAGGCGGTGAGAGGATGACTTACTTCTTGGGCAGCTTCAGCTTGTCGCCGATTTTCAGTTTGTTCCAGTTCACACCTGGATTGACTGCCTGGAGGTCACCAATGGAGACGCCGTTCGCTTTCGCGATCTTGGTTCCGGAGGTGTCGCCTGCTTTGACGATGTACTCGTCAGGTCCGGCGACGGCGGGCTCTTTGGCGGCTTTGCCATTGGCGGCGGTCGCGGCTGCGCGAGGCTTGGTTACGGATTCCTGAAGCTTCGCGATTTCGCCACGGATCGAGCTGAGTTGGTCGGCGACGGCGTTAAAGCCGGCTTGGGTATCGCGTTGAAGGTTGGAGAAACTGCCTTTCGCGCTCGAGGCATCGGAGGCCGCTTGGGAGACCTGCGACTCCATGGACATGATACGCGAGTTGAGATCCTCGTTAAGCTTCGCGATCTCTTTGCCTGAGGCGCTCAGTTTAAACAGCGCCACGATGGCGAGCAGGAGAGCCAGGGCGCCGGCGATGACTCCGGCTAGTGGCAGGAAGCTGTTATTCTCACGAGAAATAGTGTCCATGGATGTGGGAAGATTTGAGGTTTCGACGGTTAGGATGAAAGGAAATGCGTAGCAAGCAGAGAGTAAATCGAACTGGGCGCGGCCAACTGTATCGGAGATTTTTTAGGATTACGTTGACAGGGGGGGAGAAGGCCGGTGGCTTTCGGTCGTTTTTCGGGGTGTAGCTTAGCCTGGTAGAGCGCCTGGTTTGGGACCAGGAGGTCGTAGGTTCGAATCCTATCGCCCCGACCATTTTTACGAAGCTGTCACGGTGTGACAGCCGCGGGTACGAGAGAGGGAGTGGGAGCAGCGAGCGTCGCGCGGTGCATCATGGAGCGTTGAGCCCAATTGCTCGCGGGATCGAGGCTGGAGACGAGATCGAAAAACTTAACGGCGTCCTCCGTGCGGCCGGCATCCGTCGCGATCATGGCGGCGTGGTACGCGGCTTCGGCGCGTACGGTCTTCAGTTGTTTCGAATCGTTCGCGAGCTGCTTGAGCTTGGCTTCGCCCTCGGCCGTTTGCCCGGCGCGAACTTTGGAAATGGCCGAGCCGAGCAAGGCGCGTCCGCCGAAAGGACCGGTTTTGAACACGCCCGCGGCTTTGTCGTAGCTCGCGATGGCGTCCGCGTATTTCCCGGCTGCGTAGGCCTCGTCCGCGATCCGTAATTGGGCGGCGGCGCCGAGTTGGTGCCCGGGATTCGCTGCGGCAAAGGTGCGCAGGCGCTCGGTGGTGGAGGCGGCGGCGTAGGCGGAGGCGATGTCGTTTTCCTTCTGCGTGTGCATCCACTTCAAGCCGCCACGAACGAGGATGACGATGAAGACCGCGGCGCAGCTCACGTAGATCAACTTCGAGTTTTTCTCCCAAAATTTGCGCAGAGACTCTTCGAAATTGGGGGCGACGACCTCGTCATTTTGCGGGTGTTTTCCGGGAGTACGAGGATCGGTGGGGGTGGAGGTGGACATGTGCGGTCGGGAATGCGCGAGGGCGTTTAATGAAGGAAAGAGGGCGACGAAAACAAATGGCCCCAGTCGTGTAAATGAAGGAAATGCCGGCCGTCGGCGGCCGCGCCCGGTCAGAATTTGAGGCGCAGGCCTCCTTGGATTTGCCAGCGTGAAGGTCCGGGCTGAAGCGTGGGCTGGCGCGCGCCGGTGTAGCGGTAAACATACTGATTCGCGGCGGGATCGTAGCTGGCATAGGCGACGATGAGGCCGTACGGAAAACTCACTTGTTCGATGCGGCCCCACCGGTGGTTCAGCAAATTTCCGAGATTGATGAGGTCGGCGAAAACCTCGGCGCGAAGATTTCGCCAGAGGCGGATTTGCTGCGAGAATTTGAGATCGAATTGGTGGACGAAGGGACTGCGCTCGCTGTTGCGCGGCACAACCTGGCCGGCGAAGCGGGCGAGGCGCGGGTGGCTTTCGACGTAGGCGAAAAAATCGTCCGCCTGCGAGGGCGTGCTCCAGCGAACGCGCGGGTCGTCGCGGCCGCCCGGGACGTAGAGAAGATCATTGGAGTAGTCGGCCGAGTCGCCGTTCACGTCGCTGCCGAAGATGAAGCTGTACGGGCGGCCGCTGCGGCCTTCGTAGGCGAGCGTGATTTTTGTATCGAAACCGTGGATAACGGAAAAGCGCAGCGTGCCGCTGGCGAGGACGCGATCGCGGACTTCGGTGCTGGCGATGCCGGATTCCTGGTCGTTGGGATCAAGGCTGGCGCGGGTGGAGAAATTGGTCGCGGCGGTGCTGGACGTCACCGGGCTCACGTCGTGGGCGCGGCCGAGCGTGTAGGCGAAGGCGAGCGCCCAGTGGCCGCGAAGCGGGCGTCGCAAGCGCGCGGTGAATTGTGTCGCGTCGCCGCGCGACGTGTTGGTCAGCAGATATACGTCGGAGTACGCGGGGTTTTCGAACTGGCTGTTGCTGGACAAGGCGAACGATGCGGTGCGATTGCCGTAGATCGCGCGGCCATCCGGGCCGGTGCCGGTGCGGCGAAGATTCAGGTTTCGATAGGTGAGTCCTTCGAGCGCCCACGTGTGCAAAACTTCGAGTGACGCCACGAAGCCTTGCCAGGCGAGGCGATGATCGAGCGCGAGATTCGCGCGCGTGACGGCGGGCATCTTGAAATCGTCGTCGAGAAGATCGACGCGCTGCCGCCGGGTCGCGGGATTGCCTTTGGACTGGATGTCGGGGTCGGGCGAAAATCCGCCGCTGACGGAGGTGTTGGTGAGGCTCGACGCACCGTCGTTGGAAAATGGATTCGAGAGCCAGACGCCGGGCGCGCGGCCGGAGAAGATGCCCGCGCCGCCGCGAAGAATCGAGCGGCCGGCGCGATCGAGTTTCCAGCTGAAGCCCACACGCGGCGCCAGCATCGTGGCGCCGTCGATGGTGCGGTCGTTGTGGCGTTGGAACGTTTGCTCAAAAAGCGCGTTGTATTCAGGTTTTTGATTCGTGGAGAAACGATCGAGACGCAGGCCGGCGGTGATGCCGAGCCCGCGCAACGGTTGCCAGCGATCCTGAAGGAAGAATGTGTTGACCGTGTAGCCCCAGGCGATCCCTGGCGTGCGGCCGGGAAGGAGATATTGATAGGTGAACGCGCTGGGTTTTCCGGTCGCGAAGGCGTTGATGCTGGCGAAGCTGTAGGCGCCGTAGGCGTTTTGGAGGAAGGTGTTTTCAAAATCGCTGCGCTCGGCCTCGACGCCGAGCGTGATGCGGTGGTGGCCGGCGAGCCAGGTGCCGAGGGCGGAGACCTGGATGTTGTGCACGGCGAGATCGTTGATCTGCGAAGATTCATCGGTGCCGAGAAACACGGAGCCGGTGTCGGTGCCGTCGGCCGAGGGGACGCCGTTGATGCGCACTTGCGGGAAGCGCGTGTTGGGCGTGCGGGCCGAAGCGTAATCGTGGCGGGCAACTTTCACCTCGCTCTGAAAGCCGTCGCTCCAGCGGCTGAAAAGTTGGGCGGACCACGCGTCGAGATTCTGGCGACTTTCGTACCAGTGGCCGCTGAGCGAGACGCGGTCGGTCGTCGAGTAATCGACGAAGGTCGGCTGGTGTCCGCGTGTGCGACTGTAACGCGCGCTCAGGCGGTGCGCGGGGGAAATCTGCCAGTCGAGGCGCGCGAGATATTTTTGATCCTGCTTCCGCTGCGCGCCGGGATTCACGAGCGCGCCGGGCTCGTATCCATAATTTCGAGCCACCGCGATGAGTTGATCGAGGGCGGCGGCGTCTGGGGCGAAGCCGGCGGCCGGCGCGGGCTCGGCGCGCTGCGAACGCTCGTATCCGGCGAAAAAGTACAGATGGCCGCGCAGCAGCGGGCCGCCGAGGGTGATGCCGGCGGTTTGATCGGTGAAGGGATCGCGTTCGCCGGTCACGGGATGAGCGGCGCGGAAATTTTGATTGCGGTACGAGTAGTACAACGAGCCGTGAAACTGGTTGGAACCGCTGCGGGTGACGGCGTTGACGGATGCGCCGGTGAAGCCGCTGCGGCTCGCGTCGTAGGGCGCGACGTCGATGCTCACGGCTTCGACCGTTTCCATGGAGAATGGGTTTCCCTGCGAAGGGAGTCCGTTCGCGGTGAGGCCGAACATGTCGTCGAGGCGCACGCCGTCGATTTGCGTGGAGTTGAAGCGCGTGTTCTGGCCGGCGGCGGTGAGTTCGCCGCGTTCGGAGTCGATGAGCGTGACGTTGGGATCGTTGCGCGCGTATTCGTTGAGCGAGCGATCGATGGACGGCTGGTCGTCGAGTTCGTCGCGCGAAAGCGTGGTGCCGGCGCCGGCGAGTGCGGGCGCGCGGTCGGCGGTGACGATCATTTTTTCCAACGATTGCACGGAGTCGTCGGACGAGGCTGCGAGGCGCAGGGAAAGCGGCGGTGCGCGGTTTTCGCCGAGATCGAGGTAAAGGCCGGCGATCGCGAGCGGTTCGTAACGGTTGCGCGACACGTGCAGCGTGTAGGGGCCTCCGGGCGGCAGGCCCGAGAAAGCGAAGCCGCCAGCGCGATTGGTGCGGGCGTGCTGGCTCGCGCCCGTCGGGCCGTGCGACAGCGAAATGCTGGCGCCGGCGAGTGGTTCGCCAGCGACGTTTAGGACCTCGCCGACAAATGCCGACGACGTTTCGTTTTGTGAAGGGGCGCGCGGGCAGACGCACAAGGCGAACGCAACCAGCACCCATGTTTGAGCGGCCTCCCGAAAGCTCATAAGTGGGGTAAGGTCGCGACCAAACCACACGAGACCTCGACGTCGAATTTAAATTCCTGCCACGCCTAAAAAACTTTTCGAATCCGTCGCGCGTACGGTGCGGGCGACGGCGGTTGCAGATCTAAGCGGCCGATGAGCGACGGGAAAATCTCGGAAGCGTCGGCGCGAACATCGCGTATCGCCAAGCCGAGACGGGGCGCGCTTCAGTCGAAGACGACGGTCTTGTTACCGAAGGCGAGCACGCGATTTTCGAGGTGGGAACGCACCGCTTGGGCGAGGACGAGTTTTTCCAAGTCGCGGCCTTTGCGCACGAGGTCGTTGACGTCGTGGCGGTGGGTCACGCGGGCGACGTCCTGCTGGATGATGGGGCCGTCGTCGAGGACGGCGGTGGCGTAGTGAGCGGTCGCGCCGATGAGTTTCACGCCGCGCTCGTGGGCTTGGTGGTAGGGGCGTCCGCCGGCGAAAGCGGGCAGGAAGGAGTGGTGAATGTTGATAACGGGGCGGCCGAGTTTTTGAAGAAAATCGGCGGAGAGCACCTGCATGTAGCGGGCGAGGATGACGAGTTCGATGCCGAGCGAGCGCAGGAGTTCGAGCTGCTGGGTTTCGGACGCGGCCTTGGTCGCGGTGGTGACGGGGATGTGATGAAAAGGCAGGCCGTACGCGCGCGCGGCGTCGGCGAGATCGGTGTGATTGGAAACGATGGCGGCGATGTCGCAGGCGTATTCGCCGGCTTTCCAGCGAAGGACGAGGTCGTGGAAGCAGTGGTCGAATTTGGAGACGAAAATGGCGACGCGCGGGCGATGGCTCGAGGTGGCGACGGCGGACTCCATGCCGAGGGTTTTCGCGAACGCTTGGAAGGCTGCGCGATCGGTGGCGGACCCGGTGCTGGCGCTCCACTCGATGCGTTGAAAAAAGATGCCGAGCTCGGTGTCGCGGTGTTGATCGGCGTGGAGGATGTTGCCGCCGTTTTCAAAAATCCAGCCGGAGGTCTTGGCGACCAGACCCGGCCGGTCGGGGCCGTGAAGGAGGGCGACGAGCGTGACGGCAGTGGCTTCCATAAGCGGCGCACTGTGAGCAGGGCGCAGAACGTTGTCACGCATCAGAACGATCGGGCGGCCGGGAACTCACCGGGAACCGGCCGCGAGCGCCGCGCGTGTTCACTTGGGTGGATGCGGTTGTGAAAATTTTTACCGAAAACATCGGGGTTTTTGGGTACTTCCCGCGCTTGGCGCTCAACTTTCGGGCATCGGTCCGATTACCAAGGGGAATGAGTGAAGTGAATCCCGCGGCCGAAGCCGACATCATGACTATCCGAGCCGCGCTTAATCGCTGGGCGGGGCCCATGCAGCGGCTGGATGCGGAAGGGAAGAAGCGGGAAATCGACGAACGCGAAGAGTTGATCGATGCGTTGCTGCGTTTGCTGGCGGTGAGCCGCGGGGCGCTGGTTTTGAAGGCGGCTCCGCCGGTGCGGGCGGTGGACGTGGAGCGTGTGCTGTCGTGTTTTCGACGATTGTCGCTGATGGGCGGGGCGACGCCGGCGGCGATCGCGACGTATTGCGAGCAGCTCGCGGCGGGGGATGACAATGAACTCGCGCACCGGGCCGATCCGTTGCTGCTGCGTTACGTGCTGACGTTTCACCGCGACGAGACGCGGGCCTGGTTTGCGGCGCGGGACGAAGCGCGGCTGCGTTATGTTTGCGAGCGTGCGGATCTGGCGGGGATTCGCGCGTGGTTCGAAAAGATGAGCGTGCGCAAAGGCGAACTGCCGAAGGATGCCTGCCAATATTTACGCCTGATCCTGCTCAAATTGTGGAATTGCCGCATGGGCGATCTGGAGACGCTGGCGTTCGAGCAGGCTGTTTTGGAAGTGCGACTTTTTGATACGATGGGCTGGGAAAACACGCGGATGTTTTGCGCGCTGCTGCGACGCATCGGCGGTGGGAATTTGCCGGCGTTTGGCGCGTATTTGGGTGAGGAGGACATCCGGGAGGCGCTGGCGCTGCATGAGACGTTGAACGACGCGGAGCAGCGCGCGCATTTCCGGGCGCTCGCGATGGTTCACGATCCGAAATTGCTGGGCGAACTCGAGCGCGCGGTATTCGCGAACGCGGTACACTTCGAGGCGATGGCGGAGCAGGCGGCGGCGGCGGAGTCTGCGGCGAACGAAGCGCGCGCGGCGGAGCAGGCAGCGCAAGCGGCGGCTGATCGGGCGAGAGAAACCCCGGTAAAAACGTCGCGGCTGCGGCGGTTTTTCGGCATGAGCGGGAACGCGGGCTGAGAGCTCGGGGCGCGCGGCGCTCGTGCGTCGGGAGCGGGACGAGTTCTTCGCTCAGGCCGCGAGAGCAGATTTGTCCGCAGGTTCGCGAGGCACGGCGGGAATCGGAGAGCTGGGGCGGGCCGCCCCAGCTGGCACGCGGGCCGCGTGCGCTCCCCGGACCATCGATCCCGGTGCACTATCGATCCGCGCGAACGGTTGATCTTCGTCCGGGCATCGTTTCGCCGGAAACGGTGCGTTAGACCTGCTGGACGTTGCCGACGTATTTCTGGATGGGGCGGACGCCGACGAGTTTGTTCTTGAGCGCTTTGATGCCGTTCAACGCGGCGTAGGCGCCTGTAATGGTGGTCATGATACAAACGCTGTGAGCGTACGCGGCGCTGCGGATCTTGTTCTCGTCCTTGCGCGGAATCATGCCGCCGGGCGTGTTGATGATGAGATGGATCTGGCCGTTCTTGATCATGTCCACCGCGGTGGGGCGGCCTTCATCGATCTTGGAGAGGCGGTTCACTTTCACGCCGTTGTCGGCGAGGTGCTGAGCGGTGCCGCTGGTCGAGTAGATGCTGAAACCGAGGGTTTCGAGCTGGCGGGCGAGGTCGATCGCGCGGGATTTGTCGGCGTCTTTGACGGAGAGGAAAACGTTTCCTTTGGTCGGCAATCCGGGTTTCGCGGCGGCCTGGGCTTTTGCGAAGGCGATGCCGAGGTCTTCGTCGAGTCCCATGACCTCGCCGGTGGAGCGCATCTCGGGGCTGAGCGTGATGGTCGCGCCGGGGAAGCGTACGAAAGGGAAAACGGCTTCCTTCACGCACCAGTGCTTCGGCGTTTGTTCGCGGGTGAAGCCGAGGTCTTTGAGCTTCGCGCCGGTCATGACTTTCGCGGCGAGTTTCGCGAGCGGAATGCCGATGGCTTTGGCGACGAACGGGACGGTGCGCGAGGCGCGCGGGTTCACTTCGAGGACGTAGAGCTGGTTGTCCTTGATGGCGAACTGGACGTTCATGAGGCCGATAACCTTGAGCTCTTTGGCGAGCGCCTTGGTGGCGTCGCGGACGGTGTTGAGCATGGCTTTGCCGAGCGTGTGCGGGGGCATGACCATGGAGGCGTCACCGGAGTGAACGCCGGCGAATTCGATGTGCTCCAACATGCCGCCGATGACCGTCGTATCGCCGTCGCTGATACAATCGACGTCGAGCTCGATGGCGTCTTCGAGGAACTTGTCGATGAGGACGGGCTTGTCGGGCATGACGTCGAAGGCCTGGCGGACGACGTTTTTAAATTCCTCTTCGGTGTAGACGATGAACATGCCGCGGCCGCCGAGCACGAAGGACGGGCGGAGGAGGACGGGGAAGCCGATCTCACGGGCGGCGGCGAGGGCTTCGGGTTCGGTCATCGCGGTGCGATGATCGGGGGATTTGAGGCCGGTCGTTTTCAGGATCGCGGAGAAGAGTTTCCGGTCCTCGGCGGCCTCAATGCTCTCGGGACTGGTGCCGATGATGTTCACGCCATTGGCCTTGAGCGCGGTGGCGAGATTGAGCGGGGTTTGTCCGCCGAACTGGACGATGGCGCCGTCGCAGCCTTCCTGTTGGTAGATTTCGAGGACGTCTTCGAGCGTGAGTGGCTCGAAGTAAAGGCGGTCGGAGGTGTCGTAATCGGTCGAAACGGTTTCGGGATTCGAGTTGACCATCACGGTTTCGAAACCGGTTTCGCGCAGGGCGAACGAGGCGTGGACACAGCAGTAGTCGAACTCGATGCCCTGGCCGATGCGGTTGGGGCCGCCGCCGAGGATCATGATCTTCTTCTTGCCGGACGGCGGGAGGATTTCGTTTTCGTCGCCGTAGCTGGAATAGTAATACGGCGTGAACGCCTCGAATTCGGCGGCGCAGGTGTCAACGAGGCGGTAAGTCGTGTTGACGCCGAGTTTTTTGCGTTCGGAGCGGACGGTCGCGAGATCGCTCTTGAGCAGGTGCGCGAGCTGGACGTCGGAGAAGCCGAACTGTTTCGCGCGGCGAAGGGTGAGCGCGTCGGCGTCCTTCAACGACAACTTTTTGAGATCCTGCTCCATCTGGATGATCTCCTGAAGCTGCGTGAGGAACCAGGGGTCGATCTTCGTGATGTTGAAAATCTGATCGACGGAATAGCCGGCGAGGAAGGCGTAGCGGAGGTAGTAAACGCGTTCGGCGTTGGGGGTGCCGAGTTTTTGTTTGATGATTTTGTCGTCGGGGAGTTCGTCGCCGCCCCATTTGCCGCCGCCGCCGCCGAAGCCGCGGGCGCCTGTCTCCAAGGAACGGAGACATTTTTGGAAAGACTCTTTGAAGGTGCGGCCGATGGCCATCGCTTCGCCCACGGACTTCATGGCGGACGTGAGCGTCGGGTCGGCGTCGGGGAATTTCTCGAAGGTGAAGCGCGGCATCTTCGTCACGACGTAGTCGATCGTGGGCTCGAAGGAAGCGGGCGTGAGGCGCGTGATGTCGTTGCGGAGTTCGTCGAGGGTGTAGCCGACGGCGAGTTTGGCGGCGATTTTCGCGATGGGGAATCCGGTGGCTTTCGAGGCGAGCGCGGAGCTGCGGGAGACGCGGGGATTCATCTCGATCACGACCATGCGGCCGGTGACGGGATCGACGGAGAACTGGATGTTGGAGCCGCCGGTTTCGACGCCGATCTCGCGGATGACGGCAAAGGAGGCGTCGCGCATGACCTGATATTCCTTGTCGGTCAGGGTCATCGCGGGAGCGACGGTGATGGAGTCGCCGGTGTGGACGCCCATCGGGTCGAAATTTTCGATGGAGCAGATGACGACGCACTGGTCCTTGTGGTCGCGCATGACCTCCATCTCGTATTCTTTCCAGCCGAGGAGACATTCTTCGACGAGGACCTCGTGGACGGGAGAAATGTCGATGCCGTTCGCGGTGATGCGCTCGAATTCTTCCTTGTTGTAGGCGATGCCGCCGCCTTGGCCGCCGAGGGTGAAGGACGGACGGATGATGAGGGGGAAATTGCCCAGTTTTTCGGCAGCGGCGCGGGCTTCGTCCATCGTCTTCACGGTGGCGGAGCGAGCGACGTCCAGACCGATCTTCAGCATGAGCTGCTTGAAGGTTTCGCGATCCTCGCCGCGGTGGATGGCGTCGGGTTTGGCGCCGATCATTTCGACGCCGTGCTTTTGGAGGATGCCCGCTTTATGGAGCTCCATCGAGAGGTTAAGCGCGGTCTGTCCGCCAAGGGTTGGGAGGAGCGCGGAGGGCTTTTCCGCCTCGATGATTTTTTCCAGCATCTCGACTGTGAGCGGCTCGATGTAGGTCACATCGGCGAACTCGGGATCGGTCATGATCGTGGCGGGATTCGAGTTCACCAGGATCACGCGGTAACCTTCTTCTTTCAGGGCTTTGCACGCCTGGGTGCCGGAGTAATCAAACTCGCAAGCCTGGCCGATGACGATGGGGCCGGCGCCGATGATGAGGATGGACTTGAGGTCGGTGCGTTTGGGCATGGACGTAGATTTCGGCGAGGGTTGAACGCGGCTCCGGGCGGCGCAAGCGGGAAACGGGTCTCGCGCGGGTTGCGTACGGGAAACTTTTAACCGCGAATGGACGCCAATGGACGCGAAACGAAACTCGGGCAGATGGCCGATGGCGCGAGGCGGCGGGCGGGGAGCGAGCTCGCGGCGGGCGAGGGCTTTATCTGTTTTCCGGAGTCGATCTGTGTCCGGCGGGCCGCCGGACACGGCACGCGGGCCGCGTGCGCTCCCCGGACCTTCGACCCGATTTCCCGGACCGACGAGCTTGGACAACGCGCCGGCGAGGCGGCGCGACGGGGCGAGGCAGTTTTATTTGAGCTGTGCGACGGTGATGCCGAGGACTTTGGCGGCCTTGGCTTTGTCGTCGTTGCAGGCGCGCAACACGAGATCGGTGTACTGCTTTTGCTGACCGGCGAGGAAGTCTTCGAGCTTGGGCCAGTCTTTGACCTCTTTGAGGCGCATCGGCAGTTCTTGCGAGGTGATGACGCGGGACTCGGCGGTGGAGCCGAGTTTCGAGACGACCTGGTTGAGCTCGGTCAAGTTACCCGGCCAATGGTAGGCTTTGAGGACGTCGATCGCGTCGTCGGTGAATTCCAGCTGGCTGGCGTCGAAATTCGGATTCGTGGTTTTCGCCGCGAAGTGTTTCACGAGGGCCGGGATGTCGTCGGTGCGATCGCGTAGGGCGGGCATCAATACAGGCAGCGAGGCGACGCGATAGAAAAGCTCGTCGTGGAAAGTGCCCTCGTCGGTGAGTTTTTCCAAATCCTCGGTCGTGGTGCAGACGAGGCGGAAGCCGGCGGAGGTCGCGCGCAACACGCTGACGAGTTCCTTCTGCATCGGAAGCGGCAGGCATTGGATGTGGTGAAGGAAAAGGGTGCCGCCCTTGGCCTGTTTAATCCATGTGCCGCCGGAACCGCTCTGGCCGAGCAGGCCTTCGCGGAAATTTTCCTCGTCGCTCAACGAGCAATCGATGCGGATGAGCTGGCCGTCGGGTGAGGGATTCGAGGCGTGGAGGATCTCGGCGATCGTGCTTTTGCCGGTGCCGACTTCGCCTTGAAGAAGGACGGGGCTGCGGACGGTGGAGAGTTTTTTAACCTGTTGGACCAGTTTCTTGAATTTCGGACTGGTGCCGATGAGGCGGCTTTCGAGGTCGACGCCCTTCGCGGTGGGGAAAGGACTGTGGGTTGCTTTGTCGGCGAGGGAGAACTGCTTGTACTCGAGGCCGCGTTTGAGCGTGGAGATGAGCTCATCCACGCGGAAGGGTTTTTGGAGATAGTCGAACGCGCCAAATTTCAACGCCTGGATCGCGCTCTCGGTGCTGGCGTAGGCCGTCATGATGATGACGACGGCGTTGGGGTCGAAGAGCCGGAGCTGTTTCAGCAACGTGATGCCGTCCATCGGCTTCATGTCGATGTCGGCGAGGACGATGTCCTGCTTTTCGGCTTTGTAGCGGACCAGGGCTTTCTCGCCATCGGTGGCGAAGGCGGTGGAAAAACCGGTCGGCTGGATGACGGCATCCAGCATCTCATGAATAGAAAGCAGGTCGTCGACGATGAGAACGGAGGGCATGGGCAGAGTCTGCCGCGAACTGAGAGGAAAAAACCCGGCGGTGCAAGTTCCGTTTTGCGGTTAGAGTCCGCCGGCGACGCCCGCGAGATTGAAGATCGGGAGGAACATCGCCATGACGATGCCGCCGACGACGACGCCGAGGAAAACGATCAGCAGCGGTTCGATAAGCGAGGTCAGCGCGGCGGTGGTCGCATCGACCTCCGTGTCGTAGAAGTCGGCGATCTTGCCCATCATGCCGTCCACGTTGCCCGTGGTTTCACCGGCCTTGATCATGTGTTTCATCATCGGCGGGAAAAAGCTGTTGGCGGCGACGACCTCGGAAACCTGGCCGCCCTGGCTCACGTATTTGGCGATGTCGGTGCAGGCACCCTCGATCTGGACCTTGCCGCTGGCGGCGGAGACGATTTCGAGCGTGCGCAGGATCGGCACGCCGGAGCGGATGAGAGTCGCGTAGGTGCGGCAGAAGCGGGACAGGGCGATCTTGTGGATCAAGTTTCCGAAGATCGGGGCTTTGACGAGGATGTGGTCCTTGTGCGAACGGCCGGTGGGCGTGGTGACGTATTTTTTAACCACATACACGATGGCGATGATGCCGATCAAAGTGCCGAGGCCGCCCCAGCCGCGCAGGAAATTCGAGAAGTCGATGAGCAGCTGCGTGGGCGCGGGGAGCGCTTTGCCGAAGTCGGCGAACATCTTGGAGAAAACGGGAATGACGAAAATCAGGAGCACGGTCACCAGCACGACTGCCAGCGCGATGACGGCGATCGGGTAGGTCATCGCGGATTTCACCTTCTTGTTCAGCTTCACGCTGGCTTCGAAGTAAGCGGCGACTTTACCGAGGATCTCGGCAAGCGCGCCGGACGCTTCACCGGCCTCCACCATCGAAATGAAGAGGGTATTGAAGGCGCGCGGAAATTTTTTAACGGACATCGAGAACGAGTTGCCGGAGGAGATCTCCATGCGCACCTCGCGTATGATGATACGGAATACAGGATCCTCGGTCTGTTCCTGGAGAGCCTCGAGACACTGCACCAAGGGAAGGCCGGCGGTGAGGAGGGAGGCGAGCTGCTGGGTAAAGACGGCGAGTTCGCCGAGGGGCAGCTTGTAATTTTGGGACTTCTTCTCGAGCGCCTTCTGTTTCGCGAGATTCTGCGCGACCTTGATGTTGGGGCGCGTGGTTTGCCGGCCGGAGCGGAGACTGGTCTTGGCGGCGGGGGCGGAAGAGATGAAAGCCATGGTGTGCTACGAAATGTCGGCACAAACCGGTCGCAACTTCATTCCCCCCTAAGAACTGTTAAAAAAACGCGATTTTGTTTTCCATGAATTATTGGATAACAGTCATTTGTGCGATTTCCTAAGCGGGCTTTGAGCCGCATTCGGAGGTGCGGGCCCGCCTCAAAGAAACGTAAAGCAGCGTGGGGTTTTTGTTTTGAGCGCGGTGAAATCGAGGAACGGGAAAGAGGCGTTCTCCTCGTGAAATCGTAGCGAAGGCTTGACCGGCGAAGGCCGCGGGCGAAGCTCGCCCCGACCTTTTTTCGCGGCTGTAGTTTAGTGGTAAAACTCCTCTCTTCCAAAGAGGTATCGTCAGTTCGATTCTGTCCAGCCGCTCCAAGGGCTCGGTTTCACCGGAGGCGAAACGTGTCAAAGACGCACCAGCGCGGAGGAAAGTTTTTCGCCGACTCAATCGCGCGGTGAGGTGAAACGTGACGGACTCGAAGTGGAATTCGGCGGGGCGTTTCCGTTCATCCATGCTCGGACCTCAACGGCCGTGGGCCGCGAATGTCACGCCTTCAGCGGAGGGCTTCGGCGAGGGCGGCGATGATTTCGTCGGCGGGTTCGAGGCCGATGGAGAGTCGCAGAAGTTCGGGGTCGAGACCGGCGGTGGCGAGGGTTTCGCGGCCGGCCGCGCTCGTCACGAGATCGTAGTGCGCGAGGTAGATGAACGGGCAGATGAGCGTGGTCTTCATGCCGAAGCTCGGGCCTTTGGGCAGGCGGAGGCGGTCGTAGAAGTCCGTGAGATTTTCGACAGTGAAACTGATCATGCTGCCGCCGCAGTCGGGCGAGCGGGCGTGGCGGAGATAGTTGTCGCGAGAATCTGGATGCAGAGACCACCAGACGTTTTTCACCCGGGGATGATTCAGGAGAAAGTCCACGACGGCGGGCGTCGTCTGGTTGCTGCGCGCAATGAGCGGCTCGAAGTCCACAATCTGCGCGGCGAGGCGGGCGAGGTCGCGGGTGTAGACGGGCTCCAGTTCGCCGGGGATCAGGCGTCGGAATTCGGCGGCCCAACGGCTGTGCGGATTCACCACCACGGCGCCCGCGAGCACGTCGCCTTCGCTGGCGGTGTATTTGGTGAGGCTGCTGACGGCGACGTCCGCGTAGGGGAGCACGTCGATATTGACGGGCGAGGCAATGGTCGGATCGACGATGAAAATCGCCTCGTGCCGGTGGCAAAGTTCGCGGATGGCGCCGAGGTCGGAGGTTTGGATGAGGGGATTGGTGGGGACTTCCGTGACGATGCCGGCGATCTGTGAGCCGCGTTGGGCGAAGAGGCGGCGGAGCGCATCGAGGTCGAAGACATTGTGTTGGATAATGTAGTCGCGCGCGGGACGGCCGGTGAATTTTTGCAGGATCGCGATCGTGTCGAGATACAGCCAGCCGAGCTGTATCCATAATGTGCGACCGCGCGGGCGCTGGAGCGAATCGGCGACCCGGAAGGCGGCGTACACGGCGTTCATGCCGCTGTTGGCCAGAAAGACGTCCTCGGGGATGACGTGTTGATACGCGCGGACGAGAGAGCCTTTGACGCGACCGGGCGCGTAGCCGGCGAAGGTGTTTTCGGGGTGGATCGCGGGGAGCTCGCCGACGCGAACGAGAAAATCCTCGGCCTCGCGCGAGGAGAGGAGCGCGCCGATGTGCTGGAGGTAGGTCTTGGCGCGCGCGTACGTGTCGGGATTTTCCGGAAAGGCGACGCCGCTCACGCGGTTGTATTCGACGACCTCGGCCTGGTCCATCGCGAGCCAAACGCGGAGTCCCTCGGCGGCGCGAGCCGATGATGTGGGCCAGAGCTGATAACCGGTGAAGCCGAGCGCGCGCAGCATGTGGGCCGCGGTTTTCTTGAGGAAAGGGTGTTTCACGAAGCGCGGGTAACCGGACGTCATGTGCCCGGTGATCGCAGGGTCTTTTTCTTCGTAGCCGATGACGGCGTGCATGGTGGGCAGGCTGGCGGAGACCGCGTGCGGCGTGCCGGCGGGAATGCACTGACCAAGAGGCAGGTGGCTGAAAACGGACATGAAGCGGCGAACGTGGAGAAAGGCCGCGCCCGGATCAACGCCGGTGTTGAAACAGCCCGGGCACCCACCGAGCATGACAGTTTATGAAGATGGTTTCCTGGAACGTGAACGGCATCCGCGCGGTGCTGAAAAAAGGGTTTCTCGACTACATGTCCGCAGTCGATGCCGACGTGATCTGCCTTCAAGAAACGAAGTGCCATCCGGGGGACGTCCAGCACGTGGCATGGGCGACTGGATACGAAACGAGCTGGGCGAGCGCGGTGAAAAAAGGCTACAGCGGCACGGTGATTTTCAGCCGGATAAAACCGAAGAGCATCACGACCGGGCTGAACATCCCGGTGCACGATCAGGAAGGGCGCGTGGTCACGGCGGAGTTCGCGGATTTTTATCTGGTGAACGTGTATCAACCGAATTCGCAGCGCGGGCTGACCCGGCTCGAGTATCGCACGAAGGAGTGGGATCCGGCGTTTCTGGTGTATTTGAAGAAGCTGGAGAAGAAGAAGCCGGTGATTTTTTGCGGCGACTTGAATGTGGCGCATCAGGAGATCGACTTGAAAAACCCCAAGACGAACCGGCGCAACGCGGGCTTCACCGAAGAGGAGCGGACGAATTTTTCCACGCTGTTGGAGAGTGGATTTGTGGATACGTTTCGCGAGTTCGAGAAAGGGCCGGATCACTACACGTGGTGGAGCCAGATGATGAACTGCCGGGCGCGGAACATCGGGTGGCGCGTCGATTATTTCGTCGCCAGCGAGAAGCTGAAGCCGGCGCTGAAGCGCGCGTGGATCAGCCCTGAAGTGATGGGCAGCGATCACTGCCCGGTGGGCCTGGAGGTGCGTTGAATTTTATGACTACACGCCGGAAGAACACGACCACGCCCTGGGCGGAGCGTCGCAAATCCACGATTCATGGCCGCGGCCTTTACGCGACGAAAACGATCCCGGCGGAGACGCGGATCATCGCGTATGACGGCGAGCTCATCACGAAAGCCGAGTCTGACCGGCGGGAGGAAAAACGGCTGGCGCGTGAAGCGTCGGGACGCGACGGCTGCGTGTATATTTTTCAACTCAACAAACGCCACGACATCGACGGTTCGATGGCCTGGAACTCGGCGCGGCTGATCAATCATTCGTGCAAGCCGAACTGCCGCGCGGAGATTATTCGCGGGAAAATCTGGATCATCGCGAAGCGCGAAATTCCTGAAGGCGCGGAGCTCACGTTCGACTATCGCTATGGGTTTTCGAACTGGCGCGAGCATCCGTGTCGGTGCGGGACGGATCGCTGCGTGGGCTTCATCGTGGCGGCGGAGTATCGCTGGCGCGTGCGCAAGATTTTGAAGGCGGAGCGCGTCGAGGCGAAGAAGGCAGATCGCAAAGGGACGGGTGTGCGGAAACGCGCGGCGGCGTAGGGACGAAAGGACTACGCGGGCGGGAGGGCGGGAGGGGATACGCGGGGCGACCACCACGCTCTTGCGAGCGCGGCTACGGGGCGGCGCGGCTACGCGAAGGTCGGGAGCAGGCGCTGGATCACGGGGCGGGCGAGTTTGGCGAGCGCGGGGTTTGCGTAGCCGACCCACGTGACGGCGGAGGTCGTGTCGAGCGGCGCGGTGAGCGCGCTACCGGCGGGGTTTTCCACGATGCCGCCCGATTCGGTGAGGATGAGCGCGGTGCAGATGTCGTAGGGATGACAGACCAACGATGAATGCAGACCGAGTCTGGCGAAGGCCAGCGGTCGGAGGTCGGCGATGAGGCGGTCGTGGCCGACGAGCAGTTCGTAGAGCTGGCCGCCGGTGGAGATGTATTGGTCGTCGAAGATCAGCGGCGACTCGCTGACGATCGAACCCGGGGACGCGGAGGTCCCGGATTTGGATGGAGACGCGGGCGGGTGGAGCGCGGCCCAGAGTTTTTCCTCGAAACCGGCGAGCAGGGCTTTGCCGTCGGGAAAGAATTTAGCGACGGATGCGAAGCCGTGGGCGAAGTCTTTCGCTTGCGAGGGACGCACGCGGAGGCGGCTGGTTTCTTGCGTGAAGACATCGAGCGAGGTCGCGTGCACGCCGGCCGGGCCTTCGCCGCGGATCGCGGAAAATTGGTCGGCGCGCCATTGCTTGCTCGTGGGCAGTTCGGTCATCGCGGCGACGAGGATGTCGCGCAGGCTGGTTTTTTTTCCGCGCTGCGGAGCGAGGCCGGCGAGGATCCACGCGGAGCGTTTGTCATACATGAGGCCGCGCGTGCCATCGATCGGATCGAGGATGCATTTCCACTGCGTGCGGTTGACCGGCGTGCCGATCGGAAACGTGAGATTTTCGCGATCTTCGATGCCTTCCATCACGACTTCGACGGGCCAGGTGCGCGGCCACTCGCGCTCGAACCAGTCGATGATCGCGTGTTCGCTGAGTTTATCGACGTGGTAAATCGTGTCCGCCGCGGTGACGGCGGCGATGCGGGAAAACGTCGCGGCTTCTTTGGTGCGAGACGCGAGGATCGTGTCGCGGATGTGATCTTGAAGAGAGCAGAGCAGGCGGCGGGCGCGGGCGAGCTGTCGGTCGGGCATGCGCGAAACTGAGACGCAAAAACGGCGGGATGCGAGGAGGCAAAACGAGTTTGCGGAAGGTGGGAGCCCGATGCATCGCGGGATGATTCCGCGGCCGCCGCGTGGAAAATTTTCAGACTGTTCAGCGATGCGTGTGGATGCGGGCTTGCGGGCGAGGAGTGCGGCCGCACTCTCGCCGACGCATGTCGTCAAGCACCCCGCCCCCAGCCGACCCGGTGCATAGCGAATCGTTTCTGCATTCGCTTATGCGCCGACAACTCCAGCTTTCCGTCGCGTGCGCCGCGGCGTTTTTAATCGTCCTGCTCGGTTTACCTCTCGCCAACTATTACGCTCCCGAACTCATGGCCACGCGAGTGGGCGGGTTCACGTTGAGCTGGCTCATCCTCGGCGTGGTATTTTTCCCCATCGTGTGGGTGATCTCGTATGTGTTCATCAAGCGCTCGATCTGGCTTGAGAGCGATGAAGTGCGGCAGGTTGAAAAAGAAAGGAGAGGCTGAGCCATGAATATCCTCGCGCACATTTTGGCGGTGGCGGAGTCGGGGACGGTCGATCCGTGGATCGTCGCGTTTTCCGGGATCACGGTGGTGATCACGTTATGGATGGGTTTTCGCTCGGCGAAGACTTCGAAAACGGCGAGCGACTTTTTCGTGGCCGGCCGGTCGGTGTCGGTCGGCTGGAACGCGTCGGCGATCTCCGGCGAATACCTGTCGGCGGCGTCGTTCATGGGCATCGCCGGCATGGTGATGTCGTCGGGCTACGACGCGTTGTGGTATCCGGTGTGTTACGCCTGTGGATACCTTTTCCTGCTGTTGTTCATCGCGGGGCCGCTGCGCCGGTTCGGCGCTTACACGATCCCGGATTTCGCGGAAGGTCGTTTCGATTCGCCGCTCTTTCGGAAGATCGCGGTGTGTTTCGTGTTGTTCATCGGATTTTTCTACACGATGCCGCAGATGAAGGGAGCGGGCGTGACGCTGTCGTTCATTTTCCCCGGTCTGCCTTATTGGGCGGGTGTGGTGCTGGTCGGCGCGGTGATCACGCTGAATGTCGCGCTCGGCGGCATGAAAGGGATCACGCTGGTGCAGGCGGTCCAGTACTGGATCAAGATGTTCGCGATCAGTGTGCCGGTGTTCGTGCTGATGGCGGTTTTTGGATTTTATGGCGGGCAGATCGGCGCGAACAAGGCGCCCGGAGAAATCGCTTCGGCGAGCCAGGTGGAGCGCGCGCCGTTGGTGGAAAAGGCGCCGGCAGACGCCGCGTGGATCGCGCCGTTCGGACCGCTCACGACCAAGGCGGTGAAAGCGGCGGCGGCGGCGCTGCCCGAAGGAGAACGCGCGGCGTTTGTCGCGGAGCACGCGCGGCCGTATTCATTAATCTATACGTACTCGCTGATCATCGCGATCGTGTGCGGTACGGCGGGACTGCCGCACATCCTGGTGCGATTCTACACGAATCCCGACGGCGGCGCGGCGAAGCGGACGACGATGTGGGTGATGATCCTGATCGGTATATT
>Ga0164241_10001810_pt1 | contig 24935 bp, 26 predicted proteins | sample OricomyardsoilBY_FD_108780 | JGI IMG/M metagenome (GOLD analysis project Ga0164241, IMG submission 108780) | Backyard soil microbial communities from Emeryville, California, USA - Original compost - Back yard soil (BY) | ecosystem: Environmental > Terrestrial > Soil > Unclassified | place: USA... | reverse complement strand
TTTATAGGCTGAAAAGAATCGGCACCATACTTTTCATAGTGACCCGAAGTAACGTACAGATTCTTATGCCCGAGGTGCGGCGTAATTACCTGCTCGTAACCGGCTTTAACCTGCGCCTTTTGCAAAAAGTTGGTTAAACGCTCGCGCAAAGCGGTGCCTTTGGGCAACCATAAAGGAAGGCCCATGCCCACTTTTTCAGAGAACGCAAATAGCTCCAGTTCTTTACCCAGCTTACGGTGATCGCGCTTTTTGGCTTCTTCCAGAACACGCAGGTATTCAGTCAGTTCGCTTGCTTTAGGGAAAGTAACACCATAGATACGGGTAAGCTGTTTACGGCTCTCATCGCCGCGCCAGTAAGCACCGGCAACGCTCATCAATTTAACGGCTTTTACAAAACCTGTATTAGGGATGTGCGGCCCGCGGCACAGATCAGTAAAGTTGCCTTGTGTATAAAAAGTAATGGCACCATCAGGTAAGTCCTTTATCAGGTCCAACTTGTATTCGTCGCCTTTTTCGGTGAAATAAGCTATCGCGTCAGCTTTGCTAACGGGTTTACGGATAAACTCCTCTTTAGCTTTGGCCAGCTCCAATATTTTATCTTCTATCTTTTTAAACTCTTCGGATGAAAAGGGTTTGTCGCCAAAGTCAACATCATAGTAAAAACCGGTCTCAATAGCCGGACCGATACCGAATTTAGTACCCGGATAAAGGGCCTCCAAAGCCTCGGCCATCATGTGGGCAGATGAGTGCCAGAATGTTGATTTGCCTTTAAAATCGTTCCAGGTTAATAACTTAACCTGCGAATCTTTTTCGATAGCGCGGTTGGCATCCCAAACCTCGCCATCAACTTCGGCTGCTAATACGTTGCGTGCTAAACCTTCAGAGATAGACAGCGCTATCTGCATAGAAGTAGTTCCCTGTTCGTACTCACGAACGGAACCGTCGGGTAGTGTAATCTTGATCATCTACAAACATGATTTGTCGCCCCTCTCCAACCTCTCCCCTAAAGGGGAAAGGCTTTTAAAAAGCCACGGTTTAAAAATTTTACTTTTAGTCGATCGCCTACTAACGCGATCTTAATTTTATGTTGCGAATTTAGGAATTTTTTTGGAAGCGGGTAGCTAAACAGGCGTAATTTTATAACTACATTTATACTAAACCATTTAAATCCTTTTATGACCACCTCACCTGTCACTAAAATAGACATCAACCTCGGTGTTAAATTATGCGATTGTTTTTTTAGCTGCGCGGGCTGCGTGTTGATGCTTTATTTTTTAAATGGTTTTATTCCGCCCAATGCGGCAGTTGTTTTGAGTATTGTTATTATAATTGCTGCCATAGTGTTTTTATTGGTATGGAACTATCACGAGAACAATGAGAAGTTTCCATCTGCACAAATACATGCCTGGCTTACCGGCGTGATACGTTATACCGTTGCTTATACAGTATCAACTTACGGGTTTGCCAAAATATTAAAAACGCAGTTCGGCGTGATGTACTCGCGTAATGATACTCCCGTTGGAAACCTCAGCGGCTTTGAACTTACCTGGAACTACTTCGGCTATTCTTATAAGCTGGCTATAGTTTTAGCCGCGCTACAAATCGGTGGCGCTATCTTACTATTGTTTAGGCGTACAACCCTGCTTGGTATATGTGTACTGCTACCGGTTATGGTAAATATTGTACTTATCAATTTGTTTTACAGTATAGCTGTAGGGGCTTTTTTAGTCTCGGTATTGATTACAGGTGCGTTAACCTATTTACTTGTACTTAACCGGGAGCCTCTTATCCGTGCCTTTTTTAACACAGCAAGCAATTTACCGGCGCTAAAGTTATCTTACTTTAAGCATGTTATCAGATTAGCTGTCGTGGTGCTATCGTTTTTTACGATATACCGCTATATAATGAACGAAAAGCCGATTGATTTTGTGGGAAAATGGAAAGTTGAGAAATTGGAACGAAACGGGCAATTGATTGACGAAAATGCGTGGATTAACGATAGCACAGCATGGAAAAATATTTACATTGAGGAACATGGCGGAGTTGCGCTATCGGCAAATCCGTATGTTTTTGAACCCACCAAGGCTAAACGTGCCATGTTTAAATATGATGATAAAGCCCGAAAACTAAAGCTAATTGTATTTGATAAGCGTAAACCGGTAGATTCTATGGTGATTATGATCACTAAAAAAAACAAACAAAGCATGGAGTGGGTAGGAAGCTCAAAAAACAACAGCTTCAAAATGGAGTTAATTAAAGCACCGGTGCCTGTGCGTTGAGCTCTATCTGTATTTCAAAACCAGATCACCTTGCTATAAGCAAAGGTTTAGTACCGTTGAAATTTCTTCCGTCTCCAGCGGAAAGTTGTTTTTGTACGATTCACTAACCGACTTTTCCAGTTATCAAACTTGCCGCCAACCATAGCGGCACCGCCAATGGCAAGCAGGTATATCATCGCTATCACAAATATACCTACTACATAATACAACCAGTTTTCCATCGCGATCTCATCTTTTTGTAACCGCACTAAGGCAAGCATCATGCCAGTAGCACGTAAAATCGCAGGTATTGGGTTAATTCAGCTTTTCCTGGTAGTTTTCGCGTACATGTTGGTTGATATAGGTAGTTAGCCCCTCTCCTTTTTTGGCTAAGGCCTGCATTTTGGCGATATGCATTTTGCCAGTGCTTTGAATAGTATACAGATACACCGAACCATCCCTGAATTTTATGCTGATACCATCGGGTACAATTTCATAGGCAATTACGCCGGTGTTTTTATTGAGTGATAGGTAGCGTTGCATGACAAAAACAAAGCAAAACAACTGCCAACAAATAAAAATCCGAAATCGAACATCCGAAATTCGAAATCAATTTCAGACGTTTCCCCAACCATGCGCCAATACATCGGCCAGGTGCATAGTTTTAATGGAAAGGCCATTTTTATCGATATAGCTTTGCAGATGCATCAGGCAAGAAGCATCGGTAGAAATGATATAGTCGGCACCGGCGTCCATGGCAAAATCAACTTTTTGCTGCGCCATAGCGGCGGATATGGCATCAAACTTAACGGCAAAGGTACCGCCGAAGCCGCAGCAGGTTTCGCCTTGTTGTAAGTCAACCAGTTCTAATCCCAGTACTTTTGATAAAAGCTGGCGTGGCTCCTCTTTGATCTTGCATTCTCGTAATGCCGAGCAGCTATCATGGTAAACAGCCCTGCCTTCCAGTTCAGCGCCGAAGTTGTCAAAATGGATAATATTTACCAAAAAGTCTGATAACTCAAAAATATTTGCTTGAACAGTACGGCAATGGTTGTGTACCGTTGTATTGGTAAACAGATCGTTATAATAATTTTTCACCATACCGGTGCATGATGCTGATGGGGTAACTATTATGCTGTCATCAGAAAATCCTGCGAGAAACTTGCGCCCTACTGTTTTAGCTTCGTCCCAAAAACCGGCGTTAAATGCAGGCTGACCGCAACAGGTTTGCTCCGGGTTGTAGTGCACTTCGCAACCTGCCTTTTCAAGCAGTTTTACAGTATTAAATGCGGTATCCGGAAAAAGCTGATCTATAAAGCAGGGAATAAACAATTCGGTTTTCATCGGCGGCTAATTTCAGAAAAAGTTTTGTTAAGCCCTAACCTAATCTTCTTAGCCGCATCTAATTTATTTTTGCAGCACCATTACCCCGTTCATTATAAGCGTGCTGCCTTTTTCTGCAACTATATTGTATACTTTTTGCACACCATCCGCGTGTTCATCTTTTTTCAGGACGGTATAGGTTTCGTATTTGCCGGTTGTTTCGTTCATGCAAAGCACCTGTTCGCCTAATCCTATATCGCCTATTTTGCTGTTGCCGTTTTTGGTTAACATCGGATGGTTAGGTGTAGCCTTAACAACTTTTGCCGATAAATTAATATTCAATCCATCAGCGGCGTCATGCTCATTTGCCAACACCAAAACCAATTGCGTAATTGCATAGTTTTCCGGTTCGTGTTCTGTAAGCTGCTTAACAACTGTCGTGGACGACTGATGTGTAACCGGATCAACGGTAATTATCTTATCCCCGCTTTTTACATCCTTTAATTGCTTTTTTAAGCCGTTGCTCATGGTTACCAACTCATCACCCGGAAAACAAATAGCCGTGCCATACTTTGCTGATTCATCTTTAGAAACCTTACCGCCGTTTATTACCTTATATTGCTGAAAACTCAACTCTTTTGAAAGAACATAAGATAGTTTCAGTATAAAGTTCTTTTCAACCTTGTTAATATTATCAATATCATCAAAGTAGGCCTCCCAAACAGCAGCGTCGGCAGTGAAATCTGGTACAAGAGCCTGGTATCTTTTACCGGTTTCGCTGGTATAAAACACCATCAGGCCGATCTCCTGCATACCCTCGCGGGCAATAAACTTGTACAGATCTATGCGTTTTTTCAAACCATCGCTGCCGGTAATAAAGTAAGGCTTGCGGCCCTCGTACCTATCCAGCACAAATGTGTTTTCAAATTTAACATAGGTGTCTTCATCCAGGTTGGTTATACTAAAGGTTTTGCCTTTCTTGTATTCGTCCATAGTTAATGGCCGCGGATTAGGAGCTACGTTTTGGGCAAATGCCAAATTACCCATAACAAGCAAACAAATAGTGAAAAGTGATTTACGCATTGTGATATTATTTAAAGCGATGTTTATTGTTATGATATCTGTTTAAAGGCATCGGCGAATACCTTCATCTCGTCCATAGTGCCAATGCTAACACGGCAATAGTGTTGTCCGCTTATTTGCCATACGCGTATACTAACGCCACGTTTGCCCATTTCTTCTGAAAACTTTCGTCCCTCCATTTTTATCGGAAACAGCACAAAATTAGTCGATGATGGTATAAAAGTGTACCCCTCTCCTTTTAAAACACTGTACAAATATTCTTTTGAGGCGATGGTCTTTTTCAAGGCATCCTGTAAAAAGGCTGTCTCGTTATAACCTGCTATGGCACCCGCGACAGTTGTAGCCGACATGTTAAATGCGCCCGAAGTTAAATTACCTAACATATCAACAGTTTTTGGTTGCGCTATTAAATAGCCGCAGCGCAGACCGGCAAAACCGTAAAGTTTTGAAAATGTACGCGCTACAATAACATTTTGCCCTGCCAAAACAGCGCTCATCATACTTGCCGCTTTAGGGTCGGGCAGGTAATCGATATAGGCCTCATCAATAAAAACGGTGATTTTTTTAGATACCCGCTCAACAAAGGTTTTCAGCTTTGCGGCATCTAAAACAGTGGCCGTCGGATTGTTTGGGTTGCAGATATAAACCAAACCGGTATTATCATCTACTTTAGCTTCCATCGCGTCAAGATCCAGGCGAAATTCGGGTGTTAGCGGAACTTTTATCCATTTCCCGCCAAAACCTTCGGCTGTTGATGGCAGGTCATCATATGAGGGATCGCCTGTTATGATGCTTTTCCCGCCCTTACTGTACTCCATGGCTGCAGCCAGCAGCAATGGTGATGAACCTGCATTCATCAAAATATTTTCGCGCTTAACGCCCTCAAAAGCGGCAATTTTATCAACCAACTGACCGTAAAGATCCATTGGATACCTGAAACCAACATCAATGGTATCCTGTATCGCTTTTTTAACCGCTGGCGATGGCCCGAACGGGTTCTCGTTTGCGCTCAACCGGGCCTTTATTTCGGGTGGGATACTTTCTAAAAAGGTTTGCTCTTTTATAGCAGTGGTTTTAACACGTTTTAAAACCGGCATAGCCGATAATTTTTCTGCGCTACCACGCAGGAAAGCCGCGCCACCGGCTATTAAAGTGCTGGTTCTGATCCAGGTTCTGCGATTGATGTTTGCCATATCTTTCTAATTTATGTGTTATGTTAACCTTTAGTATTACTGGCCGGATAGCTTATCCGCTGCTCTGTTACCCTTGCATGTACGGCGGCAACAACGCTTCGTGCCGACTCGAAAGCCCCGGCCATCCAGGCGTTTAAATACGTTAAATGTTCGCCGGCAAAGTATACCTGTTTATCGGGCTTTAACAGCACGGGGTAATAGTTTTTACGGGTATCGGTATCATACTCGGCCCAGCCACCCAAATTGTATTTGGTATTGTGCCAGCTTACCGAAAACGATCTTTCAAACTCATTATCATACTGCGGATGTATCAGCCTGCCTTTTTGCAGCGCCAGTTTCTCGCGGTCGGCATAACTTAACTTGCCTGTGTTAAGCGCCTTTTCTTCGAAATTATAGTAACCTATCAGTATCCCTTTCTTGCCTAAATAATCGTTCGACGGATAAAATATCTGGGTGAGCTCGTTATTGGTATGAGTTATACCGCCGTAGATCTGATCATCCTCTTCCCAAAACCTGCGTTTAAACTGCAGGCCTATTTTTCCGGTTTTTATGTATGCGATGTAATCAATAGCGCGACTTACATCCCCCGAAAAATTAGTGTTAATATTACTTAGCACCGGCAGCGGAATCGTACAGATACACAGGTCGCCATGTAACTCATGTGCACCCATAGCATCTTTATAGGTCACTTTAACACCTTCAGGTAAATTGGTTATAGCTGTTACCTCCGCCCCTAATTTAAGCATCGTCGCCACTTTGGCCTGCAAGGCTTTGGCAATGTTATCCATACCACCAACAGCCTGAAACATGGTCATTTGCAGCTCGTAGGTATATTCGGCCACATTATAAAAGTCCGGATCAAGTAAACCCGAATGCAGCATATCAGCTAATTTATTAGCCTCTGCAACCCTGCCCGATCTGTCGCCAGCGCCGGGCGCTTCAGTATAACCGCGCCGTGCCGAGGCTTTGTAGAGCTTATCAATATCCAAACCACCTTCGGCAGCCAGATACATCATTACCTTTTCTACATCCTCTTTGCTGAGGCTGGCATCCAGGCCGGTTTTATCAATGCTTTTTGACAGCATCTCCGTCATATAACCGCGCATATCGTTATGCACTTCGCGGACTCTTATTTTTTTGTTGGATAACGGCCCCTTGCCTTCTGCAAAATAATAAGCGCCCTCGTTAACATTGTTATATACTTGTATGGGTACGCCCAGCTCTTTGCAGTAATGTAAAGTTAGTTTGTGGTGATGGGGTATGCGCGATGGGCCCGCGTTAAAGTAAAGGTCCGGGTCGAAAGTTGCGGTAGCAGTTGGTTTGTCAATCTCTGTATTGGTACTGCCGTTACGAATACTGAAACAGCGACCACCAGCGCGTTTGCGGGCCTCTAAAATGGTGCAGTTATAACCTAATTTGGTTAGTTCATAAGCGCAGGTCATGCCTGCAAGGCCGCCACCTAAAATAATGATCTTTTTGCCATTGCCGCTTCCGGGCAGATCAAAGGCATGGGCGTCAGATGGCTTTAACATACCCAATGCCAGCATGGCCGGATACGCCGCTCCGGCAAGCATAGCGCCTTTACTCAAAAAAATTCGCCTGGTAAATTTTTCCAAGTTACACAGCTTTAATCGGGAAGTTTTTCAGTTAACTAAAATGCCATTGGCATTTGTAGCGGGAAATTAAGAAAAAAGAAATATAAAGCGAAATCAGGAGCTATCTAAGAACAGAAAATTAAGTTTTTTTGAAATATCTTTCGCCAATAATCGTCAACACCCATATGTATCCAACCTTATTAGCAGTTCACTCCCTAACCCGCTGGCTGGTATTAGGCAGTCTGCTTTTTGCCATTTTTCGTGCTTACCGGGGCTGGTTATTCAACACACCTTACCTAAAGTTTGATAATTCCGTAAGGCATATTACCACAACCATAGCACATGTACAGTTAGTATTGGGCATTTGTCTGTATTTCATTAGTCCGATAGTTTCTTATTTCCTGCATAATTTCAGTACCGCTGTACACGAGCGTATCATCCGCTTCTTTGGCATGGAGCATATTGCCATGATGCTAATCGGGATAACCATTATCACGATAGGCTCCGTAAAAGCAAAGCGAAAGGAAACTGACAGAGAAAAATTTAAAACGATGGCGATCTGGTTTACTGTTGGGCTGCTGATTATTCTGAGTTCGGTGCCGTGGTCGTTTTCGCCGCTGATAAGCAGGCCTAATTTTAGGGGGTTTTAAGTATTGTCGCAATAAATTCCATTATAGCGATGGGTTTGAAACCTTGAGTGTTCGAAACCCGGAGAAAAAAACACGTCATCGAAAAACGATATCCGGATTGCCGCCGCAGGCTTGAACAATTATGATCGTTAACAGTTCATCCAGTTCCATTTTGACCCTTCTTTTGGCTGTCTTGTATCCTACATTATTAAACTTTTTGTAGATGTGGATCAGCATAGCCAGAATAAGGGTCATATAAAGAATGATCTTTATCCCATTTATATTGGTTGACAGGAAGTGACTAAAATTAAGTTCCTGTTTGATGAACCTGAAAAAGACTTCAATATCCCACCTCTGCTTGTATATGGCGATAATGTCTGCTGCGGGAATGAGTTCTTTATCATAACTTTGATTCATGTTAGTGACGAATAGAATTGCTTTTTCGTATTCATCTTTTGTGGTTATTAACCGAAAGGGAACATCTATTCGTTTGTTTTTACTGCCATATAGATATACGCACTCGTCTTTTAGCAGAGTAAGATTACCCACTTTCGGGTTTGCCGGCAGCGGTAGTTCCTCTATGGGCTTAGAGCGACTGTTTGTTCTTACTCTGGTAACAAACTGTAATCCTTTCTGATGCAAATCGACATATGCCCCTCGGTTCTGTACACCCCGGTCAAACACGAAAACATTATCCTTATGTGTATCAGCGAGTGCCAGAATTGCCTTTGGGATGGTCTTGTCTTCGCTTAGTTCAGCCTGTTCCGTAAAAACCTGTACGCTGCTTGGTAATATCCCATCAAGAGATATGGTATACTTAATTTGCTTCTTACCATCTTTCTTTATTCCCGCGATCATTCCCTTTTCCAACTTGTTAGCCGTTTCAGCTACCATTGTGGAATCTACCCGGGTAATATTATACTTTAATGTTTCTTCGGGTTTAAAATGTTCATGAAATAAGCCATAAATCTCTTTGTATGACTCTTCAAAGAAATCCAGGTTCATGGTTGCAAGCCGGTCAGAAATAGAATTGTAACGGGTAGTCTGACCGGGATTGAGATTAAACAAAAGTTTAAACCGGCGCGAATTGAAAACATCTTCCAGGCTTCGTAAACTTGTACGATCACTTTCTGCAAGGCCGTATAAAAGCAGATAGAACATACTCCTGCCGAATAATATCTTAGCCTGATGATCTACACCTGTTTTGACTGCTAACGCACTAAGTGACTGATCCGGTATTAATGCCAGTAATTGTTTAACGGTTACTTTGTCGGATTTTTCGGCGGCCATTGATGCCTGAAAGATACATTGCTAATCATTAAAAACGGCCGATGGCGCACCAGTTAATAATCACAATATCAGCACATTTACCAACAGAAAATGTGAATAAAGCCGGAAAACAAGACAACAAAATCAACTTATAAGGTTTCGAACACTCAAGGTTTGAAACCCATCGCTATGGAGAAAGTCGTCGGGAATTTTAAAACGATTTTAAATGCCTTTATTGATTTTGATTACATTTAAAATCTATGAAAATTCTATCAAGCACTACTCGCCATTTTAAAACCATAATGAAAAAGCTCCCAACCCTCCTATTACTCCATGTAGTCTTTATCAGCGCCTCTGCCCAAACGTTCACCAACCCGCTAATGCCATCAGGCGCCGATCCATGGAACATTTACAAGGATGGTTACTATTATTACACCCAAACAACCGGGCGTAACGTAACCATTTGGAAAACCAAGGATCTAACCGAATTGAAATCGGCAGAGAAAAAAGTGGTGTGGACACCACCGGCGGGCACAGCGTATAGTAAAGAGATTTGGGCACCTGAACTTCATTATTTGCAAGGCAAATGGTACATGTATTTTGCTGCCGATGACGGCGTTAACGACCATCACCGCATGTATGTGATTGAAAACCCATCAGCCGACCCAACTAAAGGCGACTGGACCTTTAAAGGCCCGGTAAGCGACGCGACGAATAAATGGGCAATTGATGCTACTGTATTTGAACAGGAAGGCAAAATGTATATGCTATGGTCGGGCTGGGAAGGCGATAAAAACGGAGTGCAAAGTATCTACATAGCGCAAATGAGCAACCCATGGACGATAAGCAGCAAGCGGGTAAGGTTATCGAGCCCCCAATACAGTTGGGAAAATAACAGCGGAATTGGGGTTTTGGTTAACGAAGGGCCGCAGATATTAACGCATGGTGATAAGATCTTCCTGATCTACTCGGCCAGCGGATGCTGGACAGATTTTTATGCCCTGGGGATGTTGACAGCATCGGCAAATGCTGATCTGCTGGACAGCCTGTCGTGGAAGAAATCGCCCAACCCTTTATTTTCGCAAAACCCTGAAAATAAGATCTATGCGCCGGGGCATAACTCGTTCTTTAAATCGCCTGATGGTAAGGAGGATTGGATATTATACCACGCCAACGCCAATCCGGGTGATGGCTGCGGCGGAAAACGCGCGCCTCGCGCACAGAAATTCACATGGAACAAAGATGGCACGCCGAACTTTGGCGTGCCGTTAAAGGATGGTGAGGCGATGAAGAAGCCATCAGGAACAAAATAGAACCTTTATTATTCCGGTACACCGCCGTAACTTTCGGATTGGCCGCCGTCTATCGCGATGGTTTGCCCGTTAACATAAGCACAATCTTCGCTCAAAAGAAACGCTACAACCTTGGCTACATCTTTCGGGAGACCTAAACGCTTGCTGGGGTTTGATTTAGCAAACGCGGTTTCGGCCGCTTTAGGGTCCTGCGGATTCATTGCTTTAAATGCTTCTTCAACCATCGGCGTCAATATGGCACCCGGCGCTATCGCGTTAGTGGTAATACCGAACCTGGCATATTCCAGCGCGGCATTTTTCGTCATACCGCAAACAGCATGTTTGCTGGCTACATAAGGCATTTCATTAAGCACACCACGTATGCCCCCTACCGAAGCAGCGTTTACTATACGACCGTACTTTTGCTTTTGCATTACCGGGATAACGTATCGCATACCATAGTAAACACCCATCAGGTTAATATCTATCACTTTTTTAAACATACCTAAGTCGTATTCAACAATACCGGCCTGCTTCCCTTCAATACCCGCGTTGTTATATAGTCCATCAATACGGCCAAAGGCTTTCACGGCCTGGTCAACATAATTCTTTACAGCTCCCTCATTAGATACATCTGCAACTACGGTAATGATATTGATTTTGGGATAATCCGTGCTGAGTTCCGCTTTAGCGGCACTTAAACTTTCTTCGTTGTAATCAACAAGCGTTAAATCCGCCCCTTGATCGGCCAATTCTTTTGCAACTGCCAGGCCAAGCCCCATAGCCGCACCCGTAACGATGACCGCTTTACTTTCAAAATTTTTCATTTTCAATTTTTGTTAGGAGATGATTATTTCTATGAAAAAGAAATAAGGTCTGTGAGGTGCTATAAAGGTACTGTTTTATTATCGCGTTATATTGAGGAGATTTTCAGGTGTTGCAATACCGGGTTTTAAAAGCACGAAATATCGCATTTTTCAGTAAACTGGAAATCAATCAATTACGATAGAAATACAGCCAAGCTTACTGACTTATAAGTCTGTTGCAAAGTGTTGCATGTTGGCACATCTAATATTCATAAACAACAGGTTTTCAAACATATACAAAAAACACTGTTGCAACTGTTGCAAAGTGTTGTATATATTTCTGCAACACCCCGTTTTTCAAATTTGAGCTTTTAGAGGGCATTTATCTTAACAACTAATGTTTAATCTGTTCTCAGTAATCACTAATTTAGCAGCCTTATAAAACAAGGGAGAAAGCATTGGATTACTTAGCGGGATTGAATACCGAACAGCAGGCGGCCGTACAACAAATACACGGTCCGGTAATGATAATTGCCGGTGCAGGATCGGGTAAAACAAGGGTTATTACTTACAGGGTGGCGCACCTAATTGCCAAAGGGGTTGATCCGTTTAACATACTGGTACTAACCTTTACCAACAAAGCCGCACGCGAAATGCGCGAGCGTATAATGCACTTGGTGGGCCCCGAAGCAAAGAACATCTGGATGGGGACCTTCCACTCGGTTTTCGCCAAGCTGCTGCGTGTTGAAGCCGATAAAATAGGTTACCCCAACAATTTTACCATATACGATACCGACGATAGTAAGAGCGTTTACAGGGCCGTTTTAAAAGAGATGAACCTTGATGATAAGCTTTACAGCGTAAACTTTGTGCTTAACCGGGTGTCGGCTGCAAAAAACAACCTGGTATCGTGGCAGGAGTACCAAAACAATGAGCAGATACAAGCCGACGACTTTGCCAGCGGACGCGGTATGCTGGGCAAGATCTATGAGACCTACGTTAACCGCTGCTTCCGCGCCGGTGCAATGGACTTTGACGACTTGCTTTTTAAAACCAACGAACTATTAAAACTTTACCCCGATGTGCTGAACAAGTACCAGCATAAGTTTAAATTTTTAATGGTTGATGAGTATCAGGATACCAACTTTTCGCAATACCTGATAGTAAAGAAACTTGCCGCTGTTAACGAGAATATTTGTGTGGTGGGCGATGATGCGCAGAGTATCTACGCCTTCCGGGGAGCCAATATCCAAAACATACTCAACTTTGAAAAGGATTACCCTGATCTGAAAATTTTTAAGCTGGAGCAGAACTACCGCTCCACCCAAAATATTGTTAATGTTGCCAACAGCATTATTGCCAATAATAAAGAGCAGCTAAAAAAGAACGTTTTTTCTGAAAAAGAAAAGGGCGACCGTATTAAGGTTATGCGCGCCTTCAGCGATAACGAGGAGGGTAAGATAGTTGCCGAGGGTATTATGCAGGAGCGCAGCACCAAAGGCTTAAAATGGCATGATTTTGCCATCCTGTACCGCACCAACGCGCAATCACGTTCTATGGAGGAGGCTTTGCGCAAACTGGGTATCCCCTATAAAATATACGGGGGCCTCTCCTTCTATCAGCGTAAGGAAATAAAGGATCTGATAGCCTACTTCAGGCTCACCTTTAACCCAAATGATGAAGAGGCGCTTAAACGCGTTATAAATTACCCTAAACGTGGTATTGGCGATACAACTGTAGACAGGATTATTGTAGCTGCCGACAAATACCAGCTTAGCCCCTTTGAAATTATACTGGAAGCACCACGCTACCTGGAAAAAGCACCGGCGCAACTGATGGCTTTTGCCACCATGATACAGAGTTTCCAGGTGTTAACCAAAACGCAAACGGCATATGAGGCGGCGTTGTATATAGCGCAGCATTCGGGCCTGTTAAAGGATCTGTACGAGGATAAATCTGTTGAGGGCCTTAACCGTTACGAGAACATACAGGAGTTGCTTAACGGTATTAAAGAGTTTAGTGAACGCGAGGATCTGGAGGAGAAAGGCCTTGATGTTTTTATGCAGGACATTGCCCTGCTTACCAACGATGATAACGATAAAAACAAGGACGCTGATACGGTATCGCTAATGACGATACACTCATCAAAAGGCCTTGAATTTCCGCAGGTTTATGTGGTGGGATTAGAAGAAAATCTATTTCCATCGCAAATGGCGCTTAACTCGCGTAGTGATTTGGAAGAAGAACGCCGGCTTTTTTATGTGGCTATAACCAGGGCCGAAACCAAGCTATCATTAAGCTACGCAACATCGCGCTTTAAATTTGGCACGTTAATAAGCTGCGAACCAAGCAGGTTTTTGGATGAGATAGACGCACAATACCTTGAGCTTGACTTTACTGCAAAGCCCGTTGCAAGTAGCGGTTCATCGTATGATGATGAACGCACAGCCTGGGGTCGAAGTGACAGCTTTTCAAAGCCTAAGCCCAAAACTACCACAAGCGCACCGGTTAAAACCACATCCATATTAGCAAAAGCCCATGTGCCGTCGGCTAATTTTAAGCCGTCGGACACATCAAATCTGCAAGTGGGCATGGAAGTAGAGCACGAGCGCTTTGGCTTTGGCAAAGTGATAAGCATGGAAGGTAACAAACCCGATATTAAGGCAACTATTTTCTTCAAAGAAATTGGACAAAAGCAATTGCTTTTGAAATTTGCCAAGCTATCAATTGTAACCAATAATTAAACCAATTACCCAACTTTTGTGGAATTAACGCCCCGATAATAAATCCCAATACCGAACATTATTGCTTTTCAGCTTAAATATGCCTTATAATTAACATGGCATACGTTTTGGTTTCGTAATAATAACCCAATTTTTTTCACAATTAAAAAATTACGACCATGAACGAAAACTTGAAGAAAAAGACAAACAAAACCATAGGCAAAAACATTCGCGCTTTCCGCCATCAAAATGGATGGAGCCAGGAAGATGTGGCTAATAAACTGGGCATATCAATACCCGCTTTTTCAAAAATAGAAACAGGTGTAACTGATATTAACCTTTCGCGGCTTGAGCAGATTGCTAATATTTATGATGTGAATGTTGTACAGATATTATCAATGGATGCTGAGCAACCTGTTGAGCAACAGCCTTCAAATTTAAGTATCGTTCAAAAAAAATTACTTGACCGCGAATCAGAAATAGTAAACCTGCAACGCAAGGTTATTTTATTGTATGAAGAGCTGCGTAACAGCAAAATCACTTCATAACATAGATAACCTTAAGTACTCCCAAAAGCAGCGCGCACGAAGTGATGTTGAAAACATGTGATTGTAATGCCGTATATGGGTTTGGCCTGCTTTTAATGGTTATAAAAATGCAGGATAAATCTGAAATATGACAAGCCATGGCGAATTATCTGATATCAACCCATGCAAGCGGTGCAACAACTACAGACACCATACACGATGCTGAAACCAAATTAAAGGTTAAGGCAATAAATCTGCTAAGTGCTGTATTTACACCAAGTAAAGGCGAAATAAGATTTTTTGTAACTGCCGGCGACGCGAGAATAGCTTTTGAAACACGAGGTTATCGTCGGCACCGGGAAGACCGTATTTTACATATGATATCGTGGTATTGCGCCTACGCAGGATGGACGGAAACGGCCACCATACATCCTACATGGCCTAACTAAATAGCTAAGAGATTTAGGTGGACTCTTTTTCGGGATCGTGCAGCATATCGCTCATTTCTATAATTTTATCATCAATTTCAGACACACATTTACCCATTAGGTTGATACACTCAGCCTGATCAACTAATCCTTCATTTTGCAAATTCATCAACCCTTTAAGGGTGGCTATGGGGCCCCGTATCTGGTGCGATAAATAAGAGGAATATTCTGACAATTTCCTGTTCTTAGCTTGCAGGTCTTTGGTTCTTTCGTCAATAATCTCCTCCAAGTGGTGGTTTATTCGGTCGAGATTGTCTTTTTGCCTGGATATTTCGCCGTTTAGTTGCTGCAATTGCAGATTTGTGTTTGCCTTACGTTTAACGCTGCCAAATAGCAGAACAATTACAACTGCCAGCAAACATGCCACAACTGTAACCGACCAAAACTTAATTACCGACGTTTCAGCATCCTTTTTATCTGATAAAAGCTTTACGGCTTTCTCCTGCTCTGCCTTTACAAAATTAAGTTTGTCTGATACATTATTACGGTAATTGGTGCTGTCCTTCTGGTAAATGTTTCTTAGATACTCTAATGCAGCTTTATAATTTTTTCGCTTAAGCTCCATTTCATAAGCAGTGTGCATGTAGTCGTAAATATCTTTATCATTTTTTATAAGTTGAGAATAAGTGCGGCCTTCATTTAGATATTTTTCTGCCTCTGTAAAATTACCCTCAGATACGTACAGATCTGTTAAAGTAAGGTTAATAGCAGCAACAGAAGATTTCATATCCTTAGCTTTAGCCTTATCGTGAGCCTCTATCAGCAGCTCTTTAGCTTTTGGAAAATCACGTAGCTGGTAGTACAAAAAGCCTAAATTTTCAAGGCATTGTACTAAAATAACATCATTTTTTAATATCGTGAAGAGTTCCAGAGCTTTATAATAGCATGTTTTTGCACGTTCATAACTGTTTTTTCTATTATAAATATTCCCCATATTAAGATTGAGAGATGCTATGAGATTGGTATCACGGTACTTTTCGGCAATCACGTCAGCCTTACCGAAATATTCCAACGCTTTTTCATAATCCACCAACTGATAAAGGTTGCCTATATTGTTATTAACTTTTCCGATGCCGCGGTCATCTTTAATTTTCTCGTAAATATCAAGCGCGTGAAAGTACATATTCAGGGCGCTATCAGGATGATTTAAGTAATATTCACCAATGCCCTTTATCCTGTAAGCCTCTGCAATACCTTGGTCATATTTAAGCTGGGTGGCGAGTTTTAATGCCTTTTCGGCGTAAGAAACTGTGATATTGGGATCTATCAAGCGGTTATCGTACCCATTCTTATTATATTCATTTACCTCTTTTATCTGGCTTGTATCCTTAACTGCAACATCTTGATTATTATTTGCGTATACAAAACACGTAATTAATAAAAAAAGCAAACAAGTATAGATTTTCCTCATTAAATCACTTTTTACGTTTAATTATGGTGAAAGTTATAAATAATACGGTATATATTTTTAATTCTGAAAAAAAACAGAGAAACATGTGGAAATATTTTTATGAATGTTGCTTTGTAATTAATGAAACATATATATATATTTGCCTTGGTAAGTGTTTGAATATCAAAATTATACAAACCAGTAATTAACTATTAAAATTTAAAAATATAGGTAAAAGAAAAAGGGAAACATAGTAAAAACCGATAGTTAAGCGCCAGATAAGACTGGCCGGATTGCAAAAGCAAAATATATAAATTTACGATGTTAATTAACTATTAATTAATACTTGTAACCCTTTAAAAATATAATATCATAATAAATTAAAAAAATGAGGATTATGAAAAAATACATTTTAACTACTACATGGGTTTTTCTCTTTGGAGTATTAGTGGCATGCTCAAAAAAAGACGTTATACGAATAGACCCGACAGTTTTTTCTTTAAGTAATTTATCAACCAAAAGTTTTCTGGCAACAGCAGACTAAGACAAATAAGGCAACATCAATTAACTATTACTCTAATTTTAAAATCAAAATATCATGTCTAAAATCATCTTAACAGCAGCGATCGTATTATCAGTTGGAATATTGTCAGTAATAAAAACTAATACTCCAGATACAAACGAAAAAACAACATCTCTCCAAATTGAAAAAGTTTCAGTTAACACCAGAATAGCTGTTTTGGCAACTGCAGACTAATTCCACGAGGAAGAATTTATAACACCTGATATCATATTATTAAATCAAAAAACTAAGAAATACTATCAATCATGAAAAAATTTACTATCGCTTTAGCAATCCTTTTATCAATAGGCGTTAACACAACTTTTGCAGTTTCAAATCCTGGTGAGAAAAACAACTTGGGTACTGCTGACAGAACAGGTGAGAAAAACAACTTGGGTACTGCTGACAGAACAGGCGAGAAAAACAATTTGGGTACGGCTGACAGAACAGGCGAGAAAAACAACTTAGGTACGGCTGACAGAACAGGCGAGAAAAACAACTTAGGTACGGCTGACAGAACAGGCGAGAAAAACAATTTAGGTACGGCTGATAGATTCTAATACAAAATCACAATAACATTAAACCAATTAAATAAAAACAACAAAACGATCATGAAAAAATTCATCATAGCAGCAGCAATCATTTTAACAACAGGAGTTTCTACAACTTTCGCAGGCGAGAAAAACAATTTAGGCACAGCCGACAGAACTGAAAAAAACAACTTAGGTACTGCTGACAGAACAGGCGAGAAAAACAACTTGGGCACTGCTGACAGAACTGAAAAAAACAACTTAGGTACTGCTGACAGAACAGGCGAGAAAAACAATTTAGGTACTGCTGATAGATTCTAATACAAACAACTATACTAATTACATAAACCTCAACACTCACATTATAACGATCATGAAAAAATTCATCATAGTAGCAGCAATCATTTTAACAACAGGAGTTTCTACAACTTTCGCAGGCGAAAAAAACAATTTAGGTACCGCTGACAGAACTGAAAAGAACAACTTAGGTACTGCTGACAGAACAGGTGAGAAAAACAACTTGGGCACTGCTGACAGAACTGAAAAAAACAACCTTGGCACTGCTGACAGAACTGAAAAAAACAATTTAGGTACTGCCGACAGATTCTAATATAAACAACTATATTAATTACATAAACCTCAATAATCACATTATAACGATCATGAAAAAATTCATCATAGCAGCGGCAATCATTTTAACAACAGGAGTTTCTACAACTTTCGCAGGCGAAAAAAACAATTTAGGTACCGCTGATAGAACTGAAAAAAACAACTTAGGTACTGCTGACAGAACAGGCGAGAAAAACAATTTAGGTACTGCCGACAGGACTGAAAAAAACAACCTTGGTACTGCTGACAGAGCTGAAAAAAACAATTTAGGTACTGCCGACAGAACAGGCGAGAAAACAATTTAGGTACTGCCGACTAATTCTTTAAGCATTTGTAAATAAATCTCCGTTGAAAAATCATTATTCTTCAAAATGAAAAAGACCGCGATCATAGCTGTTTTACTACTTTCAACCGGATTAACTGCCTTATCCATAAGTCGTAAGAATGACAAGGCAGACTTGAAATCAGAAAGGTCTGTACTTACTATAAAAAGCGAAGCTGTTGCATCATCCGCCGCATTAGCTACGGCAGACTGATCAGTAACTTTGAATAATTATCATTTTTTTGCTGAGTACCTGCCCACCTACCTGCATACTATAAACATAAACGCCAGGATCTATCCCGTTAAGCACCGCAACCGTTTCCTGATAACCAGCATTTTGGTAAGCATCAAACAAGTTTTTTACAAATTTGCCCTGCATGTTATAAAGGTTAATTACTACCCTGCCAGCCTGCGATAAGCTAAACCCAATACGTGCACGGGTCGATGCCGGATTAGGATAGTTTTGATTAAGGCCTATCAATAATAATTTATCATCAATTGCCTGGTTGATGGCATCAAACCACACAAAGCTCATTAATTTATACCCGGCCTCGTTAGGATGCACAAAATCCTGATATAAACTAAAATCGCGTCCCAATGCCCGGTTTATATCTGCAAAATACACTTTATAATCTCTTGTCAATCTTCTATACAAGCCGTTGATTTGGCCAACGTACAAATTAGCTATTTTAAGGTTTTGGCTGTTTTTGTCATTAAAAAACTGAATGGATCCTATTATAGGTATTAGGTTATTCTTGAGGGCCGTTTCAATATAGTAACGCATATTAGCCTCTGTTTCCTTTATGGTCATGGTTTTCTTAGCCAGAGCCAAAGCGTCATTAGCCCCAATCATTATCAACACAAAACCTGTTCTACCCGCTATAGCTTGTGGAAATCTCTTTAAACCCTGGGTCGAGGTCTCGCCCCCTACTGCGTCTTTAGTCACCGTAACTATCACCCCGGTGTAGCACGATTGTATATTATTTTTAAGAAAATTCTGGAAAGAGAATCCATTAATCCCATTAACCGTACTGGCACCAAATGTGGTCACATTAATGCTGTCCTTTGAATAAAAACGGGCTGCCGCGCTGCAACTGGGTAGCTGTGCATGCGCCGTTAAATTAACAAAGCAAAATAAAATACAACAGTAAATTATCTTTCGATAATCCATTTAATCAATAATAAATAATCGGTTAACCACAAAGATATGAAAGCATTGTGGCTTTTTACTTATGGCATTGGTCGCCCGCACCACAATTCGGCAAATACCTGTTATATTTGCTCAAATTTAATGCCCATGCAAGCTATTAAACAATATGTTGAGCAAAATAAAGAGCGCATGCTGAATGAGCTGTTTGAATTGCTTCGTTTCCCATCGGTTAGTGCCGACCCTGCTTTTAAAGCAGATGTGTTAAAAACTGCCGACTATGTGGCAGAAAAGCTACGGCAAGCTGGTGCCGATAACGTTGAAGTTTGCGCGACTGCTGGCTACCCAATAGTTTATGGCGAGAAACTGGTTGACCCCGCCAAACCAACCGTTTTGGTATATGGCCATTATGACGTGCAACCTGCCGACCCATTGGACCTGTGGAAAACCCCGCCCTTTGAACCCACCGTACGCGATGGTAAAATATACGCTCGCGGGGCTTGCGATGATAAGGGCCAGTTTTATATGCATGTAAAGGCCTTTGAGCTGATGATGCAAACCGAAACCCTGCCCTGCAATATTAAATTTATGATTGAGGGCGAGGAAGAAGTAGGATCTGCCAACCTGAGCATTTTTGTTAAAGCTAATAAAGAACGCCTTGCTGCCGATGTGGTATTGATATCCGACACCTCAATGATAAGCATGGAGCACCCATCGTTAGAGACAGGCCTGCGTGGTTTAGCTTACCTGGAAGTGGAAGTTACCGGCCCTAACCGCGATCTGCACTCGGGTGTGTATGGTGGTGCGGTGGCTAATCCGGCAACCATACTGGCAAAAATGATAGCATCCCTGCATGATGATAATAACCGGGTAAACATACCGGGTTTTTATGATGATGTAATTGATTTGACCGATAATGAGCGCAAAGAATTGAATGCAGCGCCTTATGATGAAGATGAGTATAAAGCCGATCTGGACATAGCCGAATTATGGGGCGAAAAAGGCTACAGCACTTTTGAGCGCACCGGCACCCGCCCTACCCTTGAAGTGAATGGTATTTGGGGTGGTTATATTGGCGAAGGCGCTAAAACGGTGCTGCCATCAAAAGCAAGCGCTAAAATATCAATGCGATTGGTGCCAAACCAAAGCTCTGATAAAATAACACAGCTGTTTACCGAGCACTTTAAAAAGATAGCTCCGCCTTATGTAAAGGTTAAGGTTACTCCTCACCACGGTGGCGAGCCGGTGGTTACGCCTACTGATAGCGTTGCCTATCGCGCAGCGCAGAAAGCCATAACCGAATCATTCGGCAAAGCGCCAATACCAACACGTGGCGGTGGCAGCATACCTATTGTGGCTTTGTTTGAGGCTGAATTAGGTATAAAAACCGTGTTAATGGGCTTTGGATTAGATAGCGATGCGCTACACTCCCCTAACGAAAAGTACGATATTTTTAACTACTATAAAGGCATTGAAACCATCCCGCTTTTCCATAAATATTTTACGGAGTTGAGTGAGGAGTGAGTTTTAAAGTTGCAGGTTGTGAGTTGCAGGTAACCACACGCGCTGTTGCAGAAAAAATATACAACAGTTTGCAACACTTGCAACAGCATTTTTTGCTAGGGGTTGATTATTAGATTTTTATGTAAAATACATGTTTGGACATGCAACACTTTGCAACACCAATATCTTCACATTTTATGATACTATATTCACATATCATAAGTTAACATGCTAGTAATTAGTCGATTATAAAAATTATTCTCCTTCTTGATTTTACCTGGCTCTGCAACACTTTCATCGGGACTAAGCATGGCGGCTTTTCTAACTGCGGTTGCTCGGTACCTCATAATGACATGGTTTATTAAAGCAGTGTAAATCAGGGAATCCTCACAACCTACCAACTCGCAACTACAACTCAAACACTCCACTGCTCACAACCGTCCAAAAAACCTTCATCAGCATCGGCACCAACGCCGGGGGCATCGTCAATATCTAAAAAGTAGCCGTTGTATTTAACGCCGCCAGCGCAGGGGTCCTGCAGATGACCGATCATACAGGTATCCATATCATAAAATTTAATGTTAGGGCTGCTATATACAAAATGAAGCTTGGCGCTCAGGGCAACACGGCTCTCCAGCATACCGCCCATCATACAGGGGATGTGCTTTTCAGCAGCGGTATCGTGTATCTGCTTCGCCTCAAATATGCCACCCGATTTTGACATCTTGATATTAATATAATGACATGATCCGCTGTTGATCTGCATACGGGCATCATGATGATTATATACACTCTCATCAGCCATAATCTTAACCGGTGAAAGCTGCATCAGCTCGGGCAGGCGATCGTTGTGCCAGGTGCGCATGGGCTGCTCGCAAAACTCAATGTTATACTGCCCTATTGTCTGCAAAGCGTAAACAGCAGCGTCAAAACTCCAGCCCTGGTTGGCATCAACTCTTATTTTTATATCGCGACCAACGGTTTGCCGTATCATGCGGATGCGCTCCACATCTTCGGTAGCTTTTTTACCCAGCTTTACCTTTAATATATTAGCGCCGCTGCGTTTAAACTCAAGCGCTTTTGCCGCCATATCTTCGGGGCTGCCTAATCCAATGGTAATATCAGTTTCCACTACGCGTTTATCGCCCCCTAAAAATTTATAAAGGGGCAGACCCACGTTTTTGGCGGCAATATCATACAGCGCCATATCAAATGCGCTTTTTATGGTGGTGTTGCCTGCAGTAAAATCATGCAACTGTTGCAGGCGTGCAGATATATCCAATGCATCCCGGCCCTTCCATAACCGTGCAAACTCGCGGGCCATGGTCAAGCAGGTTTCCTGTGTTTCACCAACTATCATCGGGAAGGCCGAGCACTCTCCTACTCCGTAAAAACCGGCGTCGGTATGCACCCGTATAAATACATTCTGCGCATAATCCATAGTGCCGGTGGCAATGGTAAACGGCTGCATGGGTATGCTGAAACGGTATATATCAATGTAGGTGATTATCATAGCGGCAAATTTCTTATAAATATCGAATAATGAACGCCGAATATCGAACATCTATTGTCGAATACGGAATGATGAAGTGGTTTAAATATTGAATGCAGAATTTACTGTGATAAAAATCCGAAATTGAAAATCCGAAATTCGAAATCAAAGCGCCTTGCTTATTTAAAAACAATTACCTTATATTTGTGGTACTTCTATATACAATTCAATTTTAGCCTACGTTGCCTTTTTAACAGGAAACTTGCCTGGCTAACTTAAAATTTTCTTTAAAAAACAACATAACATGGCTCAAAATAGCACGCCTGAATTTGATTATAATTCAACCAGGAATAAACTTATCCTGTCGGAATATGGCCGTAACGTACAAAATATGGTTAAATATATTGTTGCGTTACCCACTAAAGAAGAACGTAACCGCTACGCGCAGGTTGTAATAGACCTGATGGGTTTTTTAAACCCGCACCTACGCGATGTGGCCGATTTTAAACACAAACTGTGGGATCACCTGCACATTATATCCGACTTTAAAATTGATGTAGACTCGCCATACCCTAAACCGGAAATGGATGCCATCCACATAAAACCCGAACCGTTAAGGTACCCTAATCAGCGTATCCGCTACAAGCACTATGGCAAAACCATTGAGCTGATGATAGAAAAGGCCAAGAGTATTGAAGAGCCTGAGCGCAGACGCCACATGGTGCAAGCCATTGCTAACTTTATGAAGATGGCTTACGTACAGTGGAACAAAGATTCGGTTGCTGATGAAAGCATTTTAGCGGATCTGGTTGCCTTATCAAAAGGAGAATTAAAGGTTGATGAAAACATAAGTCTGAGTAAAGTTGAATACCGCCCACCTGTACAGGCGCAAAATAACCGCGGACGAAACAACAATACGCAAAACCGCGGCGGCGGCGGAGGCGGCAGCAACAATAACCAAAATCGCGGCCGAAGCAACAACAATAATAACAACAATAACCAAAACCGCAACCGCAACAGCGGAGGCCCAAAGAAACATTAGGAGTTCATGGTTGATGGTTCATAGTTCATGGATCATAGTCGCCATAATAGTTTTTAGAATTTATTTATAATATTTGGTAGTTCATCTCACGGCAATCCATGAACTATCATCTATGAACACCACACAACAAAAATGAACAACGCTTTCGAAATAATTGGCGGTAAGCCCTTAAAAGGCGAAATAACGCCCCAGGGTGCAAAAAATGAAGCTTTGCAGATACTCTCGGCTGTTTTGCTTACCAGCGAAAAGATAACCATAAGCAACATACCTGATATAAAAGATGTAAACAAGCTTATTGAGCTGTTAGGCGATATGGGCGTAAAAGTGGAACGTCAGAAGCCCGACACTTATACGTTTGAAGCCAAAAACATCGACCAGAACTTTTTCCAGTCGGATGCTTTTAAAACAAAAGGCGGCGGCTTGCGCGGCTCTATTATGATAGTTGGGCCACTGCTGGCACGTTTCGGCAAGGCATCAATACCTAAACCCGGAGGCGATAAAATTGGCAGAAGGCGTTTGGATACCCACTTCTTAGGCTTTGAAAAATTAGGCGCCAAGTTTAATTACAACCCCGAGGATGGATTTTTTAATGTTGATGCATCGAATCTGCAGGGTACCTATATTTTATTGGATGAGGCTTCGGTAACCGGTACAGCCAACATAGTAATGGCGGCAGTACTGGCAAAAGGCATTACAACTATTTACAACGCAGCCTGCGAGCCTTATTTACAGCAATTGTGTAAAATGCTTAACCGCATGGGCGCTAAAATTAGCGGCATTGGCTCAAACCTGTTAACTATTGAAGGTGTTACCGAACTGCACGGTACCGAGCACCGATTGTTGCCTGATATGATTGAAATTGGCTCGTTTATAGGATTGGCGGCCATGACAGGCTCAGAAATAACCATAAAAGATGTGCAGTACAAAGAGTTGGGTATGATACCCGACGTATTTAAACGCCTGGGCATAAAACTGGAACTGCGTGGTGACGACATCTTCATACCGGCTCAGGAACATTACGAGATAGATACTTTTATTGACGGATCTATAATGACCATTGCTGATGCGCCATGGCCGGGCTTTACACCCGATTTGCTGAGTATTGTATTGGTAGTAGCTATACAAGCTAAGGGTTCAGTTTTGATCCACCAG
>Ga0164241_10001809_pt1 | contig 24941 bp, 27 predicted proteins | sample OricomyardsoilBY_FD_108780 | JGI IMG/M metagenome (GOLD analysis project Ga0164241, IMG submission 108780) | Backyard soil microbial communities from Emeryville, California, USA - Original compost - Back yard soil (BY) | ecosystem: Environmental > Terrestrial > Soil > Unclassified | place: USA... | reverse complement strand
GCGGCCGACGACGGGCCCCGCCCCGGCGTCACGCTCGAAGGAGTGGCCGGCCTGAAGCCGGTCTTCCGGCCCGACGGGGTCGTCACCGCCGGCAACTGCTGCCCGCTCAACGACGGTGCCGCCGCAGTGATCGTGATGTCCGACACCAAGGCCGCCGAGCTCGGGATCACACCACTGGCGCGGATCGTGGCGACCGGCGTCAGCGCCCTCTCCCCGGAGATCATGGGACTCGGCCCGGTCGAGGCCACCAGGCGCGCCCTGGCTCACGCGGGGATGGCGATCGGCGACATCGACCTGGTGGAGATCAACGAGGCGTTCGCGGCCCAGGTGGTGCCGTCCTACCAGGACCTCGGCATCGACCTCGACCGGCTGAACGTCAACGGCGGCGCCATCGCCGTCGGTCACCCGTTCGGCATGACCGGTGCGCGCCTCCAGACCACGATGCTCAACTCGCTGGACTGGCACGACAAGACGACCGGACTGGTCACGATGTGCGTCGGCGGCGGCCAGGGCATGGCGATCGTCCTCGAGCGCCTCTCCTGACGGATCCGTCTAGTCTTCCCCCATGGCGGACTCACGGGGGACGCGGTGGCTGGACGCCGACCAGCAGGAGTCCTGGCGCGCCTTCGCGGTCGGAGTCACGCTTCTCCTCGACCGGTTGGACGCGGACCTGCAACGGGAGTTCGATCTCTCCCTGACCGAGTACGAGATCCTGGTCCGGCTCTCCGAACGTCCGGGACGGTCGATGCGGATGGCGCAGCTCGCCGACGCGCTCGCCCACAGCCGCAGTCGGGTGACCCACACCGTGGCCCGGATGCAGAATGCCGGCCTGGTCGAGCGCTCCGCCTCACCCGAGGACGGCCGCGGGATCGTCTGCACCCTCACCGATCATGGGTACGACCTGCTGGTCGAGGCCGCCCCGGTGCACGTCCACGGAGTACGGGACTACTTGGTCGACATCTCCAGCTGCGACGACTTCGCGGCGCTCGGCCGGGTGATGAACGCCGTCACCGACCGGCTCATCGAGTGCCACCCCGAGGCGGACATCAGGGGCGGGTGAGCCGCCGGTGCGTCACCCTGTGGGGACGCGCCGCCTCGATGCCGAGGCGCTCGACCTTGTTCTCCTCGTACGCGGCGAAGTTGCCCTCGAACCAGAACCACTTCGCCGGGTCGTCCTCGTCTCCCTCCCACGCCAGGATGTGGGTGGCGATGCGGTCGAGGAACCAGCGGTCGTGGGAGGTGACCACGGCACAGCCGGGGAACTCCAGCAGTGCGTCCTCGAGCGACTGCAGCGTCTCGACGTCGAGGTCGTTGGTCGGCTCGTCGAGCAGCAGCATGTTGCCGCCCATCTTCAGCGTGAGCGCGAGGTTCAGCCGGTTGCGCTCGCCGCCGGACAGGATGCCTGCACGCTTCTGCTGGTCGGGCCCCTTGAACCCGAACGACGCGACGTAGGCCCGTGAGGGCATCTCGAAGTTCGCGACCTTGATGTGGTCGAGCCCGTCGGAGACGACCTCCCACACGTTCTTGTTCGGGTCGATGCCGCCGCGGCTCTGGTCGACGTAGGAGATCTTCACCGTCTGACCGACCTGGAGCTCGCCGGCGTCGGGCTGCTCCTGGCCGACGATCATCCGGAACAGCGTGGTCTTGCCCACGCCGTTCGGGCCGATCACACCGACGATGCCAGCGCGCGGGAGCGTGAACGACAGGTCGTGCATGAGCATCCGACCGTCGAAGCCCTTGGCCAGGCCGCGGGCCTCGAGCACGACGTCGCCGAGCCTCGGGCCGGCCGGGATGTTGATCTCGGCCGTGTCGATCTTGCGCGCGCGGTCGGCCTCGGCCGCGAGCTCCTCGTAGCGCGCCAGACGTGACTTGCTCTTGGCCTGCCGGGCCTTGGGGTTGGACCGCACCCACTCGAGCTCGCGCTCGAGCATCTTGGCGCGCTTGGCGTCCTTCTGCCCCTCGATCTTGAGGCGCTCCTGCTTGGTCATCAGGTACGTCGAGTAGTTGCCCTCGTAGGGGTGGGTCTTGCCCCGGTCGAGCTCGAGGATCCACTGCGCCACGTTGTCGAGGAAGTACCGGTCGTGGGTGACCGCCAGGACGCATCCCGGGTAGGACGCGAGGTGGCTCTCCAGCCACTGCACGGACTCGGCGTCGAGATGGTTGGTCGGCTCGTCGAGCAGCAGCAGGTCTGGCTGCTGGAGCAGCAGCTTGCACAGGGCCACCCGACGACGTTCGCCACCGGAGAGGTTGTCCACCAACGCCTCCGAGGGCGGGCAACGCAGGGCGTCCATCGCCTGCTCGAGCCGGCTGTCGACGTCCCAGGCGTTGGCATGGTCGAGCTCGGTCTGCAGCTCGCCGGTCTCCTTCATCAAGGCGTCCTGGTCGGCGTCGGGGTCGCCCATCTCCATGTAGGCGTCCTCGAGGCGCTTCATCTTCGCCTTGATCTCGTGCACGGCCTCCTCGACGTTCTCCAGCACGGTCGCGCCCTCGGTGAGCGGGGGCTCCTGCTGGAGCATGCCGACCGTTGCGTCGGGGTCGAGGACGGCGTCGCCGTTGTTGGCGTGCTCGAGCCCGGCCATGATCTTGAGCAGCGTCGACTTGCCCGTGCCGTTCGGACCGACGACACCGATCTTGGCGCCGTGCAGGAACGACAAGGTGACGTTGTCGAGGACCACCTTGTCGCCGTGCGCCTTGCGCACGTTGCGCAGGGTGAAGACGTAGTCAGCCATGATCGGCAACCCTACGGGCCGGGCCCTCGAATCAGGCTGCCGGGGCAGCCTCCAGGTTGGGCTTGCGGCGCTGAAACGCGCTCGTTCCGCGGTTCAGGTCGTGGCCGACGAAGGCGGCGTCCACCTCGAAGGTGGTCATCTCGAGCCCGGCCTTGTTGGTCCACACGTGAGCGCTCAGCTTGCCGTGGACCACCACCGGGTCGCCGCGCCGTAGGGAGCGGTCGCAGTTCTCCGCGAGGGTGCGCCAGGCGTTCACGGAGTACCACTGGGTGTGGCCGTCCTCCCAGCTGTCGGTCTTGCGGACGTAGCGCCGTGGCGTGCTCGCCACCCGGAAGTTGGCGACGGGGACCCCACCCGCGTCGCGCAGCGTCACGTCGCCGCCCAACCAGCCGGACAGGGTCACGTAGGTCTCGTTCATGGGTCTTCTCCTGTGCTGAAGAGGTCGTGCAGGAATGCGTGGAACGTGCGACCGAGCCTCGACAGCGGCACCGACACCGACGGCCGTGGGGTCGGGTGGCTGTGGAGAGACGGCGCAGGGTCCCCGGTTGTGGACGAAGACCGGGTCAGCTGACGCCTCTACGTACCGTCTAGCGAAGTGCGCGGGCGAGCCCCTCGCGGACCTCGTCGTACGCCGCCAGCTCGGTGCGCACGGGGAGGACGACGAGCTCCTCGGCCACCGACGAGATGGCCGACCGGAGGCTACGGTCGGCGGACCGGGCGCGCGACCGGGCGGTGGCGGCGACCAGCAACCGACACAGGAGTGCCAGCAGCAACCCGAGCGCCACACCGCCGATCAACAGCAGGACCGGAACCGGGAAGCCCCCCACGTCGGGAGTGTCCGGTCGGTCGACGCCGAACTGCGGGTCGAAGAGGACGACGCCGGACCAGACCAGCCCGACCACCGCCACCAGGAGCAACAGCCACTGGAGCACCCGCACCAGGCCGGCCCAGGCCGGGATCCGCTCGGTGTTCAGTTGAGTCCGGGCGAGCGCCGAGTCGAGACGATCGCCGAGGTCGGGCAGCCGGGCCACCGACGCCCTGCGGACGGATTCGGCCCAGGACCGCGGCAGTGGTGCCGACACCTCGTCGGCGACCGCGCGAACCTCGGCGTCGACCCTGGCCCGCTGGACCTGGGTCGGAGCCGGCAGAGAGGTACGACCGCGACCGGTGAACTTCGACGCGTCCCTCCCGAGGTCGAGATGAAGCCGCTTGAGCGGGTCGGGCCGCAGCCGGGAGAGCCAGGAGGTCACCGGCCAGCCGGTCGCCCTCCGGCCGCGCATGCGGGTCGCGGACTCGACCGCGTCGACCAGGGTCGGGACGCCGGCGGCGTCCGCGAAGGCGTCCTCGAGGGCGGCGATGCGCTGCTTGGACAGCTCCGGCGAGCCGCTCGTCCCGGTCGCGTCCGAGAGCTGCTGGGCGGCGCTGCGGACATCGGCCTCGAGACGGGCGCGGGTGACCTGCTTGGCGCGGACGCGGTCGGCGATCGCGTAGCGCAGGGCGTCGATGCCTTCGCCGGTGAGAGCGCTGGTCGCGAGCAGGGGCACCCGCTCGAGCCCGTCGGCATCGAGGAGTCGGCGGATGTCGTCGAGCATCGACTGACGCCGCTCGTCGGGCACCTCGTCGACGTGGTTCAGCACCACCATGATCACCGCCCAGTGCGAGGCCAAGGGGGCGAGGTAGCGGTCGTGGACGGCCGCGTCGGCGTACTTCTGGGGGTCGAGCACCCAGACCATCAGGTCGGTGAGCTCGATCAGCCGGTCGACCTCGAGGTGGTGCGACACCTCGGTCGAGTCGTGGTCGGGCAGGTCGAGCAGGACGACGCCCTGGAGCGCCTGGTCCTCCTTGCCGATGTCGAGCAGGGAGTCCCTCATGATCTGGTGGCGGGGAGCGATGTCGAGATACTCGAGCAGCTCGCTCGCGCCGTCCTTGCCCCACACGCAGGCGGTCGCCCACGACGTCGTCGGACGGCGTACGCCGACCGGTGAGAGCTCGACACCCGCGAGCGCGTTGAACGTCGAGGACTTGCCCGACCCGGTAGCGCCGGCGATCGCGACCACGGTGTGGTCGGCGGCCAGTCCCAACCTGCGGGAGACACGCTCGACCGTGGCGTCCGCGCGGTCGACGGCAGCGTCGTCGAGCCGGCCACGGGCGGCCTCGCTGGCCCGCCCGAGACCCTCGACCCGGTCACCCAGATCCGAGCCTCGCGACACCAGCCGCCTGGCCCCTTCCAACAAGGAGGTCACTCTGCTCCCTTGCGACACACACGTGATCTGTCGTCACCGAGCGTAGTGGGCTGCCTCTCAGTACGAGTGCAGGCTGTGCCGCTCGGCGTTGGCGTAGCGGAGGTCGTCGACCGCACGGGCGGCGTCACGCACGCGATCGGCCGCGTCCGGCTCGATGCCGAGGCTGGCGAGCAGGTCGAGGTAGCGGTGCCGTTCCTCGTCGAGGAGCTCGCGCACCCGGGCCTCGAGCTTGCGTCGTGCCCGCTCGGCGAGGCTGCGCAGCGCCTGGTCTCCGAAGACGGCCTCGAGGAGCTTCTGCCCGAGCAGGGCACTGCCACCGGCGATGCCGACCTCGGCGCCGGTGATGCCCGCGGTGCTGGCGAAGACCACCACCATCAGCGACACCGCCAGCCCGTTCACGCCGTACGCCAGGAAGCGCGCGGTGGTCCGCTTGTCCTGTCCTTCGGTCCGCACCATCTCGAGCACGTCCTGCTGCCAGTCGCGCACGGCGCGCTCGGCCTGTCGCCGCAGCCCACGCGAGGCTCGGCCGAGGTCCTCGCCGACGTCCGAGAGCAGCTCCTGGCCCGGCGCCAGGCTGCGCCACGACGCCTCGGCCCGCTCAGCCGCGGCCTCGGCGTGCTCGACGATCAGCGTCTCGAGGCTGGACTCGACGGCGACGCTCACGCGCTCGGCCTGCTGCGGCTTGCCCTTGACGGCGCTGACCAGGCGGTCGCGCAGCCAGCCGACCTTGGCCTCCAGGGTCTTGAGCAGCTCACCGGTGCCGACGAACTCCTGCCACCGGATGAGTACCTCGCCCCGCAGCAGCGTGCCGTCGGCGGTCGCGGCCAGGAGCTTGTCGATCTCGTCGTCGTACGCCGCGTCGGCGCTGGCGCGGAGCCGCTCGACGGCCTCGCTCTGCTCGACGCAGGCGTCGGCGACCGAGTGGACGCGGCGGGTCAGGGACCGCACCGCCCCGTCCAGGGTCTGCTGGACCATCGCCGCCCGAGCCTCGGGGTCGCCGCCCAGCTCGGAGAGCCAGCCGCGGATCTCGGCCACGTAGCGGGGGGCGAGCAGACCGTCGTCGTTGAGCGTCGCCTCGTGGACGACGAACAGCGGCGAGTCCCTGAGCCCGCGCGCCGCGAGCATCCGCGCGAGGTGGCTGGCGACGGTGTCGGTGGCGTCAGGAGGGGTGCGGTCCAGCACGATCGCGACCGCGGCAGACCGCTCCGCGGCCTGACGCAGGAAGTTCCACGGCACCTGGTCGGCGTACCTCGCGGCCGAGGTGACGAACAGCCACAGGTCCGCAGCCGCGAGCAGCTGCGCCGCGAGCCGGCGGTTGCTCTCCTCGACCGAGTCGATGTCGGGAGCGTCGAGGATCGCCAGCCCCTGCGGTACGACGTCCAGCGCGACGAGCTGGAGTGCCTGCGGGTCATGTGTGGCGTGATGGACGCGCTCGAGCTCCGGCAGGAGTCGATCGGCGCCGAACCAGTCCGCGTCGGCGGGGTTGTGCACGAGCACGGGCGAGCGCGTCGTCGGCCGGAGCAGCCCGGACTCGGTGACCACCGATCCGACGAGCGAGTTCACCAGGGTGGACTTGCCCGCGCCGGTGGAACCCCCGACGACGGCCAGCAGCGGCGCCTCGAGGGTGACGATCCGAGGGATCACGTAGTCCTCGAGCTGGTTGACCATGTCCTCGCGCGCCAACCGGTGCTCGCGCACGTCGGGCAGCTCGAGTGGCAGCGCGACGCCCTGCAGCGCCGCGCGCAGCCGCACGAGTGCCGCGAGCATCTGAGGTCCGGCAGGAGTATCGGTCATCGGATGGGTACCACCTGTCCCGGGAACGCGATCGAAGGCCGGAGTGCACTGATCCGGGAAACGTAGTCCTGACCACGCGCCGCGAAGTCCGGCGGGGGTACGCCGCGGAGGTAGCGGCTGTGCAGGAAGCCGAGCTCGATCACCGCCTGCTGGTACTCCCGCATCGCGTGCTCGGCGCCGGCCCCACCGGTGTCACGGGCATAGGCCCGGCTCCGGCGCCGGGCAGCGAGATCGACCACCCAGGCGATGTCGGTGGCGGGGAGCAGCCCACGGTGAGCCGCGTCGGTCAGCGCGCCGGCGAGCATGCGCCCCTCGGAGCGGCGGACCCACGTGGCCAGCGCAACCGCGGCGAGGAAGAGCGGTGCCATCAAGATCAGGTAGACCATGACGAAGTTGCCCGGGCCGAAGACCGTCGAGGTGTTCCACACGGCATGGGCGAGCACCGCACACAGGTACCCGGCGATCGGGGCGACGATGCGGGTCGTGCGGTTGGGAGAGCCGACGGCGATGCCGACACCGATTCCCGTGCACGCCGTGAACAGGGGGTGGGCGAAGGGGCTCACCAGACAGCGCAGCACGAAGGTCCCGGTCAGCGCATGGACCCCACCCGGGCCGACGCCGCCGGAGCCGTCGTACGCGCTGGCCAGATAGAGGATGTTCTCGGTGAAGGCGAACCCGACGCCGACCATGCCGGCGTACACGATCCCGTCGAGCACGCCGTCGAGCTCTGCGCGGCGCCACCACAGCAGGAGTAGGAGGAACAGCCCCTTGCTCGCCTCCTCCGCGACGGGAGCGCCGATCTCCAGCATGCGCGTGTCGGAGATGCCGCCCGCGAAGCCCCCGACGCCCTCGAGCAGGAGCGCGATCCCGGTCGCCACGAACACGCCCCACAGCAGCCCGCCCACCAGAAGGCGACGCGGCTCGGGCTCGTAGCGGTCCAACCAGAGGAGGCAGGCGATCAGCGGCCCGACCGGGATCGCGGCCAGCAGAGCCGCCAGGATCGTGACCCGCGGCGCGCTCGACCCGCCGACGATGAACGACATCGGCACGGCGCACAGCAGGACCAACGCCGTCACCACGACGGTGAAGACGGCGTTGCCGCGGGGGGCACCGGCCATGGCGAGAGCCTAATGGCGCCTCGGGCGTACGCTGACGACGTGACCGACGAGACCTTGGATCCCGGGGCCCAGCTGCACACCGAGGCCCACGACCCCGCCGTGCCAGAGGCGTACTCCCAGTTCATGCGCCAGGGCTGGGGCGACCGCGAGCTCGACCTACCGCCGCACCCGATCGCGCCGTACGCCGCGGCCCGCCGGCAGAGGCTCGCCGAGGCCTTCCCGGGCGAGCGACTGGTCCTTCCGGCCGGCACCTTCAAGGTGCGCTCGTACGACACCGACTACCGCTTCCGCAGCGACACGGCGCACACCTACTTCTGCGGCAACCAGACCAGCGACGCCGTGCTCGTGATCGACGACGGCGAGTCGGTCCTCTACGCGCGGCCGCGCTCGGAGCGGGACACAGACGAGTTCTTCCGTGACCGGCAGTACGGCGAGCTCTGGGTGGGCCGCCGTCCGTCGCTGAAGGAGACGTCCGACTCCCTCGGTCTCGAGGTGCGTCACATCGACGAGCTCGAGGGTGCGCTCTCCACGTCCGGCAAGACCCGCGTCCACCGCGGCCTCTCCGAGTCGGTCGACAAGCTGGTCGCCGCCGATGAGAGCCGGGACGCGGACTTCGCGCGCGTCGCTTCCGAGATGCGGCTGGTCAAGGACGAGTGGGAGATCGCCGAGCTCCAGTACGCCTGCGACGTCACGACGCTCGGCTTCACCGACGCCGCCGGCGAGATGGACCGTGCCGTCGAGCTCGGCGAGCGCTGGATCGAGGGCACCTTCTTCCGCCGCGCGCGGGCGATGGGCAACGACATCGGCTACGACTCGATCGTCGGCGGTGGCCACCACGCGACGACGCTGCACTGGATCGACAACACGGGCCCGGTCACGCCGGGCGAGATGCTGCTGCTCGACATGGGCGTCGAGGGCCACAACCTCTACACCGCCGACGTCACCCGCACGCTGCCGATCAACGGCACCTACTCCTCGTTGCAGCGCGAGCTCTACGACCTCGTGTACGCCGCTCAGGATGCCGGCATCAACGCCGTCAAGCCCGGCGAGCCGTTCAACGCCGCGCACAACGCCGCGATGGACGTCCTGGCGCACGGCCTCGAGTCGCTGAAGCTGCTCCCCTGCTCGGCCGAGGAGGCGCTCGACCCGGAGTCGAAGGTCTACGCCCGGTGGACGCTGCACGGCGTCAGCCACATGCTCGGCATGGACGTGCACGACTGCGGCCAGGCCTCGCCGGAGGCCTACGCCAAGGGCACGCTCGCCGAGGGCATGGTGCTGACCGTCGAGCCGGGCCTGTACTTCCAGGCCGACGACCTGCTCGTGCCCGAGGAGATGCGCGGCATCGGGATCCGGATCGAGGACGACATCCTGGTCACCGCGGACGGGGCGAAGAACCTCTCCGCGTCGCTGCCCCGCACGTCCGCGGATGTCGAGGAGTGGATGGCGGCCGCCACGCGCTGACGTCGTCAGGGCCCGGCTGTCGTGAAGGAGTACGCGGACTTCCTCGGCAGCCAGGCGCCGTACGACGCGCTGGACGCCGAGGATCTCGAGCGTCTCGTCAGCGATCTCGAGGTGGAGTACTTCGCCGCCGGAACCACCATCGTGCAGGCCGACGGACCACCTCTGGACCACCTCTGGGTCGTGCGCACCGGCGCGGTCGAGATCCTCGACCGTGGGCGCGTGGTCGACGAGCTCGAATCCGGAGACACCTTCGGGCACATCTCCCTGCTCACGGGGCTCGCACCGGCGTTGTCGGTGCGAGCCCTCGAGGACAGCTTGTGCCTGCGACTTCCGGACCCGCGGAAAGTGCTCCGCGACCCGAGGAGGCTGCGGTTCTCCCACTTCGGCACGATGATCGGGCGCGAACGGCTCGCTCACACCGGGACGCTCGACCACACCCCGGGTTCGGCGCGGTCACTCATGCGGCCGCTCGTGACCGCGGAGCACGGCGACCCGATCGCTGACGTGGCGCGGCTGGTGTCCGAGGCCGGACATTCCGCAGCACTCGTCCGGCGGGGAGACGAGTGGGGCGTGGTGACCGACCACGACTTCCGGCGGCGGGTCGCGACGGGCCAGGTGGCGCCGTCTGCGCCCGTCGGCGAGGTGACGACGTACCCTGCCATCGCGATCGATGAGGACTTCTCGCAGGCAGCGGCGTTCTCCCGGATGATCGACCACGGCGTCCACCACCTCGTCGTGATGGACGGCCGTGGCGTTCCCGAGGGCATCCTGCGCGCCGTCGACTTCGCCTCGACCGAGATCCGCAACCCCCTGCAGGTGCGCGCCTTGATCGACGAGGCCGACACCGTCGAGGCTCTCCGAGCGGCCTGCCAGCTCCTCCGGCCCAGCCTGGTCGAGCTGGGGACGAGCGACCTCCCCGCCGTGGCCATCGGGAGCCTGCACGCCTCGATCGTCGACGCCGTCCTCCGCAAGCTGGTGGGAATCCACCGCCTCGACGGGCTGGAGCCACCTCAGTCGTGGATCGTGCTCGGCTCGATGGCCAGACGCGAACCCCTACCGCACTCGGACGTCGACACGGCCATGGTCTGGACAGGTCCCGGCGGCGACGTCGTACGGGAACGAAACATCGGGCGCGCAGAGGCCCTGCTCGTCGACATGGAGTCCTGTGGGTTCGTCCGATGTCCGAACGGTGCGAACGCCGTGAACCCGCTGTTCGCCCGGTCGAGCGAGGAGTGGACAGCCGCCGCCGGGCGATGGCTCGCCGACCCGTTGGGCGACCAGGTGTTGTTGATGTCGTCCATCGTGATCGACAGTCGTCCCCTCACCGAGGTGACCGTCGGCCGAGCGGTCACCGATCTGCTGCGCCGGCAGGGCCGCAACGCGGACTTCCTGAGCGCGTTCACCAAGCAGGCGACGGCGGTGAGACCGCCCACTGGATTCGTGCGGGACTTCGTGGTCGACCACCGTGGAGAGCACCGCGGGAAGCTGGATCTCAAGCGTGGCGGCCTGCTCCAGATCGCGGGGCTCGGCCGCTGGGTCGCGGTCATGACCGGCGACACCCGCGGGAGCACGCTCGACCGGGTACGCCGCGGCCGGGACGCGGGCCTCCTCACCCAGGACGAGGCAGACACCCTCGAGGCGGCGTTCCACCAGGTCTACGAGCTGGTGACACGCCGCGAGCTCGCCGCCATCTCGGACGGCGCGACCCCCACGACGTACGTCGATCCCAGCGAGCTGGACACCCTCACGCGTCGTCACCTGCGCGAGACGTTCCGAGCGCTCGCCGCCATCCAGGACGCCGTCGCGGCCGAGTGGTTCCAGCGGGTCTTCCCGTGACCCGCGGCCGGCGACTCCGCTCGCCGGACCTCGACGTCCCCTGGCGCGAGGTCGAGTACTGCGTGGTCGACGTCGAGACCACGGGTCTCGACCGCCGGCGCGACGAGCTGATCTCGTTCGGCAGCGTGCTGGTGCGGTCGGGGCGCCTGTGCGTGGGCACCAGCACCTACCTGCCGATCCGGCCGTCCCGCGCGATCAGCGAGACGGCGATGACGGTGCACGGCCTCCGCCGGCAGGACCTCGAGACGGCCCACCCGATCAGCGAGGCGGCCGAAGCCATCCGGGCCCAGCTCGACGGGCGAGTCCTGGTGGCGCACGCCGCTTGGATCGAGCAGAGGTTCCTCGGCCGCGTCGTGCCCGGCGTCCGGCATCGGCGCCCGCCCGTGGTCGACACCGCGGCGTTGCTGCGGGCCACCGGTCTCGCCCCGACCGGCACCGGTCATGAGCCGGACCTCGAGACCTCGGCCACCTCGTTGGGTCTGTGCGTCCACTCCCCTCACCATGCACTGGGGGACGCGCTGACGACGGGTGAGGTGCTCCTCGCGACCGTGGCTCGGCTGGAGCGCGACGACCCGTCGCTCACCGCGCGGACGTTGGTCGAGATCTCTCACCGCCACAGCCTCACCTGAGCGTCGCCCGGGCACACCACGAGGGCCGGCGTCGGGCGCCGGCCCTCGTGGTGTGGAGCGCGGGACTCAGCCGAGCGCGCCCACCGGCTTTGCCTCCGTGACTGCGGCCTCTCCGGCACGACGAGAGTGCCAGAACCCGAGCGCAACCAGCACGAGCAGCAGCCCGGCCGCGACGAAGGCGGCGATCGCGGCGTATCCCGCGATGACCCCGATCGTGGCGAACGCGTAGCCGTACAGCAGCAGCCCGCGCAGCGTGTCACCCATGAACAGCGTCTGCCGGAGCCCACCCAGCTTCTGGCAGGTCTCGGTCGCGGCCTGCTCCGGGTCGCTGCACTGCTGGAGGTACTGGCCGCTGACCTCGGAGTAGGTCTGACCACTCGAGGCCTCGTTCATGTGGACCAAGATGTAGTGGTCGGCGTACGCCTTGGCCTGCGCACCAGTGGTCAGCTGGTCTCCGGCGTACTGGTCCAACGCCGCCCGGTCGGCCGCAGGAAGGTCGGCGAGACCGGTCTCGTTGGTCGGCATCGTGATGTTCTGCTCCGAGAGCTGGTCGTGCACCTCGTTGCCGATGAACATGCTGGCCCAGGTCAAGAGACCACCGGCCACCAGCAGGACGACAGCGAGCAACAGACCCGCCCAGGAGACCAACTTGTCGAATGTGGCGCGCATGACGTTTCACCTTCTTCGGACCGGTGCCGGACCATCCGGCCCCTACGACCACAGACTCGTCCCGCTCACGGTCGGCGGGCAGAGAAGTTCGTCATCGGCCCGGGCCGACCAGGGTCATCGGCCGCGATGACCAAGGGCCATCGTCTCGACAGCGCTGTCGGCGCAGGCTGGTCCTGGAGGAGGTATCGCCATGAATGACGGACAGGACCTCGAGGCACTGGTGGTCTACGAGTCGTTCTTCGGGAACACCGAGAGCATTGCTCGAGCGATCGCGAGTGGCCTTCGACTCGAGGACGTGGCGGCGGAAGCGGTCGACGTGGGAGATCTCCACGACGTGGACTTGGACGCCTACGACCTGCTCGTCGTCGGCGGGCCGACTCACGCCTTCGCCCTGAGCAGACCACAGACCCGCCGGGACGCGGTGGCCCGCGGCGGCGACGGCGCGTACACGACGCGAGGCCTGCGGGAGTGGCTGTCCGCCATCCCCGTCCGGAGCGGAACGCACCTGGCCGCCGCCTTCGACACCCGCGTCAGCAAGGTCCGGCATCTTCCGGCGTCTGCCGGCAGGTCGGCCGCCCACATGCTTCGCCAGCGAGGTTTCGTCCTCGTCGACCGTCCCTCCGGGTTCCTCGTGCAGGACGTCGAGGGACCACTCGAGCTACGCCAGATGGAGCGGGCTATCGCCTGGGGACGTTCGCTCGCGCGCGAGGCGCAGGCCCGGCTGGCGACCGTCGAGATCTGTCGATGACCTTTGGCACTGATGCACCTGGGGCGGCCGGATGAGGATCGAGGCATGGACGAAACACCCCAGGGACCCCAGGGCATCGTCGTCGGGTACGACGGCTCACCGGACGCGGACGAGGCGGCCAGATGGGCGGCCGGCACCGCCCTGCTCCGAGGTGAGCCGCTTCGGGTCGTGATCGTGTCGGATCCGATGGACTCGCCACGCCGTCCCGGCGTGCCGGAGTCCTGGTGGGCGGAGCAGGAAGCGAGCGTCCGCCAGGTGCTGGATGCGGCTGGCGCGAACCACGCTGCGATCGAGCGCCACGTGGGCGGACTGGTGCCCACGCTGGTGAAGGCCTCCACCGGATCGGCGATGCTCGTCCTCGGGAGCAAGGGCCACAGTCGGATGGGCGAGGTGATTCTCGGGAGCGTCAGCCAGAGTGCCGCCCGACGGGCACACTCTCCCGTCGTCGTGGTGCGGCGGGCTTCCGCCTCGGACACCCGTCGCGTCGTGGTCGGGGTCGACGGTTCAGAGCACAGCCAACGGGCCATCGACTTCGCCTGCCGGCAGGCCGTCTTCACCGGGCAGAACGTCGTACTCATCCGGGCCTGGAAGCCGCCAGCGACCGTCCCGGTCGACACGCGCGGTCACATCCCCGGCTCCATGTCCTCGACCCTCCTCGACGAGGAGGAAGCCCTGGACCAGACCGTCGCTGAGACCCGGCACCGCTTCCCCGAGCTGACGATCGAGGGCGAGCTCATCGCAACCGAGGAGAAGCAGGCTCTCGAGGACGCCTCGCGCACCGCCGCGATGGTGGTCGTGGGCTCCCGAGGTCGCGGCGCCCTGGCCGCGACCGTGCTCGGCTCGGTCAGCCATCACGTGCTCCACCGAGCGCACTGCCCGGTGGCTGTCGTCCATTGAGGTGGTGGGGGCCGGGGTTGGCATACTTGGCGCGCGGAGATCGAACCTCAGCGGCCCCGCCGTCCCGAACAGGCCTCGATCCCCGGCCCCTGTAGCTCAGCTGGACAGAGCAAGAGCCTTCTAATCTCTAGGTCGCAGGTTCGAGTCCTGCCGGGGGCGCCTTCAGACGGCGCGGCGGTGCCGGCCGTACGACATCACCTGCAGGCTGGTGTTCACCGGGCGCCAGGAGCCGTCGTAGTCGTGGTGGTCGGCGTGCGGCAGCGCCATGATTCGCAGGGTCATGCACGGCCAGCCGTCGTCCCGGCACCCGTGGATCGGGTCCTGATGCTGGTGGACGAGCTGACGGTGGGCCCAGCACTCCGCGAGGGCTCGGTCACGGTGACGTCCGGCGTACAGGGCGCTCGACTCGTTCTCGGTGATCCGCGCGAGAAGGAAGTCGGTGAGGCTGACGCGGCCCGGTTTCCCCAATGGGCGGCGTTCGAGTGTTGCGGCGGTCATGGCGGCTCCGTGGGCTCCGCCCCCCTGCGGCATTCGCCGCACCTGGCGAGGGTACGGCCCGTGGCCGCCCAGCGGCAGATGCCGAACGGCAAAGTCTCAGGCGGCGGCCGTCGGTCGAGCTTGTCGAGACCACGGCCCCGCCTTCGGTGGAGCGGCGGCCGTCGGTCGAGCCTGTCGAGACCACGGCCCCGGACACCTCGGGGTCCTCACGGTCGTCTGGGTCGTCGTTCTTGAACTGCGACCAGCACACCTCCTGCTGATCCGGCAGGAAGATCGGGTCCTCGACCGCCTCCTTGAGCCGGTTGGCCTTGAACTCCTTGCCGGTCTGGATCTCGTCCAGCGGCGAAGGAACAGCAGGTAGGTGACCTACTCGATCACCTCCAGCGAGTTCGAGGTCCCGCCCGACCAGAACGCGTCCCAGATCTCGGGCAGCACCCTATGCCGGGCCGACGCGAACTCCGTCGGCCCGGCAGGGGCCGGCGTCACGACGCCAGCACACCTCGCATCTGGTACTTGAAGGCGAACCCGGTCAGGTCACCCTCCTCGCCGCTGTTCGTGCTGTCGAACAGGCAGAACTGCACGAAGGCCGCACCGGTGCGCAGCGCAGGGGCGGAGCCGGCGTGTGCCCAGAAGGGGTCGTCCATGACGGTGAACGTGTCGGTGCGCACGGTCCCGTCACAGGTCGGCAGCAAGCCACGGTCGGTCAGGAAGTAGTTGAAGTTCGTGCTGTAGAACGTCCTCGACCACGCGCTCGTGGTGTGGTTCTGCGCGTTCACCTTCGGCCCCTGCTTGACCGCGATGAACAGGTGCGCGCCTCCGTCCTCGCCACCGAAGCACTGGTACGTCGCGGTCACAGTCGCCGTACCGTCGGCCGAGGCATGCACGATCGGCGCGATGGAGAAGACCTGCGGCGGTTGGTAGGCGTCGTCTGCGTGGGCCGGCGTGGCGGCGGCAAGAGCGCCGACCACCAGGGCAGACGAGGCGAGCACGGCTCGAAGCTTCATGAACATTCCCCCGGTTGTTGATGTGGAACGTCGACGCTAAACCCCCCGTCGACAGACCTCCATGATCACGTCGAGCCAGGGGTCGCCCGACCTACAACCTCGGATCCACCGGCTCGGACTCGAGCGCCAGGACACCGAAGACGGCCTGGTGGACGCGCCAAAGGGGCTCGCCGGCGACGAACTGGGTGAACTGCTGGACCCGGTCGGGGTGCTTGTGGAGCAGGTAGCCCAGGTCCCGGGCGGGGACGTGGGTGGTCGAGACCGTGAGCAGCACTCGCACAGTCCGCCGACACTAGGGTCGTGAGTCGTGGGGATTCTCGAGCTCACCGCCGCCGCGGCGCTCTTCGACATGGACGGCACCCTCGTGGACTCGACGGCGGTAGTCGAGGAGATCTGGCGTGACTTCTGCCGCGAGCACGGCGTGGACGAGCGAGTCCTGGTGCCCTGGTCGCACGGGCGGCGTACGCCGGACACGGTGCGCCACTTCCTGCCGGACGCTCCGGCCGCCCACGTCGACGCGATCGTTGCCGACCTGGAGGATAGGGAAGAGCAGACGATGACCGGGATCGTCGAGATCCCGGGAGCACGGGACCTGCTGGCGGCCCTCGAGCCCCCGTGGGCGGTCGTGACGTCCGCGCCGCGCGAGCTCGCCGTACGCCGGATGGTCGCGGCCGGGTTGCCGGCGCCGGAGGTGCTGGTGCCGGCCGACGAGGTCGAGCACGGGAAGCCGCACCCCGACGGCTATCTCCGTGCCGCCGAGCTCCTGGGCGTGAAGCCCGCCGACTGCGTGGTGTTCGAGGACGCCGAGCCGGGCGTCCGCTCGGCCGTCGACTCCGGCGCGCGCGTGGTCATCGTCGGCGGGCTCGTCTCGCCGCACGCCGACGGGCTCGACCGCGTGGCCGACCTGACCGAGGTCCGGCTGAGCAGGCCCTGATCCCCTGGCCCGGGCGGCGCATCGACACCAGGGTCGGCTAGTGCCTACGGTGCTGGCCTCCCCGGGTTCCCATCCGGGGGCGTGCGCCCCATGGTCCACTCGACGTGCCCGGACCGCGGGGCGCACGCATTTGCCCGGTGCCCGGGTCTCTCGCCGCGACTACCATCGCGGCATGGAGGGGTCGGGGCGGGTGCTGCCGCGGCAGGACGTCCGGTTCTGCCGCTCGGCCGACGGCGTGACGATCGCGTACGCCGTCCACGGTTCCGGCCCGCCGCTCGTGATCGACGCGTGCTGGCTGAGCCACCTGCAGTACGACTGGGACAGCCCGGTCTGGCGCCATTACCTCACCGAGCTGGGCAAGATCGCGACCGTCATCCGCTTCGACGAGCGTGGGCACGGCCTCTCCGACCGCGACGTCACCGACCACTCACTCGACCTGCGGCTGGCCGACCTCGAGGCGGTCGTCGAGCATGCCGGGCTCGAGCGGTTCTCGCTGCTGGCGATGGCGCAGGGCGGCCCCGTCGCCATCGAGTACGCCGCGCGCCACCGCGACCGGATCGACCGGCTGATCTTCTACGGCAGCTACGCCGGGATCGACTCCGTCCAGACGTCCAAGCAGGACCGCCTGCTCGACGAGACCTTGGACAACCTGATCCGCGTGGGCTGGGAGCAACCCACGCCCGAGTTCCGGCGCGTGTTCACCTATCTGATGATCCCCGGCGCCACCGAGGAGCAGATGGGCTGGCTCGACGAGCTCCAGCGCCGCGCCACCAGCGCCGAGGTCGCCGTGACCGCCCGACAACAGCGACGCCAGGCCGATGCCTCACACCTGCTGTCCGACCTCGACGTCCCCACGTTGGTGCTGCACTCGCTCGGCGACCGGATGAACCCGTTCGTCTACTCCCGGTTCCTGGCCGCTGAGCTGCCCGACGCCCGGCTCGTTGCGCTGGAGAGCGACAACCACATCGTCTTGGAGCACGAGACGTCGTGGCCGGTCTTCGTCCGCGAGGTGGCGGAGTTCCTCGGCGCCGACGCGTCGACGCGTCCCGTGACGGAGCCAGGCGCCGACCCGCGCGGACTACTCTCGGCTCGCGAGCTCGAGGTCCTGACTCTGGCCGCCCGCGGACAAGACAACGCGGCCATCGCCGCCGACCTCACCCTGAGCGTCCGGACCGTCGAGCGGCACCTGCAGAACATCTACGACAAGCTCGGGCTCCGCGGGAAGTCGGCCCGCGCCGGCGCCGTCAGTCGCCTGCTCGCCAGCGCCTGACCACGTGGTGACAGCGCTCATACGCGTACGTCGCCTCCGCAGCGGGAGATGGGTGGTTGCACCGATGTGCGGCGACTGTTCCTCCTCCTAGCGTCGGCTCCGAACCGAACCCGAGGGGGAACCGAACCCATGACCACTGACACCAGCAGCGTCGGCACCGAAGCCGACACCGCCCTGAAGGCCCGCCACCGGGCGATGTGGGCGCTCGGCGACTACCGCGCCGTCGCGACCGAGATCATCTCCGACCTGGGACCCGTGCTCGTCCAGGCGACGCACCTCGGGCCCGAGGACCACGTGCTCGACGTCGCGGCCGGCTCCGGCAACGTCGCCATCCCGGCCGCGGCCACCGGCGCGCACGTGATCGCCAGCGACCTCACTCCCGAGCTGCTCGACCAGGGCCGCGCCGACGCCGAGGCGGCCGGGGTGAGCCTCGACTGGCGGGTCGCCGATGCCGAGCACCTGCCCTTCGACGACAACTCGTTCGACGCCGTGACCTCGTGCGTCGGCGTGATGTTCGCTCCGCACCACCAGGCGGCTGCCGACGAGCTCGTCCGCGTCTGCCGTCCGGGCGGCCGGATCGGACTGATCGCCTGGACGCCGACGGGATTCATCGGTCAGATGTTCGCCGCCATGAAGCCGTTCGTCGCAGCTCCGCCGCCCGGAGCCCAGCCCCCGCCCCTGTGGGGCGACATCGAGCATGTGCGCGAGCTGTTCGGCGACCGGGTCACCGACGTCCGGGCCAGTCAGCAGCTGCTGAGTGCCGGCGCCCTCTCCGACCCGGTGGCGTTCCGGGAGTACTTCAAGGCCAACTACGGCCCCACGATCGCGGCGTACCGTGGCCTTGCGGACGACCCCGAGCGCACCGCCGAGCTGGACCAGGCTCTGCTCGACCTCGCCGAGCGGTTCCGCACCCCCGAGGGCACCATCTCCTGGGAGTACCTCCTGGTCGTCGCCACGAAGGCCTGACCGGCCCGCTCCGGCCCGGGGGCGACACGCCGCATCAGGTCCGACGATCTCGACGCGCCGCACGATCCAATGGATCTGGCCCGGCGACGTATGAGATCGCCGGGCCTGATGCTCTTTCGGGGGTGTTCAGGCCTGCGGGTAGGCGTCGATCTCGGCCAGCATCGCTGCCTTGAGGTCCTCGGGTGCGAACGACGCGCGTACGCCGGCTCGAGCGAGGTCGGCTACTCCCGAGGCGTCGAGGTCGAGCAGCCGGGCTGCGATCTCGTACTCATGGTTCAGGCTGGTGCCGAACATCGACGGGTCGTCGGAGTTCACCGTGACCGTGACGCCGGCGTCCCGGAACGCCTGGATCGGGTGCTCGTCCAAGCTCGCCACGGCGCGAGTTGCGACGTTCGACGACGGACAGACCTCGAGGGGAATGCCGTGCTTGGCGAGGTGCTCGAGCAGCTTGGGGTCCTGAGCCGCCGACGTCCCGTGGCCGATCCGCTCCGCGCCCAGCACGCGGATCGCGTCCCAGACCGTCTCCGGACCGGTGGTCTCGCCGGCGTGAGGGACGCTGCGCAGCCCGACCCGACGTGCGGCGTCGAAATGGGGCTTGAACTGCGGCCGGGACACCCCGATCTCGGGTCCGCCGAGGCCGAAGCCGACCAGCGCGTCGACCCGGTGGTTGGTGGCGAAGGACAAGGTCGCGTCCGCGGCCGGCATCCCGCTCTCTCCGGGGATGTCGTAGATCCACCGCAGCACGATCCCGAAGTCGCGTTCGGCCGCGAGCCGTGCGTCCTCGATCGCCTCGGTGTAGGCCTCGATCGGGATCCCGTGGTCGGGGTCGTCCGGCAGCACCGAGGTGTACGGCGTACAGGTCAGCTCGGCGTACCGCACCTGCTGGGTGGTCGCGAGCTCGCGGGCGACCTCGTAGGTCAGGTAGCGGACGTCGGCGTCGGTCCGGATCAGCGCGACGACCGCGAGGTACACCTCGACGAAGTGCGCGAAGTCGCGGAACTCGAAGAACCGGCGCAGCTCCTCGGTGTCGACCGGCACCGCCCCGGGATGGCGCATCGCCAGCTCCGAGACGATCGCGGGTGAGGCCGACCCGACATGGTGGACGTGCAGCTCTGCCTTGGGGAGTCCGGCAATGAACGACGACAGATCCTGGCGCTGGTCCACGGGACCGGAGACTACTTCTTGAGCAGATCGAGCACGGCCTGGGTGGCCACCTGCGGGTTGCTGCCCTGGTTCTCACCGTTGATGAAGATCGTCGGCGTTCCCGTCACGTGGTCCTTCGACATCTGGTCGGTCGCGTTGACCACCCACTGGTGATAGACGTTGTCGTTGATCAACGGCGTCACCTGGTCCTTGTCGGCTCCCGCCTGGACCGCCCAGTCGATCAGGGTCGAGTCGGGAACCCCGGCGCTGCCCTCGGCCGGCTGGTTCTGGTAGGCGATCGTGTGGAACTGGAGGAAGGCATCGGGGCCGGCGGTGCTGAGGACGGCCATCGCGGCGTTCAGCGCGCGTGAGGAGTAGTTCGTGGTCGACGCGCGATCGAGGAACGCGACCATGCGGAAGTCGACCTGGACCCGGCCGTCGGCGATGGCGGCGCGCAGCTGGTCGCCCGCCGTCTTCTCGAAGTAGGCGCAGATGGGGCACTGGAAGTCCTCGTAGACCTTGATCGTGTCCGGGGCCGAGCTCTTCCCGATCACGACGTTGTACTGACCCGTGAGGTTCTGCGGCGTTCCACCCGTGCCGACGGCCTGGCCGGTCGTGTCCTTGTTGCTGGAGATCGCGACCATCACGCCCGCGACGATCAAGATCGCCACCACCACGGCCCCGACGACGAGCAGGTTCCGGCGACGCTCACGACGCTGCTGCTCCCGCATCAGCGCCTGGGCACGCTCAGACTTCGACTGCTTCTTCGGTTTCGTCGCCATCGGCGAGCCTTTCGTGGTGTGGGAACAACAGGTTGTCCAGAGCCAGGCGGGTCCGCGGCCAGACGACCAACCACGCGGAGCCGATCAGGAGCCCGATGTCGCGGGCGATGTCGATGGCGTACTGGCGCTGCGGGTTCGCGGGTACGCCGTGGCTGCCGAAGCAGCCACAGTTGATCTCGAGGCCGCGCGCCCACGCAGCGGAGATGCCGATGATGAAGGCGATGAAGAAGAGCCCGCTGATCACGGCGAAGAGGCGCGTCAGCAGGCCGAGGACCAAGGCCGCCCCGACGACGATCTCGACCGTCGGCAGGGCGTGCCCGACGGTCGGCACGACGGCTTCGGGCAGGATGTCGAACGCACGGACCTGCCGGACGTTGGCGGCGGGGTCGGGGAACTTCGAGATGCCCGCGAGCAGCATGACGCCGCCCACGAGCAGACGCGCGAGCAGCCCGATCCATGCCTTCACGATGCGTCAGCCTACGAAACGGTCCTGAACGCGCGCTGAGCGGCGTTGGTCCCGAGACCTCGGGTCGTGTGTCATCTTCTGGGTAGGGTCTTGCCTTGTGAACGACCGCCTCGTCTGGATCGACTGCGAGATGACGGGGCTGGACTACGTCTCCGACGCCTTGATCGAGATCGCGTGCGTCGTCACCGACTTCGACCTCAACCCGCTCGGCGAGGGCGTCGACCTCGTGATCAAGCCTCCGGCCGAGGCCGTCGAGCAGATGGACGAGTTCGTCCGCTCGATGCATGAGAAGTCCGGGCTGATCACGCAGCTGGACAGCGGGATCACGCTCGAGGACGCGGAGGAGCAGGTGGTCGCCTACGTCCGCGAGCACTGCACCGACGGCTCACGGCCGCCGCTGGCCGGCAACACCGTTGCCACCGACCGCGCCTTCATCGCCCGCGACATGAAGAACCTGGACGCCTTCCTGCACTACCGGATCGTCGACGTCTCCTCCATCAAGGAGCTCTCCCGCCGTTGGTACCCCCGCACGTACTTCGCCGCGCCCGAGAAGCGCGGCAATCACCGCGCTCTGGCCGACATCCTCGAGAGCATCGAGGAGCTGCGCTACTACCGGGCGGCCATCTTCGTCCCTCCGCCTGGCCCGGACAGTACCGAGGCGAGGGCGTTGGCGCGCGAACATGGCGGCTCGCTGACCGGGCTCTCGGAGCCGGGTTCCGGTGACGCTCCCGATACAGGTCCTCCGGCCGCGTTGCCCTAGACTCTCTGTCCGGCCCCGGCTCCCACCGGGGCCGCATGGTGGGTGTAGCTCAGCTGGTAGAGCACCTGGTTGTGGTCCAGGTGGTCGCGGGTTCGAATCCCGTCACTCACCCCACGCTCTTCACCGTTCAACCCTGGTAGCCGTACAGCTCGAAGTCGCGGGCGTACACCGCGCGCACCCGCCGCAGAAGGTCGGGGCGGCCGTCGAAGAGGCTCTCTTTCCGCGGGTGGGCGTTGCGTACCTGCATCGGCACCGGCGGCAGCCCAACCGTCAGTCGGACCCGCTCGAGGTCGGTGTCGAAGCTCTCCAGCCGGCCCACGAAGTCGAGATCGACCAGACCGTACATCAGGTTCAGGTGCTGCGGCCGCCAGTGCGGGTCGAGCTCGATCGGCGGCAGCGCTTCGAGGGCGGCGACGAACTGGTCGAACGTCGGGACATGCTCAGGATCGACCGGCAGCCCCAGGGTCTGCTGCACCCGCCCACGCCAGGCGGGCTTACGGCGCGCGACGATCCGGTCGAGATACGCCGACTCGAAGCGACGGACGGGCTCACGCACGAACGAGAACCGGAAAGCATCGCCGGCGAGCATGCGCACGACCGTGTTCATGCCGACCTGTCGGGCCCTGGGCAGGTCGTGGTTGCGGTGGATGTTGCCGGGGTTGGCCTCGTGGTCACCGGTGTGGATGCGGTGCAGCCACAACAAGATCGTCGAGGATGCGGCCTTCGCGTTCTTCACGTAGACGCAGCCGTACTCGGGCAGCGGCCACACCCGACGTACAAACGCACCATCGGGAAAGTAGTCCTGCAGCGCGGCCAACGTGACCGGAGTCGTGACGCCCATAGGGGGTCAGCGTAAAGGAGGAAGCCGCGCCCGACATGCCCGCGCACATCGACCTCCAGAGGGCTCGTGACTACGAGGTCCTAGTCCTGCCGGACCATGAGCCATGGATTCCGTTCCGTCCCGGCAAAATCGCGCGTGTTTCGTCCGTGCGGCGGCGGTCGCTTGCCCTACTCTGCTCGTGCAGCGGCCATCGGGGGATGGCGCGCGGACCGAGTGGGGATGCTTCGCGTGGGGTGAAGCAGCCGGTCCATCGACATGGGGGAACTCCAGTGACTTCACCTGCGCAGAACCAAGAGCCGCGCATGCTCAGCAGGCGGCGCGTCGTCCGTACCGCGGCCACCGCCGCGTGGGCCGTGCCCGCGATCCAGGTGGCCACCGCGGTCCCGGCCTTCGCGGCGTCCGGTTGCTGCGACGTGTCGGTCGACGGCGGCGCCCACTGGCGCGCCGACGGCCTCAACTACATCGACATCGAGCTCGACCTCACCAACGGCTGCAACACCGCTGTCAACGGCCTGACGGTCACGCTGACCATCTGCAGCCTCGAGGGCATCACCTACGCGGGCGAGGACCAGCTCCCGCAGGGCTGGACACAGCTGGGCAAGGGCAACAAGGAGCTCACCCACGATGGCAGCGGCTGCTACACCGTGACCTACACCAGTGCCCAGACGCTGGCGGGCAACGGCACGGCACACCCGCAGTTCACGGTGAAGACACAGGCGTACGTCGGCTCCGGCAACAACCGCCCGGCCGGCACCGTCACCGCGGTGGTCTCCACCAGCGGCTGCACGTCACAGCCGAAGGTGATCACCATCCCCAAGGTCGGCTGACAGACCCAACCCCGCGAGGGTGATTCCCCTGTGCGGGCGGCGGGTGTCAGCCCGGGATGTGACCGAAGTTGCCCTTCTGGAAGTCCTCGTAGGCCTGGAGGATCTCGGACTTGCTGTTCATCACGAACGGACCCGCCCAGGCGATCGACTGGCCGATCGGCTTCCCGCCGACGACGATCACGTCCAGCTTCGGCGACCGGCTCTCCTGGCTTCCCTCGGCGGCGATCGTGAGGTAGTCGCCGGCACCGAGCACCGCGGACTGGCCGGTGTGGACGGGCCGGTTGTCGGTGCCGACGGTGCCGTCGCCGTTGAGGACGTAGACCAGCGCGTTGAAGTCCTGCTTCCACGGAAGGTCGAGGCGTGCGCCCGGCTCGATCGTCGCGTGGACGAGCGCCATCGGTGTGTGGGTCGACCCAGGTCCGGCCTGGGGTCCCACCTGGCCGGCGATGACGCGCACGAGCGCCCCGGCGTCGTACGACGTGAGCAGCGCGACCTCGTGCGAGCCGATGTCTTGGTACTTCGGGGCCACCATCTTCTCGTCGCGCGGAAGGTTCACCCAGAGCTGGATGCCGTGGAACAACCCGCCGGACTGCACCAGCCACTCGGGCGGTGTCTCGATGTGCAGGATGCCGCTGCCTGCGGTCATCCACTGCGTGTCGCCGTTGGTGATCGTGCCGCCACCGCCATGGGAGTCCTGGTGCTCGAAGACGCCGTCGATCATGTAGGTGACCGTCTCGAAGCCACGGTGCGGATGCCAGGGCGTGCCCTTGGGCTCGCCGGGCGCGTACTCCACCTCACCCATTTGGTCCATCATGATGAAGGGGTCGAGCAGGGCCAGGTCGATGCCGGCGAAGGCGCGGCGGACCGGGAATCCCTCGCCCTCGTACCCCTGCGGCGCGGTCGTCACCTGCCACACCGGACGCGGCTGGTCACCCAGTCCGGGCTCGGGCAGACGGGCGAGCGTGGTCAGGTCGTCGACGGTCACTGCGGGCATCCTGCCCACCTCCTGCTGGGAGCTCCGACACCGCCTTGGCGTCGCACTCCCGACAACGGTAGTTGAATCTTGAATATTCCACATCCCCTCGGTGGGTCCGACCTGGTCGGGATTCGCGAGCGGATTGGGAGCGCACGGTGCGCGCTGGTAATCTTGACCCCGCTTCACAGCATGCGCCATTAGCTCAATTGGCAGAGCAGCTGACTCTTAATCAGCGGGTTCGGGGTTCGAGTCCCTGATGGCGTACCAGACGAACCAGCAGGTCACAGGCTCGATCCCCCACGCTGCGGATCGGGCTTCGGTCTTTCTGCACAACGGTCGCACAACGATGG
>Ga0164241_10001808_pt1 | contig 24945 bp, 24 predicted proteins | sample OricomyardsoilBY_FD_108780 | JGI IMG/M metagenome (GOLD analysis project Ga0164241, IMG submission 108780) | Backyard soil microbial communities from Emeryville, California, USA - Original compost - Back yard soil (BY) | ecosystem: Environmental > Terrestrial > Soil > Unclassified | place: USA... | reverse complement strand
CAAAAGCGTTGCAGCCGGAGTATGTCCGATTGCAGTTGTGAAAAAATAGCGGATCGTTTGTCTAGCAGCATCCCAAAAGCCCCTCACCGCCAAAAGTAAAAAACTAATTTATTTAGTAATTATAAACTAATATTTTTAGTTTTAAATGCCCGAAATTAGGGCAAAAATGCGGTTTTGAATAAGAATTGATGTCCAGCTGGGGAGGTGGTCAGGATATTTATTGCCAAATCGTGTTGAAAAAAGGAGACTGCTGTTAACAGTCTCCAAGGGAAGCTTTACAGTATCCCCTCGTCTGCGAAAGAAAAGTAATGTTCGCTTGTAATAACGATATGGTCGAGTAACTGGATTTCAAGAAATCGTGCTCCTTCGCGAATCTTCTTTGTCAGATCCATGTCCGCTTGACTTGGCTTTGTGTTCCCGGAAGGGTGATTGTGCGATAGGATTATTCCCGATGCGCCGGCTTTCAGAGCTGCAGCGAAGATTAGTTTCGGATCAGCAACGCATCCAGCGATTCCACCAGTTGAAATTTCTACGATACCCAAGACGCGGTTGGCTCTGTTGGTAAGGAGAACTTTGAATTGCTCGACAAGTTCAATCTTGTTTTCGTCCCAGCTTTCCTTTAGGACCTCGTGTGCATTTTTTGATGAGGTGATCTGCGGGCGAAGCGAAGGTTTTACGTTCGACCTGTAGGTAAGTTGGATCTCTGCGACTTCCCATTTCTTTCCGTTTGTGTTTTCCATAATTGTAAGGATTAATTATGGTTGTGCCGGAAGCGAAGATCATTGCAACGCCAGAAGGAAACGGAATTAATGGGGGTTCCTGGAAGCAACGCTGCAAGGGGGAAACCGTTCATCCGTAGTCTTTTGGCGGCAGCGCAAATGATCTTCGCTAATTTTACCATGATTATTCCTTTCAATGGAAAACAATGAGCGGGAGAAATGTCGCATGTGACGCCTACGGAAGAAGGTGACCAAAAAAGGGAGCTATGCTCCCTTAGGTTCGAGTTGAAGATCGGATTTGGCTTCATCCTGTTCATCGTCATGAAGATTAAGAATGAAGTCCGCGGCGCGTTGCGCCTGTGCGAATGCCTTCACTAAGAAGCGCTCGTCATCGGCCAGAATGTTTGAGAGGGTCTTCAACCATCCCTGGATATAGGAGGCGCTATTATCGATGATCTTGTCGGCAATGCCTGTAGTGTTGCAAAGGAGGCATGAAGCTGTTTCAGCAATCAGTTCTTCGAAGGCATAATCCTTTGAGCCAGGTCTCGACTTGATGGTTCTGTTTAGTCTTGAGACGTGCGCAGTGCTATGGGCCAGTTCGTGAAAGATTGTTGAGTAGTATTCTTCCTCGGAAGTGAAGTTGGAAAGGAAAGGAATTTGAATTTTATCACGCATCCAATCGTAGTGCGGCTCATCGCCGCCGTATTCAATGGTCGGTGCATTTGGCATTGCCGTGATGAGTTGTTCACAGTTCTCGAGGGGATTGAGTGAGAGATTTTTTACCGGAAGCTTAAAGTCTATCCCTTCCACGCAATCAATGTTGAAGACATAATAGTAGCGCAAGAGCGGGATCGTCGTTACATCTTCCGGCTTATTTACGGATAGATTACGTGGATCAATTTTTCCATTGCTTCCGTAGTAGAGTTTCTTCCAGAATACGACAAGGTTGCCTTTTGATCCCTTCTTGATTGTTCCACCCAGATCTTTGACCTGGCTGAAGGTTAAAAATAGCGGGTATTCCGACGAGGTATGGTTAAGGAGCATGGCGTTAATGCCGCGGTAAGGTTTCTGGGAGACATAGTTTCGTGCCGGTCCGAATGAGTTCCAGCTTTGTTTCCAGGGCATAATTCCTTGTTGAAGTTTTGCCAGGATGGCGTCGTTGATGATTCCGTAAACATCTTTCCTTTCTGTTGTTTTCATAACATCTTTTTGTTTTTGTGAAACATTGTTTTAGATGCTATGGCCACCGGGCTTTTTCATGACAACGCCAGTGCACCAGCAGGGCGTGTTAGGCCAAGAGGAAGCCGGCTTTAATGGAGGGGACCCTTGGGGAGGAATCCGTTCATGCCGGACCTATTGGCCGCAATCATGAAAAAGACCGAAATTTGCCATTGAAAACAGGGAAATCACCCCGCTACGTTGCGTTTATGAGCAATTGCTATTTATGTGGCTGCGCCTTGGAAGATCATATCAATGAGTCTACGGCCAATCATTTTGAACATATCATTCCTCAGGCTATTGGCGGTCAGTTAACGGTCCGCGATATCCTATGCAAAGCTTGTGGTGGACACGAACGCCTGGGCGGCAAAATCGATAAGCCTTTTAGTGATATGTTCAGGCTGATCACCGACAGGATTGATATGAAGCGGGACCGGAAGACGGAGCCAGTTCCCCTAAAGGCCAAGCTCAGGTTGCTCGACGACGGCTCGGAATTCGAGGTACATTTAATGGAAGATGTCCTTTCTGCGCAGAAGCCTCATTTCCGCGTTGACCATGAAAGGAAACGGGTGCAGGTTTTTGCAAACAGGAAAGTTGCGAAAGACTATAAACGGAAGGTAGAACGTGACCTTGTTCAATCAGGTAAAATCGACGACACGTACGTGGTTGAGGTGGTTTCAGACATGGCTCAACATCCTGAGTTCTTTGGGATGCTTGAGATACCATTCAAACTCGACAATAAGACTTTCGAAGCGGGATTTGCAAAGATGGCAATTGAATTCGCGTTGAGTCAGGGTGTCCCGTTTCAAGCCTTGAGTCACCTTGTCAATCGAGCGGACCTAACAATTAACAGCGAAGGCACGCTTTTGCCATACTACCCGATATTCAAGCCGGAAGAAGTGATTGAATATCTGAGAACATCGTTGGATGAAAACTTCATGTCGCATTCGCTGGTACTTTTCTCTCAGCGTCAAATCCAGGAGGACGGCACGGAAACAAAACAGTTGTATTGCTTTGTTGAGTTGTTCGGCACGTTTCAACACTTCGTTCGCCTGAACAATCATTATGTAGGCGACAACATCGATCCGATTACCTATTCACAGAAAATTATCAATGAACAGTTGATCCCGGTGGACATGACGAAGCTTCGCCCCAAGGAGGTAATGATCTATATGAATGAACTCGGTATGTCTCTAGCAGACATCCAGGACAAGTCCGACGAGGAGGCAAGGAAGATGGTACAGCGGAAATATGACAGCCAAAATCGGTATGTCTTCGACTATGCAGAAAACACAAAACGCATCGTAGACAGGATTCTGCTGGATTCGATTTTAAATTCAAAGGAAGTAATCACCGGCATGGCACCGGAGATTGTGTACCACTTCTATAGGGACCCGGATACAGATGACTTTCATATCCTGTATTTCCGATCCAGATTTATAAAAGGAAGGGGAATGTATTCCATTATACCAGCAATTGAAGAATTGTACGCGGGTGAAAGAGGAAAATTTCACGCCTATACTTCTATGAAGTTCCATGAACTGGAGGCATTCATAAATAGCAACAGTAAGCGACCCAAGAAAAAATAAGATGTCTAAAAACAAAAAGAAGCAAAAGCCTAACCCGGGCGTGGCCACCCAACCAGTTAAGCTATGGGGTCGGGATCTGGACGACGCCCTGGCAGCGCTGGCCGCAAAGCGGACTGGGGGTGCGATCAATATCCGAGGTCTTGAGTTCCAGTTGCTCTATGCCGCGCATATGGCGTTGACAACATTAAAGCCCGGGGGCACAGCGTCGCTTCGTCTCGAAGGTCTTGAAGACATTGATCTGCATGTTGAAAATGACAGCGAATTTGTTCAGGCAAAGACCTCGCAGAATAAGTTGGACGCGAGCGCGTTTTGGGACTTAGGCGTGTTGCAAAACTTTTTTGAAGTCTATAAGACCTCACCCTCTTCTACATTCAGACTTGTTCATAATATCTCCTTTGCCAAAGGAATGGTTGATGAATTAATTTCAAAGCAGTATTCGGAAAAGGGTCTGGTTTATTGGACTGAGAAATTAAGAACGATCGCTCCAACGGAAAACCTCCGCGACTTTCTGGAACGCATTACATTCGAGCGGTCCGACGCGGGCAGGCTTCAGAGCGAAATAATCAAATCATTGATCGGTGTCCATAATGTCAATCTGGACAGTGTATATCCTTTTGTCAACGCGCTGTTTTATAATGTATTTGATTGGTCCAAGCTTAGGTCAACAATCCGCTCAACTGACATTGTTCGATTGGTCCAATCGGTTAAGGATTCATTTTCAGGATTCCCGGAAAATCCAGCGCTCCAGCATAAGTGGATAACGCCAGTCAAATTCGAAGCGGATGCAAGTACCGATCTGGGCTACTTTGATGGCAAGGCGGCAAGGCCTGTGGACATCGCCCGGGGTTTGCCGGTGAAACGGCCGACGTGGGAGGAAGAAATCGGCAAAAGTCTGGCACAATTCGATGTAACGGTGATCCGGAGCTCGAGCGGTCAAGGCAAGTCCACACTGGCTTGGATGTCGGCATTTACTTCGACCCTGAATCATAAGACTGTCTATCAAGTTTCTCGTTGTTTGTCGCGCGACGAGGCGGTTGCAATTGCAGAATTTATAGAATCACGGCTGTTGCTTGGTGAGATGCCCGTTGTAGTTATTGACGGATTAAATCAGGAAACGTCACGGTGGTCTTCGCTGGCAGAGATGCTGCGGAGCAAGCCTGTCAAATTGATTATTACCACACGCGAGGAAGATTGGGTACGGTACGGCAGCACTACCGCCATTGAGGTCAACATTATTGAGATCCGATTGTCTATCACAGAGGCGAAGGAAGTCTATCATGGCTTGCGAAATAGCAACAGACTGCATTCCACCATCAAGACCTGGGAGCCGGCCTGGGAGCAAGTAAAAGACAAAGGCCTTCTGATTGAATTTGTTTATCTGCTCACGCAAGGTGAAATGATTGAAGCGCGGTTGAGTCAACAGATCCGAAGCATGGCCGATGATAAAGATAGCGCCGCAAAGACAGAAATTCTGCGATTGATATCAATTGCCGATGTTCTTGGCATACGGATTCGAACTCAAAATCTAACCGACCATATTGTATCCAGGTTTCAATTGTCTACAGACCGGAATGAATTGTACAAGCAACTTGAGAAGGAATACTATCTGAAATTTGCCGTGAAATATGTTGAAGGACTGCATCCGGTAAGGTCTCAGCACTTGGTTGATATCCTGACTTCGAATATTGGCGTTACCTCATCTCTACTTGATCTGCTAAAGCTCATAGAGGACGATTACCTCTACGAATTTTTCATCTCCGCGCCGCTGAAGTTTGAGCTTGATGAAGATTTCTTTGCCGAAGTTGCAAATCAAATCTCCACACGGCCGTACTCCGAAATGGTTTATGTTATTGATGGGCTCATGCACCTGGAACCTTACCGGTATTGGCAGCTCAACAGATCTGTGTATGATGAGATATTTAGCGTTGGCGGATTGGACTTGGCTGTATATGACACCGTCCCGATCAATAGGCTGAACTCAATCGAAAAGTTCGCGGAAAGCCTAGGTGACAAGGGCGAAAACCTTCGCTATATCGCCGCGCAGCTGAAGAACTTGAAAGCGTATGACTTTAAGGCGTCGTCGGTGTACCTTTTTGCCAAGCATTTACAAGCTGCGCTCCTCAAACAGCCCAGATCGTCTAAACTCGAAGGACTCTCGTTTCTGTACCGTTGGTTCAAAGCAATAGATCTGGATTTTCCGAATATCATCGATGTAAAGGAAGAAGAGTTGCTGTTATCCCTGAAGTCTAAACCTGTGGACGAATCGGCGGAAATGTTCAGTTTCTATTTTCAGCTCAATCCTGATAGGTATAAGACATTCATTGGTGTCCACCGAGATGATATTGTTGCCTGGATTAAAAGGAAGACCAATACGCTGACCATTGACGAGGTTGGTGACGAGATTCACATAAAGTACCTATTGGACAACGATGTAAAGAAGATAAATGAAAGTAGCGTCTATCGTATAAATGTCGTACGAGCATTTTTCCCACTCTATTCCAAATATTGTACGGAGGCACTCATCCTTCCCTTTCCGAACGAAGCCATGATTAAGGCTGCCCAGCAGATGTCTCGTAAGGCAATTGCCCCAAAGAATTTGCCTGACGAATTTAATGTTCACATCAACCAGATATGGGCAAAATCAATTCTTGATCAGTACGCTGCAGATTCGGCCTATGACTGGCAAAAGACGCAATTATTACTCCGGGAGAAGATTGTCTCCATCGCCCGCAAATGTATTCGCAGCATGGAGGCTGGACTAGAGAACAACGTCTCCAGAATCCGATCCCAAATCAATGATTTTGAAGTTGAAGGGAATGAGTATTTGGCGATGATGAGGGTACGAATCAAATATCCGCCCCAGAGCCGCAAATACTTCGAAAGAAGCGCCTTTGAAAAGCAAGAACTTACCATCAATAAATTCCAGTCAACCTTTAGAGCGTTTGTCGAACAATTCTATGGACTGGTTGCACCCAAGAACAACGATGACTCCCGCTTACCCGTTGTCAATATAAAAGACGCAGTCAGTCAATTGGAAGAGATGCAAAATGCTTTCGAGCAAATGGCAGCAAGTTCCCACAAGTACTTTCCAACCGATGAGATCCGCCGGAACGAGTCGATCACGATTCCCCGTCTAGCCAAGACGGTAGAGTTCTATCGGAATCGGTTAAAGACCGGACATAACGAACGGATCGTCGCACCGGAAAACGCAATTAATACGTGGGTCCGGAAACAGGAAGAGGACATCCTTCGAAAGGTACAGGAGGTAGTCGCCAGCGCTGATAATGAAAAGTCCTGGCAGTTTACGTTGCCGACAAAGGTAATTGAGATCGAAAGTATAAAATACGTAACCATTGCCGTCCAGAATCTGGATGTCGCGGCCGACCTGTTTGATTTTTCAATTTCCCTCAAGGACCTGGCAACAGTGGATGTTCACTATTTCGTCATCATCATTGCAGACGATACCAAGAGAATCCTGGACACATTGCAACTTGACCAAAGATACTTCGCAAAATTCAAAGCGGTAGTAGAGGGCGATGACGGTGAGGATGATTATGGCATACCGCTGTATATTGATGTTAACGACCCCAAGGTTGTTGTCCCAGCAGGTTTCTTTGAGAAGAAAGTCCAGTTGAAACATTATAAAGACTATTTCAAGATGATGTACGACATCTGGAAGCTCTCCGAATATCGCAGCCGGCTGCGTTCCGATAATTCAGTTGAGTTGGAATGGTTAAGTGAGGTCGAGGCGGAGTTGAAATCTTCTATTGAGCAGAATTTCAGAAGTGCTTCGAGTCATATCGAGCAGATTAGTCCAAGCGAAAGCAAAATTTCGGCTATTATCACGGGTACCTTGACTTTTACTCAATCGGATGTTCTAGAGGAAATGTTAAGGATGGTGGACGTCATCTCTAAGCAACAGCGCGGGAGCGATAGCAACGGATCGAAAACTGATTGAAAGAAAACGTTTGAGTTTTTTGTTCATCGTCGCGCCGGTAGCATTATTTTTCTGGTGAGCGATGATTTTATTCCATCGATGAGCCGCAACTGAAGCGAGAGTAATTTTTCAGTTCGTATCAGTTCCTGAAGTTTTATTACAGTTGCATCAAATTCCGACTCATGGTTATCGGCAAACTCGATGCCCTTACTGATTTCCGATGCAACGTCACTGAGCCGCAGGAAGGGAATTACAGATCCACGTAGCAGTGGAACGTACGTACCGGATTTCCAAAGGCTATAGCAAATCCAATAAAGTTTTCCTTTGTCTTGTGAGTTTTTTCCGGTGACAATAAAACAATTCTCGGATGGTTCCTTCATTGGTTTGCCGGCGTTAAATCCTTTGGATAGAATGTAGAACTGAAGACTGTCAGAGCCGGATTTCGATTTGTCGGTATTGATTGTTGTATTTTTCATGGCGCAAGGCTTTTTGATTTGCGCGCTTTCTCAAACCCGTCGAGTAGTTAAAAAGTTGCATGCAGCCATGACCACCAGTCAAGGGAATCGACACCACTGATGTGGAAAAAATAGTCGATCCTTGTCTTGCCCTTGACGTTGGACAGGCTGCATGCTAATTTCACGAATTGACTTTGCGAAAGCGCGGGAAAGGGCCTTGGTCATGAAAAAATCACACAAGTCAAACGAATGGCTGCGGCTATGAGCTTTCAGCAATTTTAGACAGATACTTTTTTGCCTTTGGATTTTTGAATACCCTCTTCGGCGTTGTCATTGCTGACAGATTTTGTTTTCTGTTTTTGATCATTGCTTTCTTCTTGACCCTGCTTGGCAGCCGATTTCTCACCCTTATACTCTTTGATTCCCTGGAACTGCTTACGCATATTCTCGTCATAGACGTTGACATTGCGCTCACGCGGATTGGCTTCAACAAACCACTTAGCCTCACGGTTGTCCACGGTGTAGGATACCTGCTGAAGGTTTCCTTTTTGCAAAGACTTGAGTAGCTCTGAGGTCTGAGTGGCGTCGCTGAGTTCCTTTATCGGATGCTTGTGCAGGCTCCTCTCCAGATCGTAGTTCCATTTCTGGTGATACTGTTGTTGCTTGAAGTTACCGTTGTCGTCTTTTTGGGCGAGGTTGAGTTGCAGCCAAGCTTCATATTTCTCTCCGTCTCTGTTCTCCAGGTTCTTCTTATAAACAGCGCGGCCTTCAAGGAGATTGAAAGCTTCTTTCGCAGTCACTCCGGATCCGTTGTTAAGGTAGAACTTCTGAGTTCTTTCCTTTTCCGGCTCATCGTTTTTGAGTGTGGCTGTATAGCTATTGAGGAAATACATGTCCTCTTTCTTCGACTTGGTTACGTCAATGGCGTAGTCGATATCCTTTTTGCTTGCTTCTTTCCCGAACTCAGCGGTGATATTGAGCGTGAACTTATCTTGCTTGGCTTCAATTTTTCGCTCGAGTTCCTTATTCAACTTATCTCCAAATCCAAGGAAGAAAAGTCGGTCCTTTAAAAAATCTGCATTCTGCTGATTCATGACTTTGTTTTTTTAATTGATTCTTGTCCACTACTGTTTTACAGAACGGCGTATTTACTATATCGCCTTCGCGCGGATAATGGCGCGATTCTTTATTTCCAGTTTAAGGTGGCGCCCTCCTCGTTTCTCCATGAGTTCTATGTTTAACCTCTTCGCGTCAGGTATGGTAAACTTTGGAATGGCGTATACGAGGTCGGTGCTTGTCTTGCCACCAATTACGGTTGCGTCCCCATAGACGTAGAGCGGTTCTTCGCCTATTTCCTGTGATGAGGTTCTCTTTGCTGACTTGTTGTCTTTCACATAGAATCGTAGCATGTCGGGATGGTAGGAAATGTTCGACTTGTTTTGGATCCGCACGTGAAAGAACATGACGTTCCCTTTGATATAGATTCCGTTGAGCGAGAGCCGCATGTCAAATTTCGAGTCGTTTTTGATGATATGCTCATCGTGAGATATGATCCTGTCGGCAAGTGTCTTCATCTCCGTATCGGTCATTTCTGACTTGAAGTTGACAGCACTTGGTTCAGGGGACGAGTCCAACGCTTCGACGGTGAATGTAGCCGGATGGTCAGAGTATCTCACAAAGAAGTGGTGAAGCTTGCCATCCGAGGTAATCACGGTAAGGTTAGTTTCCCGGAAATTGGTTCGGCCTGCTTTGAGTTGCAGAACATTGTCGATGCCTTTTGGTTTTTGGGCAAGAACGTCCTTGCTTCCACGATCGACGGCAGTGATGTTGGCAGCGAAAAGAATGCTTGATGTCTTATTCACGGTTACCTCGACATTTTGTGTTTTTTCGAAGACCTGACTGGTGGCCTCGTGCAGCGTCAGCGAAAGCAGTCCCGCGAGGACAATTCTGATATGAAGTCCAAAGAAATTGAACATAGTTTTACTGTTTGATTGTGAAAATTGTTTTTAAGAAAAGAGTGTGATCTCTTGGTCTGCTACCAGAAGAGATCACCAAGGCCACCCCACATTAAAAATCTAACATAGAGGCCGATAAAAAATGAGCTGATCGATGCGATCGTGACGATGATACCAAATTGTGTTTTCATAATTGTATTGTTTAAAAGTTTAAAGAAATATGTTAAGTACTATTGATTCTGCTGGTTGTTGTCCTGAAGGAGGATTTGATAACCTGCTTTGACTGTAACTTTGACAAGCTTGACTTTTTTGGAGAACAGTCCTTTTGCTGCTTCGATGCCAGCGGTGGCAGCTTGTACGCCGAGCGAGTTGTCCATCGAGTATAACTCGACATCTTGTATCGATTGACTTCCGGCTTGTTTTGCTGCATCACGCGTGATGGCACCGGGGATCGAAATTCCTTCTATGCCATCCAGGTCGTACACCGACATTGAAACTGGCAGCAATGAGTTTGCGTGTTGTATGGAGTTGATGTTAACTGTAAGACGATCACCGTTGATTGAGCACCTTCCATACACAAACTGTCCTTCTTTGATCAGCCTGCCATTGATGTACACATCGGACAGTAATCTCAGGCGGATTGTAGAACCCGCTACGAGAGTTTGTGTCTCATGAACAACGGCCTGGATTGCCGTAGCGATATCACTGGTAGATGACATCTCCCCATCAAGGCCATAAAACCCGTAGGATACCGATTCCTTGACGGCATATTGTTCGTGATCGGAAGAGTCGTTTGCAATAACACCGCTTGCGGCAATCGTTGAGATCGGAGTCTCTTCGTCGGCCTGAAAAACAGGAAATACTTGTTCCTTATTGGATTTACTTTGCTCACGGATTTTGTCGTTGATTCGTTCCGGATGTTGGATGTCTAAGATCTTGTCGAGCACACTCCCGATTTGCTGCATCTCGGGATCATTCGCGCTACCAGCGGACATCGCTTCCATCATCTTCTCAAGGCGGTCGACATCACTGGTCAGTCCTGGATCGTCCATGATAGTCTTTGCTTTCGGCGATTCAGCGACACTAATCTGCGTGGGTGTTTCTTGTGGTTGGCTGATGGTCTTGGTTAATTGTTCAAGCCTTCTATCGATTAGAGACTGATCTCGCTGCATGTCTGCGAACCGGTCCTTGGTACCAAGGGACGTGTTGAGGTTTCCGGCGCTTGGCCTTATTGTATCCCGCGAAGAAACGGCGATCGCACTTACGACGTAGTATGGATCGTTCCGTCTCGCTTCTTCATATTTGATGGAGTCACGTTTGGCCTGTTCATAAAGGCTAAACTTGTCCCAGAGTTCTTCGTCCTTATCGAAATGTGCTCCGGGTAGTTCCATATTCAATCCGGAGCGGGTTTCTTGCGTAGGTGCGGCGGTTCCTCTTCCGCCGCCGAGTGCCCAAAAGATCATAGTGATGAATGGGAGCACCAGAACCGGGAGTGCCATGTAGAACCTGCGTTTCTGGATGAATTGTTGTGAATGTGTTTTCATAAACGTGGATTGTAAAATTTTTTCGATTAATGATTAAGAAGGGCTTTGCCCTGGCTATTGTAGATTTTAATCAGGAAGTCAAGGCTGTCGATGAGGCCCTGTCTTTCCCGAAGCAGATTTTGATAGATCATAGGATCATGAAGTCGAAGGCTATCGAGTGTCTTTCTGAAGCCCACTAATAATTCGTAGTCGCCATGCGAGATTAAGTTCTCGGTGTAGTCTTCGATCAGTGGCTTGGCATGGTCGGAAGGTTTCGGCGCGACGTTTCCATTTTGCTGGGAGGCACTGAACGACCTGACAACCACCAGCACGGTTGCAGAGCACATGATCACCCCAAATACGAGTACAACGATTCGTTTTCCTGTGACAGGCAGACGTTCCATTTGCTGAGAAAGAAAGTCCGCTGTATATCTTTTCTTCTGATCAAGCCATAGCGTTAGACGACCTGGGGTAAATCTGTCATTGATTTCATCATCCTTGTGTGAGTTCTTTCTGAATAGTTTCATTGTGATTTCGTTTATCGGTTGACTGTTTTGATGTCTTGATTTTCGAGTGTGTTCCAGCGCTCGATGAGAAATCCGTGTGGGTTGTTGTCGGAGCGTGCGACGTTTCTCAAGTATCCTTCTGTGATGAGGCTACGCATGACAACGGAGGTGGCGCGAACGATATGTTGCTTGGCGTAGTAGCGAAAGTAGTACGGGTATTCCTCCACGTCGATAGCAATGCTATCGGGCACAATTGTTTGACTGATGTTGCCTGAAATGATGTTAGAATAATACCGGTTCTCTTTCAGGTTGTCGTATTGACGCTTGGCGGTAATGTCAGCGAGGTACAAGGCTTTCACAATGTTACCTTGAATCATCTTCTCGTCTGGATCGAGGGTAAAGAACAGATAGTGAAACATCTTTACGTGATCGCGACCTTCTACCGGGATATTGTCTTTACGTTCGGCTGACCACGCTTCCAGGGCTTTGCCATTGGAGAGAATGTAGACCTTGTCTTGTGCTTTCATGATAAGCTCATAGCTTTTATATATTGTGAAGCAGCTTGTAAAGGCGCATGCGACAATCACGATGAGCGAAAACAACTTGATGTGCTTGAAGGCGCTATCAATATTTTTTAATTGCTGGAACATGGTTGCGGCAGGTTATTGATTCCCGGATAATTTGTTTTTCTGATAGTTGCTGGTGTCGATTGATTGTTTCGACGATTGAGCCTGAGACGAAGAATTACCGCTTAAGCTCGTCGCGATAGCTTTGCCGGCAGAAGTGACACTACTGGCAGCGACGGTAGATCCACCGGTAAAAAAGTTGCTGGCTTTCGAAAGGAGCACATTGCCTCCTCCGGCATGGACGATGTAATTGGCAACCGAGGGGACGGTGAAATAGCCAACGATGCCGATGATAAGAAATATGATGTAACCGGTGTCGGCAGCACTGAAGACGGTGTCGCCATACATTTCAATCTGCTCTATATCGAGCCGAAGCATATTCTCCTGGATCTTTGCGATGATCGCCCCGAAGATGTTGGCCACGGGAAGCCACAGGAATACATTAATGTATCGGGCGATCCATACCATGAGGGTGTTCTGCAAACCGTCGAACACAGAGAGACCAAGTACGAGTGGACCCAGAATCGCCAGGACGATCAGGTAAAATGTCCGAAGGGTATTCACGCAAAGTGCGGCCGCTTCGTAGAGGATCTGTAAGATTTCAGATAGCCATTGTTTGATGGCATTCTTGATGCCGTAGGCAGTTTTTGCCATCAGGAACTTGATGCCATTGCTGATCAGGTCCACACCCGACTCCTCTTCTCCGTCGGGGTACATGTATTTATACCATTTGCCATGGGTTCCTTCGTCGCCGTACAATTGCCAGGTGACCGTTTTCTTAATTGCTTCCTCTTTTTGTTTAAGCAGGTATGCTATGGCATTGTTTGAATTACGAACCATGGCTGCCGTGCCGGTGACCGTTGGCCTGAGGACGCCGTTCATTACAGCCAGAACGGATGGAAACAGCATGATGGCAAGGCCGAGTGCAAACGGTCTTAGTAATGGATAGAAGTCAATGGGTTCAGCACTGGCGATGCTACGCCAGACACGGGAGCCGATATACCATAGGGCGGCGAAGCCTGCGATACCTTGTCCAACACCCATGAGCTGACTGCACAGGGGAAGCATGTCTTGATAAAGTTGATCAAGTACAGATTGCAGACTTTGAATTGCTCCTGGCAGGCCTTGAGCGTTAGAACAAAGTGGGGCAAGCACTACAAGTGAGGCGATTAAGAGTATTTTGTTTTTTAATAGTTTCATGGGTTGTCTCGTTTAAGGGTTAGTGTCAAAGAGCTTGCGCATTTTGTTGACATCACGCTGATCTCGATCGCGTTGCATTACCAGCACCTGTGTGCTGTTGTTGAAGACTTTTAGAAAGACAATCTTATTCTCCATGTCTTCATAGATGCGGTCGATCGCAGCGAGTCGTTCATCATCGCTCATGCGAAGTTTGGTGGCCGTGATTATCATCAGGAGTTCATCGAGATTCTGCAGGCTTTGCTTTACCAGATAGCTGTAAACATTTTCGATGTATTTGATCTCCCGTGCAGTCAGGTTTGGGTCATTTCGGAACCGCTGGTATGCGCGCTTATACTCCTTGTTGATGTAGAGCTGGTATTGGATGATGTAGGGTATTCTTTTGTAGTTACGTATCGCTGGATTAACCAAGTAGAGTCCGTTCAGAAACACATCATGGAGGTTGAAGTTACCCTCTGCGATATCCTTAATGGTGTTGTACCCCTTAGTCAGTATCTTATACCCCTTGTACATGTTGTCGAGGATTTCCTCGAGCTGCTGCAGCTTTTCGTAATTGAGAATTAGCTGTACTGCTTCCTGTGATTGTGCTGTGGCCTGCGAGAAGCCAGCGAAGAAAACCATAAGCACGACGATGAGTTTTTTCATGATGCAGTCTTAGATTTCGTTGAGTTGTCCGGAGCGGCTGAGATTGAATTTTTCCTTGCTTCGCTGACGAGAAAGAAGCCTCGTACTTTGATCAAAGGCCTGAACGAAAGCACATAGGTCTGCCATGTCTTCGTGAACTTTGTCCAATCGCTGCAAGCGTTCGTCGTCCTTCATTTCAGTTTGGCCAGACGTAGTTACGATCGTGAGTTCGTTTATCGAATCGTCACATCTGTGTAGCACCTTGTCGCGGAGGGATTCCAGGTAGCGAACTTCCTCCGACGTGAATCCCTCCTCACGTTGGCAGTCTTCTACCAGCTTGCGCATCTTGCTGCCGATATTGAGGTTATAGACAAGGATGTCGTTGACCTTCGGAGAGTTTCGAACGACGGGGCTTACCTGTTTTAAAGAATTGAAGTAATCTTTGTCCAGGTTAAAGGTGCCGTTTTTAATGTCGCCTATTGTCGTGAGTCCCTGGTCGACGATCTCATATCCTTTCTTTAGGTATTCCAGATACACCTTCAAAGCAGCGATTTGCTGAATGAGATATTTACGTTGCGTTCTCTTCTGACGGAACCATTCGTTCCAGTTTGGTGATTGTGCCCAGGATGTGCAGCTAAGAGAAACTAATATGATGACTGTGTATATCGTTCTCATTGGTCATTAGTTTATACCGTATAGTTTCTTCACCCGTGCGATCTCATACTGTGTTTTGGCACGGTTGAGACTAAGCTGATAGGTGTTCATATTAAATTCCAAGAGATCCACCAGGTTCTGCTCGACGCGGTTTCCAACCTGGGTTATGATAGAGAGCCTCTGTGCGTCGGTCATTTGTGTCTTGAATGAATTCACCACCAGCATGAGTTGGTCAATGTTGCGAACACTCTCGCCCAGGATGCCCTTGTACACACGATACATGAAGTCAATCTCGCTCTCGGTGAAATTCTTGTCCTTGCTCACCAGCGCCCAGGCTCGTTTGTATTCATTGACAATGCGGATTTGCTTATCGACAACCTGACGGATGCGCTGGTAGGCGGCCAGTGCGTTCTTGATTTGCCAGAGCTCATCGTAGTACTGCTTATAAAGTTGCCGGTGTTTTTCTGTCCACTCGGCGATCTCGGTGAGTTTGAGTTGTGACAGTTTGTTCTCAAGTACCTTCTGAGCGTTTTGCAGCCAGATGGTTTTGTTTTGCAGTCGCTGAATCATTAAGTCGACTGCCTTGATAACTTTCTTGACGGCTTCCCTAATGATTTTTACAATCGGGATCACTGCGCGAGCCTCTTGCGTTGGCGTAAACGTGATCGTTACGACAAGAAGGCACATCACCAGTATGATAAGTTTTCGTCTCATGGTGTTTTTAATTTTTAGCCCACGTTTCCAATGCGTATTTCATTTGCCAGGGAAGCAATGCCCTTTTTTATATCACCGTATTTTTTCGTGTATGCCTGAACCTTCATCTTTTCAGACTCCTCCGTTGTGTAAGCGAGGTATTCTTCAAGGGAGACTTCGGTGGCATAGACTTTCGAAAGCACCCCTCCCAGGCTGATGAATACTTCCTTGTACTTGCGTGATGGATCGTTGCTCTTGTTGATGGAGAGCACCATCGCTTTCTCTTTTTCTGTTAGGCCGAGCAATTCCTGGATCTGGTCAAACTTGTTTTGGTATTTGCTTTGGTCGAGCAGGATTTTACAATCGGAATTGTTGATGATGGCTTGCTTGACGATGGGGGAGCTGATGATGTCCTCTACTTCCTGTGTGACGACGATGGCCTCTCCATAGAACTTTCGTACAGTCTTGAAGAGGTACTTGATATACTCCGCCATCCCTTCTTTGGCAATTGCCTTCCACGCCTCTTCGATAAGTATCATCTTGCGGATGCCTTTCAGCTTGCGCATCTTGGAAATAAAGACTTCCATTATGATGATGGTGACAACCGGAAAGAGTATGGGATGATCTTTGATGTTATCGAGTTCGAAGACGATAAATCGTTCGCGGAGTAAGTCGAGGTTTTCAGTGGCATTAAGGAGATAGTCAAACTCTCCACCCTTGTAATAGGGACGTAGGACGTAAAGAAAGTTTTCGACATCAAAATCCTTTTCTTTGACGCGGTCCACTTTTAGAATATCAACGAACTGATCGCGTAAGAATTCGTAGTATGTGTTGAAAGAAGGGAAGATCTTCGTGTCCGTTGACAATTTCTCATAATACATCTGGAGAGAGATTGACAAGGCGACATATTCGGATCGATTAAAGGTTTCGTCATCCTTTTTCCAGAGGGCCAACAAAAGTGTTTTAATGCTTTCTTTCTTTTCCGTGTCCAGGCTATCACCGGTTCCTATGTAGAAAGGATTGAACTTGATGGGATTGGATTCGTCATAGGTGAAGTAGTAGCCATTGACTAAATCACATAGTCCTTTGTAGCTATGTCCAACGTCTACTAGCACGATGTGTGTCCCTTGTTCGTAATAAGAGCGCACCATGTGGTTGGTAAAAAAAGACTTTCCGCTCCCGGAAGGCCCGAGAATGAATTTGTTACGATTCGTGCAGATCCCTTTCTTGACGGGTTCGTCAGAAATATCCACGTGGACTGGCTTTCCGGTGAGGCGATCCCCCAGGCGGATACCCACAGGGCTCAGCGATGATCGGTAGGAGGTTTCGAGGTTTAGGAAACAGGTAGCTTGTTCTGCAAAAGTGTCAAAGGTGTCGTTCAGTGGGAAATCGGCTTCATTTCCTGGGATGCCGGCCCAATAGATCTGAGGGGCACCGTCCGATTCCTGCCTGGCGACTGCATCCATTTGAGCAAATGCAGATGAAACCTGGGTACGCAATTCCTTCAACTCATTCTTATTCTCCGTCCAGAGCATGACATTGAAATGCGCCTTCACCGGCTGGCGTTGATCACCAATGGCCTCGTTGAGGAAATCATTTGTTGCGTCGCGCGCAATGGCGTTTTCCCGTGAATAATTTGATAGCGATTGGAGGCGGAGTCTTTTGCTTTCGAGTTGCTTAATCGTTTTTGCCGTGTCTCCAATAAAGATGAATTGATTGTAGACATGATTGCAGGACAATAGTTGCCCTAACGGCGAAGCAAAACCAACGCTGAATTTTGTCTTGTCGGTAGAATACTTGTCATAGTTTATACGCGAGCCACACAGGGAAGGGAGATCTTCTACATCAGCAAGAGTGAATACTTGACAGTGTTGATCGCCAATGCGGATTTCATCTTTGAAATGGATGTCGCGAATAATTGGGGATTCCTGTTCGGACAGAAGAAAGAGATATCGCTCGAAAAGACCTTGCTTAGTTGAGGTACCCGCGAGGGCGTCGTTTGTCAGACGCTTTAGCGTGAGGAATCCGCTATCCCTAAGGATCCGTTCAAACTGTCCCGCACCATCCAGGAATTCCTGCGTGCGTTGAGGACTTAAGCGTTCCTCGGGTACAATGCTCGTACGCAACAGATTCGAGAACATCGAACTGGATGCCTTGCGGTCCGTAGCTTTCTGCGTGAGCATGATATAGCATTTGTGGTCAAGGAACGGACGCTCGTTGAAGAACCGTTCGCTTGATCGGGTGAGGAATGAGAGATCGGTTTGTTCGAACTCCGCCTTGTGCGCCTGGGTGAAGAACCAATCTTGCTTGTGGAAGACAGAATTCTTGGGGAGCACCTTGATGGCTTTAATGAGTACCTGGTGAAAGGCTTCGTAGTCATTATCGGATAGTGTGAATATCTCGGGCAGACTTGCTTCGAAGACCAGCGTCATGTCACCTTGCTTGGATAACACTGCGTCATGCTCGACTTTGTAGATGGGAAATATCTTAGCGATGTCCATTGTTTTGGGATAAAGCGATGAAATGTTTTCTTGACGAGACTCTCAGGAAGGTTGGAATACTTCTCGAAGCGAGCTTTTTGATCAGGCCGTGTTCTCCATAGGTGTCGCTCATGCGATATACGGCCATGAAGAGCCCGGTCCCGAGTGCGCCAATGATGGCCAGGCACACGAACATATTTATGCCAGCAATGTAGAGTATGGCAAACAGGAAGAGTAGCGCGATGATGCCGCCGCCGAGGTACCAGATGTATTGTGCTTTGAGTCCCTTGAACTCAATTGGTTTGTTTATTCCCTTGTTAATTCGATATATACTGTTGTTCATAGCTGACAGGTTTGTTCGATGATCTTTTAGACTCTGCGGCCTCTTCGAATAGACCGGCGTGTGGTTAATTTTTGGTGTCGGTCTTCAGGACTATTCCATCGACCCTTCCATTGTTTTGTGCTGTCGCTCTGGGTATGCTCAGGCGCATTATTAGGAGTCAGATTGGATGAGACATTATCCTTGTCAATTAGAGACGAACTCAGGAAGATGCGTTCCGTAATGGGCGGAAGACCCGCTGCCGGCAAAAATCCGTTATAGAGGTTTTTTGTGAGCCTATCAAAAACGATGTTGATGCCTTCACTGCCTTGATGATTCCTTAGTTTCTCGAAAGGAATACGATTATTGATATCGCCCTCTTGTCGGAGTTCTTGATGCTGGTGGTCCACCAGGAAGGTCGTGCCTGCGATGCTGAGCTTTTCGAGTTTCGGCCCGGTATGTCCCGTGAGCAAGTTCATAACTTACACTCCGAAGAATGACTTGAGTACGGTGGCGACAACGACCAGGAATATGCAGCTTCCGAACCAACTCGCGGCAACGCGGCTTGTATCGGGATCGCCGCCGTTCCACTTTTGGTATACCTTGACCGCGCCTATAAGTCCGAGGACAGCACCAACGGCAAACATGAGGTTGGTACCTGTATCGAAGTAGCTGCGAACACGCATATTGGCTTCATTGATTCCGGCGTTGCCATCCTGCGCATAGGCGTAGACATAGGCGGCCAGGTAGACACTAGCTGCGAGGAAAAATGCTTTTCCTTTCTTAAAAAACTGGTTTGATTTTGTTTTCATAAACATTGTTTTGTTTCGGTATCGACTTACTTGTTGGTGGACACTTGCCACCATGAGCGCACTTCGAGAAGTTGGACGTCGAAGGAGAATTTTGATTTCCCTTCTTCATGGACATGACGGTTCACCGCACTTTCATATGCCGTGCCTTTGAGGTGGCTGTAGCGTTCAAAGAGAGAAGTAAACAGTGCGGCACACTCCTCCTTGCTGCTCTGATACTCGTGTGCTAGCTCGAGAAGTGTTTTGATCTCTTCCATCAAATCCTCCACCGTTCCGGTAAGCAACTCGCTTTCACCTGGTGTTTGGATTGTATCCGGAAACTCTTCCGAAGTTCCCGCGGTGACCAGAACATCTTCGGCAGAAACGAATGAAGATTTTCTGGTCTGCCTATTCTCTTCGGGAGCTGCCGGGCCGACGATGTCGTTATTGGCGGTTCCCGGCGCGGTCAATGGCGGCGAGGCTGGCTGTACTTTTGACTTGAACCAGTTGCTGATCTCCGAGTGATACAGGAGAACCGAGGTGATGAAATAATATCCTCCGACGACGAGTAGTACGGTTGTAAAAAAGTTTTCCCAGGTGATTGCATTAAACATAGCCTTCGTGTTTGATTCGAAGGCGAAAGTGCGCGAGCTGATTTTTTAACTTTGCATAGTCTATATCGAGTCGATAAAGATTTTTTTACACTTCTCCTTTTTCAAATTGAATAGGCCGGCTCGTCGAACAACATCCACGCGACTATTAATTGATTCGCGATGATATCATTTATTCAGGCACTTGAGTTAAAGACATATTGTTTAGCAGATTTCAATACCGCTTGATGACGTTCCATGTGGAGCACGCATTGCGGCCATACGGATATTACCCATCCATTTTGTCAAGACGTTGCAGTAATTTGTTTTTTAGCCGGTCGATAAAATTTGCACGGCCGCCTTTTCGCGTCCGAATGTTTTTCAGGAAGTCATAGTAGGATCCAAGTTGGATATTGAAAAACTCTTCGAAACGTTGTGCCAGTTTCCTAAGGTCGATCTCACCGTTGTTAATCGCGCCAGATGCGTGCAGCGCAAAAAGTAGTTCAATCGCATCGGTCTTATTGCCTGTCCATGTTGTTGCTGCTGGGGGAGTATCGACGGCAATAATTAGAGCGAACACATGCTTACGGATCAGTTCGTTGGCAAGGAGTCTTGCAAGTTTATCATCATAGCCCGTCGAAAATCGCGTATCTGAAAATTCGGAGAACAGTCGCTTCTTTCTTAAGAAATATAACTCATCAAGTGTTGTTTGTCCCGTCATGCAGTAGAGGTAAAATTCTTGGTGATCGCGTGCGAATTCTTCCAGTCCGGCCAGGACATTTTCGTAGTAAAGCTTTCTGGCGTGTGGTTCCTTAAAGGAATCGAATAGTGCGATGTCAAATATCTTCTTGTAGTAAAAGTATTGACTAAACAGTACGGGCTTGACTTCCTTGAAGAAGCGAATTTCGTCGGCTGGCGACGGAAATGAATAGTTGCATGTAAACTGTTGCAGGTCGTGCATAAGCTCCTGAGACATGGCCATCATCTTTGAAGTATGCGTGAGCAAGTCGTCGTTGCCGCGGCTGTCGGCGAGGGCCTTCAGCTGCTGCTCGAGGCCTTGTGAAAATGTGAATATGTCCATGATGGTAATGTTTTAGTTGTAGCCCTTAGGGCTGAGTCTGGTCACCGGCTAGTTTGTCGTCAATGATAAATTGAATGTCTTGTTTGATTTGCAGGTAGTTCTCCTGGATTAGGTGGCTATCCATTTGTCTTGCTGCCGGGATAGGCTTATACGCCTCTTCCTCCAGGCGGATTGCGTCGTGATCGTTGACAATCTCACTGTGAAAGACCTTCAGGGCAATTTTCTGATCTGGGTCATCGGCGACCATTCCAACGAATTCTCCAGAGGACAGCGATGCAATTTTCGAGGGCGGTATGGCCGAGTCAAGTTGTGTTGATCGACTGATCGATGTATCGCTCCGATTAATGGAAACGCTCTCTCGTTCCTGGACAATTTTGCCGAACCTTTCCGACAATGCTTTTGAGGTCTCGCCAACGACTTGGCCCGATATGACATTGCCAACAATGTTCATAATCACCTCCGCCTGCTCACGTCCGTAGTCTTTCTTCAGTTGAGAGTAATCCTGAACGGCAAGCGTGGTGGCAACCTTGTTTGCTCTTGCCGTGGCTATCAGGGAGTCGATATGGCTGAAATAGATTGTTGGGAATTCGTCGAAGATCAGGCTGCTTTTGAGTTTGCCCTTCTTATTGACCAGCTTGACTACACGTGAAATGTAGAGCGATAGAACTGCGCCAAAGATCTGCTGCTTTTGCGGATTGTTGCCCATGCAGACAATCTTTGGTTCCTCTGGGTTATTGATATCTAGTGTGCAATCATTACCTGATAAAACATAGTAGAGCATGGGTGATGCCAGGCGAGCCATGCTGATTTTCGCGCTCGCAATTTGACCCTCAAGTTGCTCCCAAGCCTCATGCCGATAGGCACTTTCAAAAGGGTTAATGAGCACATCTATTTCTTTCTCCGTCCGGAGCAACGGAAACAGGATCCTATACTCCAGTTGCATAAGCTCGATTACATGAGGAAGGCTACAATATCTGCCGCCATCGTATTTGCGCAGGAACCAGATTATGGCCGTCACAAAGTTGATTGGGGATTCAACAAAGAAGTCACCTTGACGTTTAATCCATTCGCGGTTTAGTCCCATCATGATTGTACGCGAGGATTCACTTGCGTCGGTGATATCCGTCATGGTCGCTGGGTCCAGCGGGTTGCAGCGGTGCATAATCTTGTCAAACTCGATCACATAGAATCTCGGTGTAACGTTATAGTTGTTCTTATACTTGAGAAGCGTGTTGTAGGCAATGAGCGATAAATCATCGTACTTAAAATCATATATGAACATGCTGAAGCCTTTCCGAATATGTTGAGTAATAATATGACGAATCACGAAGTACGATTTACCGGCACCGGGTGTGCCGATAACCAGCAAGGCCCGGAAGGGATTGATAAAGTTTATCCAGCTTTTGCGAGTTGCTCCACGGAATATGTATTGTGCCGGAAGATTGATCGAATATTCATTTTCAAGCAATCGTTCTTCTTGCGGAAATGACTCATTGTGTTTGTTGAAAATATCCTTTCGCAAGCGGAGCTGGATCAGCCTTGAAATCCAAGTTCCACCGGTGAGCACAAGGATGTAACCGAGGCTCGTTGCACTGATGTATAGAACCGATCGCCATTCTGCTGTTAATCCAATTTTGAATAGCAAATGACTTAGCAGGAATATCGCTGACCCGATAGTGAGCATGGCCAGCGATGTCGAAAGGGCAATCGTTTCATCCTTTTTACCTCTGGCACCAATGAGAGAAACAAGGAGTAGTCCTAACGAAAACAACTTTGCATTCCAGATCGAGTTGAACAGGCCTGTTCGGAATATGTTGATCATTACTTTGTCTACCAGCGGCACGGTGTAGCACCACTGCTTCAAAGCATCATAACAATAGACGTAAAAACTCAACAGGAGAATGACCACGCTTATCAAGCGTGTCATGTCGATGATTTTTCGTAAGGCTTGTTCGTTTTCACCTGTGTTCATAACCGGCGTTGTTTACGTTTCCTCTTTTTCTTTCCTAGGCGAAGGGTGACTTCCGGGGAGCGGGGATCGAACGAATCTGAGGTCACCAAATCCTGTATCGGCGTGTTTGAATTTGAAGACTCCCGTTTCGGGGATTCATTTTTCTTGAAAACAGGATGGCGCGAGACGGCTATCGAGTCCCGGCTGGCGGTGGTGTCGTTTGCCGCTGTGGCCAGTCGATCGAGAATTGGAGCCGCGCTGTATTCTTTTCCTAGCGCGCTTCCATTGAATACCGACTTGCTATTGTGGTCGACGAACGTAACGCCGTAGGTTCGACCCTCAGCGTTTGAGCGAAAAACTGCCGAGACACCTTTTGCTTCGAGCGTCGATATAAATTGCTCACGTGTAGTCACCGACGGAGATTTCAATACTTCATTAATCCGTCCTTTCAAAGCATCTCTGTGTGGCTTGCGTAAAGCGTCGTTGAGCAAGAACTGCTTTTCCAGATACGACAATGTTGGCTTGCCGTGTATTGAGCTCGCTTTGATTGGTATTCCAATACGTTTTCCGTTTTGATCCACCAGCGCATAGATCAATCCCTTGTTTTGAAACATGCTGGACTTTTCTGATCCAGGATCAGCAATGACATTAAAATGTCGCAAGACCGCATTGAGTTCGGGAAGGGACGTGTATCGGTAAGTGCGAGTGACTGCACGGACAATGTTTGAAATACTTCGTCTAGTTTCGGTATGGCCATAGACGATCTTTTGTAGATCGGCGGCTCGAACAGGTTCCAATTGGTTCTTGACTTTGCTGTCGGCTTTCACCAAGCCGAATTCAACTTCGATTTCCTTGCGCGCGGATTCTGATTCATTCTTACCCAGGTAGTGAATGGGAATACGCTTGCCGTCGGGCCGAATAATCGTCGTTACGATATGTACGTGAGGATGGGCTGCGTCTGTATGTTCATAAACAAGGTAGGGCTGCTCTCCAAAACCAATTTTGCCCATGTAGGCCGCGGCAATTTTTGTTAATTCCTCGACGTCTAGTTTTTCCGAAACATCAAAGTTGAGGGAGATATGGAGGGTATTTGTTTTTGTTCTGGTGTTGAGTTCATTCACCACAGTGAACCGGTATAGCTTCTCGTAAAATGAGAGCGCTTCTGGTTCTTTTAGAAAGCCACTGGCAGCGATTAAGTGGGCCTTGCCCTCAATCACTTTCAGCTCGTTATAATTGAGCACGCCCTTGATGTCTTTCCCGCTGATCACTTTGGCGACCATTTTAGTCCACTGATAATGTTCACAACCTTTTCACACGGACCTGCCGCCTTTTTGTAGTCGTCAAGAATTTTCAACGCTTCAAATATTTTTTGATTCGAAAGCGTCGATCCATTGAAGTATCGAGTAACCTGGTTGATGTTTGTTCCGATGGCTTTTATTTCGTTCTTGATTCCTGCCAACTCGGCAGCAATGCCATCCATGCTTGAATCGCGATGAATCCAGATTACTTCCTTTTCCGAGAGTATGTTCCGCGTAAATTCGCCGAGACTTCGGCAATTACTTTGCATTCGCTGCTGCTCAAGCTTATTATAAAGCTGCGTTGAAACGCGTATGCTTATGAGTTCGGTCAGAGGCTCTTCCTTATTGTATTTTCTTTCGCTCATACAAACATGATTTTGGCGTGAGCAATCAAGCCGAGTTCCGAGGCGACGTCTCCGTAACGCCCAGAGGCGGAACGGACAAGATCAAATGTGTAAACATTTGTACATCTTGCTCCGTGCAGAAAACTGCACGGTGCGAAAGATTTTCCTAGGTATGACCATAGCATACGTGAATTGTGACTTGAACTTGAATCCAGTGTCCGGCTTTTTAAGTATTCCATAAGGCTAGGTTTGCTTTTTGAATTTTGCTTATTGCTGGTGATCATCTTTTCTATATCCAGGGCATCATAGTAAATCACTCCGTCGATCTTGGTAAAGGGGAGCATCCCGGTAATTCGCATATGTTGTATTGTACCGGGCGAGACCGTTAACAGCCGCAT
>Ga0164241_10001807_pt1 | contig 24966 bp, 26 predicted proteins | sample OricomyardsoilBY_FD_108780 | JGI IMG/M metagenome (GOLD analysis project Ga0164241, IMG submission 108780) | Backyard soil microbial communities from Emeryville, California, USA - Original compost - Back yard soil (BY) | ecosystem: Environmental > Terrestrial > Soil > Unclassified | place: USA... | reverse complement strand
GCACGGTCATGTAGCTCATGTCCTGACCGTTGATGTTGCCCGAGCGCGCCTCGATGATGAGCATCTTGAGCAGCTTGCTCGACTTCGAGAACTCGTTCTGCTCGGTGTAGATGGTGGCGAGGCGACCGCAGATCGCGAGGTAGCGGTCGGGCGCGTACTTCTTGAAGAACGTGATGGCCTTCTCGGGCGGCTCGGTCTTCGAGTACGGCAGCGTCATCTCGTTCTGCGCCTCGCGACGCAGCGGGATGGCGCCCTGCGAGCCTTCGTCGGCGCGCTTGTCGGCGATGGCGATGACGTCGATGAAGCGCTGCAGCGAGGTCTTGTACTCGCCGAGGTTGTAGAGGCACCACGCCTCTTTGTAGACCGCGTAGCCGTAGACCTGCGCCTGCTGGTACTCCTCTTCCTGGGCCTTCTGATAGAGGCGCTGCGCGTTGGCGAAGTCGTTGATGTCGAAGTAGTAGTCGCCGATGTTCACGAGCGCGTCGGGCACGTAGGGCGACTGCGGGAACTCGGTGATGATTTTGGCATATTCCTCGGCGCCTTCCTCGCCACGGCCCATCGCGACGAGGTTGTAGGCGAGGAAGTAGCGGATCTGATCGCGGTTATCGGCGCGCGTGTACTTCTTGAGCACCTCGCGGTACCGCTTGATCGTCTCCTCCTGATATTTCTTCTGGAAGTCGATGGCGCGCTGCTGCTCGATCTTCCACTTGTTCTCGGCCTCGCTGTCTTTCTTCTGCTGCGCCTCGTAGAGCGGCTTCTCGATGTCCTCCGAGTAGGCGCGGTTGCCGAAGAACTCCGCCAGATCCCAGTAGAAGTCGGCGAGCGCGATGGCCTGCTTGGCGTAGCTCGGCGAGCTCTTGTCTTCGAGCTCGAGGATCTGCTCCTGGTTCTTGATGGAGGCCTTGAGCGACTTCTCGGTGTCCTTCGCGCTCAAGCGCGAGTCGCGCTTCTGCGTGACGCCACCGACCTTGGGGCCGCTCTTGCTGAGGACCTCTTTCTTCTCGTCCTTCTTCTTGGGCGGCGCGATTGGCACTTCGCCTGGCGTCGGCTTCGGGCCTGCCGCCAAGACGGTGGGCGTCACGACGCTCACACCGAAGAGAGCGGCCAAGATGATCGAGAGCATCCGAGTCTTCATCGAGACCTCGCTGAGTTGCCCCAGTGGGTTGGCTTCGAGCTCACCTGCCGAGACGCAGGGACCCGAAAGAGGGAACATTGCTTTTCAGCCGACGCGTGTCCAGGCCGAGGCCCGCCGGAGGCGGGCGACAAGGGGGTCACGGGGTAGGAGCTTCCTCGCCCGGTCCCGGCATGGTGCCGCCGGCCGCGCCCGGCTGTGCACACTGCGTGCGGATGTCGTAGAGGTACGAGCCGAGCTCGTCCTTCCAGTACTCGCCATCGAACGGCCACTCGATGTGCTCCTCGTCGACTTCGAGCTCGCGATAAGCCGCTGCGGCCGCCGACTGTTCCTGAGCGGCCGCATCCGAGATGTCGCCGCGGCGCGCACGCAGCGTCTCGCCCTTGATCTTCAACGCGGAGGCGAGGTGGCGCTGGAGATCTTTCACGATCCGCAGGAGGCGCGCCTGCGCCAGTGAGCCAGCCTCACCGATGACCAGCGAGCGGTACGCGTTGATGTCGCCCTTGAGCTGCCCGATGAGGCCCTTGCTCGCGTCCTTGCCGGCGAGCTTGTCGAGCTTCTGGACTTCCTCGTTGAGCTTGCTCACGAACTCGAACTTGCGGCGCAGCTTCTTGTCCGACAGCGCCGCGTTGAAGATGCGCTGGAAGCGCGCCGAGTACTCGCTGTCCTTCTGCGTCGCGAGCGTGGCGAGCCACTGGTAGAACGCGTTGGGGTCCGCGAAGCGGTTGATCTCGGCCCGGAACTGGCTCATCAGCGGGTAGTAGTCGTTGACGAACTCTTTGACGATGCGGTCGGCGTCGTCGTAGCGGCAGTTGTAGAACAGGATGAGCGCCTGCAGCACGCGCGCCTCGGGATAATACTGCGAGGCGAAGTAGGGCGAGTTCACCGTCTGCAGGTTGCCGAGCGACTTCGGGTAGCGCTTGAGCTGGAACTCGACCCAGCTCGACTCGTAGACGGCGTCGAGCCAGTTCGGGTTGTCGTCCGTGATCTCGGCGTAGTACTTGACCGCGGTGTCGTACTGGCGCGTCGAGTAGAACAGGCGCCCGAGCGCGAGGATGGCGTCGGCGGCGACCTTGTCGACGGTCGGCGATCCGCCGTGCTCCTTCTGGAAGCGCAGCACCAGCTTGAACGCGTCGGCGGCGGCGATGAGCTTCTCGGCGTTCAAGCCCTTCTCGGTCCCGACGCCCGACTGCGCCACGTCGATGATGCCCTCGAGGTACTTCGCGCGGACGTAGAGATCGTCGTCCTTCTTGCTCACCGACTGGAAGCGCGCGAGCGCGTCGTTGAGCGACTCCTCGCCATAGAAGTACTGGCCGACCAGGAAGTGCAGCTCGTCCGCGTTCTCGGGCGGGTAGACCTCGGGCGGGTAGTCCGCGATGCGCAAGAGCACCGACGGGTCGTTGCCGGTCGCGCGCGCGATGCGCAGCAGGTAGCCGAGCGTCTTGAGGTACTGCGGATGCGCGTTGCCCGCCTCCACGATCGACTCGAAGCGCGTGAACGCGGACTGGTACAGCCCGAGCTGGTAGAGCGCCACGGCCAGATCGAACTGCGCGTTCTGCACGAGCGGGTTCGCGGCATCGCCGTTGACGACGATGTCATTGAACTTCAGCGCGGCCGCGAGATACTCTTCGTTCTGCATGAGGGTCGCACCTTCGGCGGCCCACTTCTGCAGCGAGGCATCGGTGGCGGTCGTCTCGGCTGGGACCTCGAGCGGTGGCTCGTCCGCGGCACGCGCGATGGCCGGCGAGGCGAGCGCGAGCGAGAGAGCGGTGAGGACTTCGAGCGGGCGATAGAATCTACGAACGTTCAAGGCGGCACTCCGGACGAGGCACACGCAGTTCCGGAGCTTATATCGCCCACGGTGAGACATGGTCAAGGCGGCCTTGGCCGCTCCGACCGAGGAGAAAGGTCATGATGATGCGAGCTCTGGTGGTGCTGGGTGTGGTGGTCGCGAGTGGCCTGGGATGCGGCGATGACGGGGCGAGCACGCCCGAGGTCGTGGCCTGCGACCCGGGCACGGGCGGCAAGCCGGTCGGCTGCGTCTACGGCGCGCTGGTCGATGACGCCGGCAAGCCGGTCGTGGGCGCGAAGGTCTCGGCGTGCACCGACAAGGAGTGCATCATCACCAACACGACCGACGCTGGCGTCTACAACATCCAGGGGTTGACGGTCGAAGCGCACCGCATCGACGTCCTCGGCGAGCCCAAGGGCGTCGTCACGATGATCTGGTGGATGCCCGTGACCGAGGGCGTGCAGTCGCGCCTGGCGCACCCCGTCGTCGTGCACGACCTCGATCGCGTCACCAAGGTCCCGCTGGCTCCGGCCGAGGGCGGCACGGTGCTGCTCGCCGACGGTCAGCTCGAGCTCAGCGCCGAGCCCGACACGCTCAAGTACCCGATCGGCACGGTCGACAAGTCGATCGGCGCGATCGAGGTCGACATCGACGAGCTGCCGCCGTTCGACCTGACGCCGTGGAAGGGCAAGGAGTCGCGCTCGCGCGCCTTCATCTTCAACCCGTTCCCGATGAAGTCGACGACCTCGGCCCACCTGCGTGTGTTCGGCGAGGAGCGCGCCGCGGTCAACGCGACCTACACCGTCTACTCGGCCAACTACACCTTCGGCCACCTCGACGAGGTCGGGCTGATGCGCGCCGATGGCTCGGGTGCCCTCGTGTCGGAGTCGGGCGGCGCGCTGAAGGATCTCACCACGATCATCATCGTCCCGAACGACTGACGCGCGCGGCGTGGGTTGACACCGCTTGGATCGCCAAAGACAATGCCCCGGCCTACGAGGCGAAAGAAGGTCACGGCATGACGCGCATCTCTCTACTTGGTCTGGTCCTCGCGACGTTCGCACTCGCGTCCGCGTGCGATGACGAGGAGCCCTTCTTCCACTCGTGCCCGCTGTCGCAGACGCTCATCAACGCCTGCGCCGAGCAGCAGGAGAACGCCGACATCACCTGCGCGGTGCGCGAGCACCCGATGTGCGACGAGTCGGTGTGCGCGAAGTACCGCGGCAGCGCGAGCTTCTGCACGCGCTCGTGCACGACCGACGCCGACTGCCCCACCGAGTCGACGTGCCAGGACTACCTCGTCTTCGAGGACGATCAGTTCCGCTTCTGCGTGCCGAACGAGCCGCCCGTCGACACCGACATGGTGAAGTAGCGAGTCGGTCCTCACAGCTCTTTGGCGACCTCGATGATCTGCTGGCGTAGCCACGCATGGGCGGGCTCGCGGTGCATGCGCTCGTGCCAGTAGAGCTGCATGGTGAAGCGCGGGATCGTCAGCGGCGGCTCGTGGATCGTCAGCGGCAGGTGTGACGTCAGCGTGCGGGCCAGGCGCTCGGCGAGCGTGATGATCAGCTCGGAGCTGGCGACCGCGTACGGCGCGACGAGGAAGTGCTGGACCATGAGCGCGACGCGACGCGTGAGGCCGCGCTCGGCGAGCACGTCGTCGACGATGCCGCCGGGGGTGCCACGCGGCGCCACGAAGGCGTGCGGCAGCGCCACGAAGGTCGCCAGATCGAGCTTCGCCCCGATCGCCGGGTGACCACGCCGCGCGACGCACACGAAGCGCTCGCGGAACAGGCGCCGCTCGCGCACGGCCGCGTTGGTCGAGCCGGTCGGATGCGAGCGGGTGGTCGTGCGATCGGGCGCCACCGCGAAGTCGTACGGATCGCTGGTGTCGTCGAACAGCTCGCCCACGAAGTCGCGCGCGATCAAGTCGATGCCCGGCGCCGTCTTCGCGAGGCGCCTGAGCAGGGGCGGTAGCAGCACGAGCTGCGCATAGTCGGCCATCGCCAGCGTGAAGGTGCGCGTGCTGGTGGCCGGGTCGAACGGCGTCGGTGGCTCGAGCGCCAGGCGCAGCGCACGCAGCGCCTCGCCGAGCGGCGCGGCCAGCGCCTCGGCACGCGGCGTGAGCACCAGCGCCTGCCGATCGCGCACCAGCAGCGGGTCGCCGAGCAGCGTGCGCAGCCGCGCCAGCGCGTGGCTCGCCGCCGACTGGGTGAGGCCGAGGCGGGTGGCGGCGCGCGTGACGTGGCGCTCGCTCAGCAGCGCGTCGAGCACGACCAGCAGGTTGACGTCGAGGGCGGCGAGGTTCGAGTCGCGCATGGTCAGCGCTGCCTCGCTTCGGAGGAGTGGGGCGCAGTGGCGATGTCGGCGCGCGCGCAGACGGCGAAACAGGCGAGCTCGAGGCGGTGCATGCTGGGCATCTGACGGGTAGGGCGGGCGAGCGTCAAGCGACCAGCATCATGCATGCCGTGCATGATGAGCGTGTCGGCAATGCATTGGGCTCATGAAGCCGGCGGCGCTAGCTTTCGAGTCGCGGCAGGCACGCCGCTTCGGAGACAGCACATGTACGTCATCACGGGAGTCACGGGTCACACGGGTAAGGTCGCGGCGGAAGCGCTCCTGGCGCGGGGCGCAGAGGTGCGAGTGGTGGTGCGCGACCTGTCCAAGGGCAAGGCGTGGGCGGCCAAGGGCGCCGAGGTGGCGGTCGCCGATCTCGTCGACACGGCCGCGCTGACCAAGGCCTTCGGGGGCGCCGAGGGCGTGTACGTGTTGCTGCCGCCGAACCTCGGCGCGGCGGATGTCTTCGCGTGGCAGGCCCAGGCGATCGCGTCCATCGCCAGCGCCATCGCGGCCGCCGCGGTCCCGCACGTGGTGGCGCTGTCGTCGGTCGGCGCGAGCCAGCCGAGCGGCACCGGCCCGATCGTGAGCGTGCACCGCCTCGAGCAGGCGCTGCTCGGGGTCGCGACGCACGCGACGTTCCTGCGCGCGGGCTGGTTCCACGAGAACCTCGGCAGCATGCTCGGCACGCTGCCGCACGGTGAGCTGCACAGCTTCTTCCCGGCCGCGCTGGCCGTCCCGGGCGTCGCCACGCGCGACATCGGCGCGCTCGCGGCGACGCTGCTCGTGGAGGGCGCGACGACGCACGGCGCGGTCGTCGAGCTGGGCTCGGCGTTCACGTTCGACGAGGTGGCCCAAGCCATCGGCGAGGTCACCGGCGCCACCCCGCGCGTGGTCGTGCACCCGCCGAGCGGCCAGGCCGCGGTGCTGACGGGCTACGGCGTGCCGGGCCCGATCGCGGCGCTGTACCAGGAGATGACCGAGGCCATCATCAGCGGCCACATCGCCTGGGAGGCCGGGCGGCGCCATGTCGCCGGACGCACGACGCTGGCCGTGACGCTGCGCACGCTGCTCGCTCAGGACTGAGCGACGCGCACCCCGACGAGCACCAGCAGGCCGCCGAGCGCGGTCTCCCAGCCGAGGTGCTCGCCGAGCAGCACGAACGCCAGCAGCGCGGTGGCGACCGGCTGCAGGTTCGTGAAGATGGCGACGCGCGAGGCATCGACGCGCGCCAGCGACCAGTTCCACAGCACGTAGGAGACGACCGAGGTCCCGAGCACGAGGTAGCCGAGGCACGCCCACAGGGTCGCGTCGGCCGCCCCGAGCTCGGGCCAGTCGATGAGCGCGAAGCCAGGCAGGAGCCAGATGGAGCCCGCGATGGTGGCCCAGCCGGAGGTGCGTAGGCCCCCATAGATCGGCGAGAGGCGGCGCGCCTCGATGGTCCATGCGACCCACGCGGCGACCGCGCCGAGGATGGCGAGGTCGCCCCACCAGTGTCCGCCCGCGAGCGTCTTGTCGCCCAGCACGAACAGCAGCAGCACACCCGTGAACGCCACCGCCGCGCCGATGAAGCGACGCGGGTGGCGGGCCTCGCGGCGCAGCGCGAGCGAGACGAGGTAGACGCCGATGGGCGTCAGCGCGTACAGCAACGAGGCATGCGTGGCGTTGCTGTGCTGCACGCCCCACAGGAACAGCCCCTGGTTCAGCGGCCCGGCCACGAAGCCGAAGGCGATGAACGAGGGCCAGTGGCGGCGCGCGGGCAGGCGCGGGCCGGGCGTCATGGCGATGACGAGCGTGAAGATCAGCGCCGCGGCGGTGAGGCGCAGCACCACCAGCGACAGCGCGGACGCCTCGGCGGTCGCGACCTTGGCGGCCAGGTGGGTGCCCGACGACAGCAGCGTGTGAGCCACCATCGCGAGCAACACCGCGCTCGGGAGGCGCTCGACGGGACGACGCTCGCGCTGCGATCCAGTGCCGCTCACACGCGCGGCCAGCGCCTGGCGACGGCGCCGCGTCGGAATACGAACGCGCGTTCATAAACGCGGCGGTCCGGAGTCCTGATCGACAGACGGTGCGCGGCGCGCGGCAAGCTACACGGCCTCGAGCAGGCAGGCCACGCCCTGGCCGACGCCCACACAGAGCGTCGCGAGCCCGCGCTGGAGACCACGCGCTCGCAGCGCATGCACCAGTGTCGTGACGATACGCGCCCCCGACATGCCGAGCGGGTGGCCGAGCGCGATGGCGCCGCCGTTGACGTTCACCTTGGCCTCGTCGAGGCCGAGCGCGCGCATCACGGCGAGCGACTGGGCCGCGAACGCCTCGTTCAGCTCGATCAGATCGAGCGTCTCCTTGGGCCAGCCCGAACGTGAAAGGACCTTGTCGGTCGCGGGCACTGGACCGATGCCCATGGTGCGCGGATCGACGCCTGCTTCGGCCATCGCCAAGATGCGCGCGAGGGGGCGCAGGCCGTGCGACTTGACGGCGTCGGCGGACGCCACGAGCATCGCCGCGGCGCCGTCGTTGAGCGTCGACGAGCTGCCGGCGGTGACGGTGCCGCCCTTTCGGAAGGCGGGCGCCAGCTTGGCGAGCGCGGCCAGCGTGGTGTCGGCGCGCGGGCCCTCGTCACGATCGACCGTCACGCTGCCCTTACGATCGGCGATGACCACCGGCGTGATCTCGGCGGTGAACGCGCCCGCGTCCGTCGCGGCGACCGCCTTCTGGTGCGACCGAAGTGCGAAAGCATCTTGATCATCACGGCTGATGGCGTAGCGCTCGACCAGGTTCTCGGCGGTCTCGCCCATCGACTCGAGCGGGAAGCGCGCCTCGAGCTTCGGGTTCGGATAGCGCCAGCCGAGCGCCGTGTCGTAGGCGGTGATGTTGCCGCTCACGGCCTTGCCGCTGACGTTCTTCGGCAACGAGTACGGCGCGCGCGACATCGACTCGACGCCGCCGGCCAGGACGAGCTCGGCGTCGCCGCACTTGATCATGCGCGCCGCCGAGTGGATGGCCGTGAGGCCCGACGCGCACAGTCGGTTGACGGTGTGGCCCGGCACGGCGTTGGGCAAGCCGGCGATGAGCGCGGCCATACGCGCGACGTTGCGGTTGTCTTCGCCGGCCTGGTTCGCGCAGCCGGCGATGACCTCGTCGATCGCCTGGGGGTCGAGCGCGCTGGCCGCGACGACCGCGTCGAAGACGTGGGCCAAGAGGTCGTCGGGGCGCATGGACGACAGCGCGCCGCCCAGGCGGCCGATGGGGGTACGCAGCGGAGAGCAGATGAACACGTCACGCATGCGCTCCCTGTAGGGCGGGCCCGATCGAGCGTCAACCGGTTCATGAGCCAGGACGCGAGCGCCTCTCGCGAGCGGCCGACGACGCGCAAACGCGACCCTGGCGCAACCCGGCGCACCTCGTCTATGGTGCGCGACGCGCTGCGTTATGCGCCCAGGGAGACACACGATGGCCCGCCTCACGGTCCAGAACATCCGCGAGCTCAAGCAGAAGAAAGAGCCCATCGCCATGGTGACCTGCTACGACGCGACCTTCGCGCGCCTGCTCGACACCGCGGGCGCCGACATGCTGCTGGTCGGTGACTCGCTCGGCATGGTCGTGCAGGGCCACAGCTCGACCCTGCCGGTCACCATGGACCACATGGTCTATCACACGCAGATGGTCGTGCGCGGCTCGCAGCGGGCCATGGTCGTGGCCGACATGCCGTTCATGAGCTATCAGGCCTCGGTCGAGCTCGCCATGCTCAACGCTGGCCGCTTGATGAGCCAGGCAGGCGCCGGCGCGGTGAAGGTCGAGGGCGGCGAGCGCGTGGCCCCGGCCGTGCGTGCGCTGGTCGACGCGGGCATCCCGGTGTGCGGTCACCTCGGCCTCACGCCGCAGTCGGTCAACGCCTTCGGCGGCTTCCGGGTGCAGGGCCGCAGCGAGAAGGCCGCGGCCCGCCTCATCGAGGACGCGCTCATGCTCGAGGACGCGGGCGCCTTCGCCATCGTGCTCGAGACCATCCCGGCCGAGCTCGCCAAGATCGTCAGCGACCGCCTCGCCATCCCGACCATCGGCATCGGCGCTGGCGTGCAGTGCGACGGGCAGGTGCTGGTGTGCTACGACCTGCTCGGCCTGTTCGATCAGTTCACGCCCAAGTTCGTCAAAAAATACGATGACTTGGGAGTGCGCACGCGCGACGCGGTGCGGTCGTACGTGCAGGAGGTGAAGCAGCGCCTCTTCCCGGCCGACGAGCACTCCTTCCACTGATCCGAGGGGAGCAGCTCACATGGAGCTCATCACCGACAAGGCTGCGATGCGCGCGTGGTCGCGCGCGCGCCACCTGCAGCACAAGCGCATCGGCTTCGTGCCCACCATGGGCGCGCTGCACGCGGGCCACCTGGCGCTCGTCGAGCTGGCCGCCCAGCACGCCGACGAGGTGGTCGTCTCGATCTACGTGAACCCGACCCAGTTCGATCGGCGCGACGACTTCGAGCGCTACCCGCGCGCCGTGGCCGACGACCAGTCGGCGCTCGCGGGCACGCCGTGTCGCGCGGTGTTCGCGCCGAGCGACCTCTACAACCACGACCACATGACCTGGGTCGAGGTGCCGGCGCTGGCCGCGCACCTGTGCGGCGCCTATCGGCCCGGCCACTTCCGCGGCGTGGCGACCATCGTCACCAAGTTCTTCTCGATCGTGACGCCCGACGTCGCCGTCTTCGGCGACAAGGACTACCAGCAGCGCCGCGTGATCGAGCGGATGGTGAGCGACCTCGATCTGCCGCTCACGATCGTCGCCGGACCGACCACGCGCGAGCCCGACGGCCTCGCCATGAGCTCGCGCAACGCGCGCCTGACGGCCGAGTGGCGCGCCGCGGCGGTGTCGATCCCCGACGCGCTCTTCGCCGCGCGCGACCGCTTCCTGGGCGGCGAGCGAAGGGTCGGTGCGCTGCGCAAGCCGATGCTCGACGCGTTCGCCAAGACGGGCGGCATCGTCGACTACGTCGCGGTCGCCGACGACGCGACCCTCACGCCGATGGGCGACGACCAGCGCGTCGACCGTCCAGCGGTCATCGCGGTGGCGGTGTTCTTCGGCGGCGTGCGGCTCATCGACAACGTGCGGCTCGATCCCTGATGGTTGGGATCCCAATGATTGGGATCCCAACCAATTGCCGCTCTTTCGGTCGGCGAGCGGCCGATGCGGCCGCGGTGGCCGTCCCGCTGCGAGGCCTTCTGCGGAAGACACCACAGGGCAGCCTCTCCGCGTGACGGCAAGCGGCCGATGCGGCCGCAGTGGCCGTCCCGCTGCGAGGCCTTCTGTGGAAGACTTCCACAGGGCAGCCTCTCGGCGTGACGGCAAGCGGCCGATGCGGCCGCAGTGGCCGTCCCGCTGCGAGGCCTTCTGCGGAAGGATCGCTTGTTCAGGGACGCGCTCGACGCGGTCAGAAGGCTCGCCGCCAGACCGCGCCCGCGGTGCTGTCGCGCACGAACGCGCCGTCGTCGCTCCAGGCCCACTGCTCGGTCTTGGTCGTCAGCGTGCCGTAGATCGTCACCACGCCGAGCGTCGCGGCGAGGCCCTTCGGGCTCTTCGCGCTGGTCGGCTTGGCGCGTGTCGGCTTCCAGCTCTTGCCGCCGTCCTTGCTGACCTGCCACGACCACGCCGCGTCCTTGGCCCGCGCCACGTAGAGGTCGTTCTTCTTGGCGAAGAGCGCGACGATGGCGCCGCCGTTGTCGACGCCGCGCTCGCCCTTGGCGAACGGCACCTCGACCTTGGACCAGCTCGGCGCGACGACCCCGAACAGGTTGGTGGCGGCGAGCTCGGCGGCGCTCCCGCGGTAGAGATCGCCGCCGAACGCCGCGCCGCCGCGATCGCAGATGCCGCTCAGCGCCCAGATCGAGCCGTGCGCCTCGGCGAGCGCGACGATGCCCATCCGCGCCTTGGCGTCGATGACCACCGGCACGAAGTCGGACCAGGTGCGCACGAACGCCGTGCCCTTGGTCTGGTGGTCGTCGCAGCCATCGCCGCCGTCGGCGAGCCACACCTGGCGGGTGCTCGTCGCGACCAGCGTCGGCACGTTGGTCGTCGCGCGCGTGGCGCCGCTCGCGACATCCACAACCATGGTTGTGGATGTCGCGTCGCCCTCGTAGGCGCAGGGACCGCCGCGCGAGAACACGACCGCGCCGTCGTGCCCGCTCGGCCGTGGGTCGCGGTCCCAGCCGACCACTGGCTTGTCGGCGAACGTCCAGCAGCTCTTGGTGTCGTAGTAGGTCTCGGCGGTGGTCAGGCGCGTGGACCGCAGCGACGCCGGGTCGAGCACCACGAGACCTCCGGTGCCGCCGAAGACCAAGCGGCCGTCGGCGAGCGGCACATAACGACGGAAGTCGATGGGCGCGTCATCGATGACCTCGTGGAGGATCGGCCGCGCCTCGGGCGCGCAGGTCGAGTCCCACAGCTTGCCTTTGGTCGCCACCAGCGAGCGTGGCCCGGGCAGGATCGTGTAGTCACCCTCGACGACGGACTTCAGGTCCTTCGTGGTGCACAGCGGACCGGGGTCGAGCGCGAACAGGACGGCGAGCGGGAGCAGCAGCATGTTTCCCTTGTAGCGTGGCCGCGCCCGCCGTCCAGCGCCGAGCGCCGACTCGGTCCGTCAGGTCGCTCCGCTCGGGCGCACGATCTCCTCGCCCTCGTCGTCGAGCGCGACCAGCACCTCGTCGTTCTCGGCGCCCTCGCGGATGGTGCGATCATCGTCGATGGGCAGGTGCACGGGTCGCACCACGTGCAGGCGGCGGTCGATACGCACCGTCTGTCGATCGGGTTGACGCTGGGAGGATGGGCGCGGCGCGGGCGTGGTCATGGCGTGTTCCTGGGCAGCGGGGTGGGGCTTCCCTTGCCAGACTCGGCCGATACGCACGCACCGCGACGCTCCCAAGCCCCGCTCGTGCCCGAGGTGTTGCGCGCTAGCCGATCGCGCGGACGAGGGTCGCGAAGTCGGCCGGGTCGGGGCTCTCGAAGCGCAGCGCCTGACCCGTGACGGGGTGCTCGAAGCCGAGCACCGCGGCGTGCAGCGCCAGCCGCGGCATGGCGCGCGCGGCGCCCTCCTCCATGGCGATGGCGGTGGTGCGGTTGTCGCGGCGGCTGCGCTTGTTGTCGTTGCCGTAGATCGGGTCCGAGACGATCGGGTAGCCCATCTCCGAGAGGTGCACGCGGATCTGGTGCGTGCGCCCGGTCTCGAGGCGGCACTCGACCAGCGCCAGCGCGCGCCCGCGCTGCAAGGTGCGCCAGTGCGTGACGGCGTGCTTGCCGACGCCGACCCCGACCGGCAGCGACGCGAACTTCTTGCGATCGTGACGATGGCGCCCGAGGTCGGAGGTGCGCGTGCCCTCGTCGTCGAGGCGCGTGCCGTGCACCACCGCGCGGTAGAGGCGCTCGATGTCGTGCGCCTGGAACTTCGCCTGCAGGCCGCGTAGCGCTTGGTCGTCGAAGGCCACGACCAGGAGCCCCGAGGTGTCCTTGTCGATGCGATGCACGATGCCCGGGCGGACCTCGTCGTCGATGTCGAGCTCGATGTCCTCGCTGCGCGCCCAATGTAAAAGCGCGTTCACTAACGTGCCGCTGCGGTGCCCGGCGGCCGGGTGCACGACCAGCCCCGAGGGCTTGTCGATGACCGCCAGGTGCTCGTCCTGGTAGACGACCGTCAGCGGGATGTCCTCGCCGAGCGGTGCGCTGCCGATGTCGTCTTCGGCGGACGGCGCGATGGCGATCGACTCGCCACCGCGCAGCACCAACCCAGGCTTCGAGGCGACGGCCCCCGAGACCGTCACGCGGCGATCCTCGACCGCGCGCGTGACCCAGCTCCGTGAGCGCTCCGGCAGCGCTTCGGTGAGCCAACGATCGAGCCGCTGGCCCTTTGCATCTTCCGGAACGTCGAATGTCATCTCATGCCTCGCTCGACGCCGCCTTCACGGAGTCGCTCTTCCTTTCGCCTACGCTACGCTTCGGCTCAGTCGGGAAGCGACCCGGCGGCGTTCGCTCGGGCTCAGAACTTGTAGAGGTCCGACAGGTCGTTGATGTCGTCGACGTCGAGCCAGTTGTCGTGCACGTACTGCACGGCCACCTTCGTGCCGGTCTCGATGAGGTGGTTGAGCAGCTGCGGCAGCGACCACTTCGCGACCTCGACGCCGTCCGTCTCGAGCTTCGCGAGCGTCGCCGCGAGGTGCTTCGAGCCCGCCTCCGACAAGCCCACGAGGCCGATCCACTCACCCGACACGTCGGCGCCGGTGAGGCTGTCGTCGATGCGCCCGAGCGTGTACTCGACGTCCTTGATCGGCGACTCGCTGGCGCTGTCGCGGGCCGGCGTCACGCGCGCCCAGTCGACCGACTTGCGCGCCTTCTTGGTCGGCGCCTTGTAGTCGACGACCACCGTCACGTCGGCCTTGCTCTTGAGCAGGTTGTCGATGATGAACGGGCGCGCGACCACGTCGCCGTAGCCGATCACCAGCGGGCCATCGATGACCTTCTTGGCGGTGAGCAGCGAGCCGACCTCGCCGGTCGCCTCGTAGTTGTCGTTGTGCTTGTACTTCACCGACGTGATGTTGAAGGCCTCGGGCTTGTAGCCGGTGACCACGGTGATGTCGCGCACGCCGCCCTGGCGGATGGCCTGCACCGCGTGCTGCAGCACCGGGCGCCCCTCGACCTCGAGCATCGCCTTGGGCTTGTCGTCGGTGAGGTTGCCGAAGTTGGTGCCCTTGCTCGCGGCGAGCAGGATGGCCTTGGCCGAGGCGGTCGTCTTCGGGAGGTAGAGCTTCTCCCACTTCTCGTACTCGCCCATGCCCTGCAGGCGGAAGATCTCGTCGACGGTCGGCAGCGACTTCTCGATGGCCGCGAGCGACTGGTTCTCGAAGAGGTGCTTGGTCATCTCCTTCATCGCGTTGATGGCGGTGCGGAGGTTGTGGTTCGCCCAGATCACCAGCGAGATGCCGGCCTTGCGGAACTCGTCGGTCGGCGTCGCGTAGTACTTGGTCGGCACGATGACGACGGGCAGGCGGTTGTCCCACTCCTTCATGAACGCGATGATCTCGTCGGCCACGGCGAGCTTGCTGTGCACGAGCACGGCGTCCGCGCCGGCGAGGCGGTAAGCCTCGCAGCGCTTGAGCGCCTCCTCCATGCCCCAGCCGGCGATGAACGCCTCGGTGCGCGCGACGATGCAGAAGTCGCTGTCCTTGGCGGCGTCCTTGCCCGCCTTGATCTTGCCGCAGAACTCGTCGATCTCGGCCAGCGGCTGCGCCTCGCCCTTGATGAACGAGTTCGTCTTCGGGAAGATCTTGTCCTCGATGCAGGCGGCCGCGACGTCGCGCTGCTCGAGCTTCTGCACCAGGCGGCGCATGTTGTTGAAGTTGCCGTAGCCGGTGTCGGCGTCGAGCAGGATGGGGACCTTGGTCTGCTCGGCCATGAACTCGAGCACCTCGAGGACCTGGGTCCACGACGCCTCGTTGTTGTCGCGCACGCCCATGGCCGCCGAGATGGACAGGCCCGAGCCCCAGATGCCCTTGAAGCCGCCCTCTTCGACGATCTTGGCGCTCAGCCCGTTGTGGGCTTCGCAGATGAACTCGAGCTCGGGGGAGGCCAGGAGCTGCTTGAACTGGGTAGTTTTTTTCATGGGTTCCTCAGGGGGCGCCCCGTCGATCGAGGCGCGAGACCGGACGGTCGCCCGGCATGGAGGCGGGTTGCTACACCAGCAGATCGAGGCCCGCAATTCGGAGGATTCTTCGCACCCCCGCGAATTGTGCTTCGCACCACGCCCGATCGCGTGAACCGACCATTGTCGCTGGCTGACGGAACGGCTCGGGACAGGAGACCGGCACACGAGCAGGCCGGTGACCCGCCGAGGCAGCGCGCACAATCTCTCCCGCGGAGCATCGTGATGTCGGGCGGTGAGCAGGCGATCGTGTGACCGTGATACGGTCCGGTGATGAGCGACCTGCGCAAGCTGCCGCGTGTCGATGTGCTCGCCGCCGCGCTCGATGGCTCGCGACCGCATGTGGTGCGGGTGCGCGCCGCACGCCAGGCGATCGACGAGGCGCGGGCGCAGCTGCGAGCAGGTGACGCAATGGACAAGAATCTTGTCGAACGCGCGGGCGACTTGATGCACGAGCAACGTCGTCCGGCGCTGCGTGAGGTCATCAACGCGACCGGCGTCGTCGTGCACACGAACCTCGGTCGCGCGCCGCTATCATTAGATGCGCTGAGGCACGCCGTCGGCTACACGAACCTCGAGTACGACCTGGGGGTCGGGACGCGCGGCAGCCGGCGTGGGTTGGTCGAGCCGCTCTTGCTGGAGCTGTTCGAGGCGCCCGCGGGGTCGGCCGCGCTGGTCACGAACAACAACGCCGCGGCCGTCATGCTGGCGCTCGCGGCGCTCATCGCCCCGGGTCGCGACGAGGTGATCGTGTCGCGCGGCGAGCTGGTCGAGATCGGCGGATCGTTCCGTGTGCCCGACGTGCTCGCCGCGTCCGGTGCGCGCCTGGTCGAGGTCGGCACCACCAACCGCACCTACGCGCGCGACTACGCCCAGGCGATCGGCGCGGGCACGGCGGCGCTCCTGCGCGTGCACCCGTCGAACTACCGCATCAGCGGCTTCGTCGCGCGCCCGACGGTCGCCGAGCTGGCGGCGATCGCGGACGGTCGCCCGCTGCTCGTCGACCTCGGCAGCGACGTGCCGGGGCCACTGCCTGCCGGGCTCGACGCGGACGCCGAGCGTGTCGGCGGCACGCTCTCGGCCGGAGCGGATGTGGTGTGCTTCTCGGGCGACAAGGTGCTCGGTGGACCGCAGTGCGGGCTGGTGATCGGGCGCGCCGTGCACCTCGAGGCGATGGCGCGCCACCCGCTCATGCGCGCGCTGCGTCCGGACAAGCTCACGCTCGGCGCGCTCGAGCACACGCTGCGCGCGTACGCCGACGGTGAGCCGCAGCGGGTCGCGGTGTATGCCATGATCCACCTGCCTGCCGCGCTGCTGCACGCGCGCGCGGTCGCGCTGGCGGCGCGTATCCCAGAGGCTGTTCCTATCGAAACCGCCGATCCGATAGGCGGAGGCTCTCACCCGGACGTGACGCTGGCGGGCTGGGGGGTGGCCATCCCGGACGCGTCGCCCGCCCTGGCCGCGCACCTGCGCGCCGCGGACCCGCCCATCATCGCGTGCACCCAGGGCAAGGCGCTGGTGCTGGCGCTCCGGACCGTGCCCGCGCACGCCGATGACTTAGTCGCGTCCGCTGTCAACCGCGCTATTGACAGCCTGGGGGCACGCCGCTAGGTTCCGCCGCCCCGTGGGTACCAGCAGCACCCACCCCAATGATCCTGGAGCCCTGAAGAATGGCCCTCAAGCTTCGCCTCGCCCGCTACGGCACTCACAAGAAGCCCTTCTATCGTCTCGTCGCCGCCGACTCGGCAGCCCGTCGCGATGGTCGTTTCCTCGAGCAGATCGGCACCTACGACCCGCTCGCGAACCCCCCGCGCGTCGCGCTCAACCGCGAGCGCATCAAGTACTGGCAGGGTGTCGGTGCGGTGGCTTCGGACACCGTGCACACCATCCTCAAGCAGTTCATGAACGCGCCCGACACGGCCTTCGTGCCGTCGGCGCCGAAGAAGATCGCCGCGCCCGCGCCGGCTGATCATTGATTGAGTCCACCACCTCCGGCGCCCAGCCGGGGGGCGCTGCGCAAGCAGCGGGGGTCCTAATGGAATCGCTGCTCGAGTACATCGGCAAGCTCCTCGTCTCGCACCCCGACGACTTCAAGGTCGAGAAGCGCGACGAAGGTGAAGTCGATGGCTACTACCTCACGGTCCACCCCGATGACTTCGGTCAGGTGATCGGCCGCCAGGGTCGCACCGCACGGGCGCTTCGCGCCGTCGTGCGGGCCGCGGCCGCGAAGCAGGGTCGCCGCGCCTCGGTCGAGATCGTCGAGTGATCGACGGGCCGCTCGGCCCGTCTCCTCGCCCGTGGACTACCTACTGATCGGTGTCGTCGCGAAGGCTCATGGCCTTCGTGGCGATCTCACCGTGGTCGCGCACAACCCCGACTCGCCGTTGTGGAAGGTCGGCATGCGGGTGGCCCTCGTGCCGCTCACGCCGAGCCAGTCCGCGCGCGATCGGGTGTCGCTCGACGCGCCGCGCCTCGCGTACGTCACGCGCGTCCGCAAGAACCCCGACGGCAAGCTGACGCTGGCGCTCGACGTGTGCGTCGATCGCGACCAGGCCGACGCGCTGCGCGGTGTGCACCTGGGCGTCGATCCGGCGCTGTTGCCGCCGCTCGACGAGACCGAGGTCTATCACCACGAGCTGCCCGGTTGGGCCGTCGTCGACATGAGCGGCGCGCTGCTCGGCACCGTGCTCGGTGTGTTCGCGGGCCCCGGTGGTGACCTCATCGAGGTGCAGCCGCCGGACCCGAAGGCCGACACGTTCTTCGTGCCGTTCGTGGCGCAGATCGTGACGACCATCGATCGCCCGAGCCGGCGCCTGGTGATCGATCCGCCCGAGGGCCTGCTCGAGCTCGCAGCGAGCCCCACGTGACCGCCCCCTACCGCTTCGATCTGGTGACGCTGTTCCCCGAGCTGTGCGCGCCGTATCTCGACGGCGCCATGCTCGGACGCGCCCAGAAGGCGGGGATCATCGACATCGGCTACACCGACCCGCGCACCTTCACGAGCGACGCGCACCGCACCGTCGATGATGGTCCGTTCGGTGGTGGTGCCGGTATGGTCATGCTGCCCGAGCCGCTCACGCAGGCGATCGAGCAGGTGCGCGCACGACGCGCGCCGGCGCGGGTGATCCTGCTGTCGCCGTCGGGTCGCACGTTCACGCAGGACGTGGCCAAGGAGTATGCCGCGCTCGGCTCGATCGCGCTGGTGTGCGGCCGCTACGAAGGCGTCGACGAGCGCGTCGCGCAGCATGTGGTCGACGAGGAGCTGTCGATCGGCGACTTCGTCATGACCGGCGGCGAGCTGTGCGCGATGGCCGTGATCGACGCCGTGAGCCGCTGCTTGCCGGGTGTGCTCGGCCACGTCGACGGCGCTCACGACGAGTCGTTCTCGAACCTGCCACTGCTCGAGCACCCGCAGTATACGCGGCCGCGCGAGTGGCGCGGACACGCCGTGCCCGAGGTGCTGGTCTCCGGCAACCACAAGCTCATCGACGCCTGGCGCCTCACTCAGCGCCTCGATCGCACCCGCCTCCGACGCCCCGATCTATGGGCGCGCTACGAGGCGTGGGGCACGAGCCATGATGGCGCTCGCCCTCCCTCCAAGCCCCGCAACGACAAGCCCGGTCACACTTAGCGCTTGCGCTTTCCAAACAGATGGATATCTATCTCGCCCTCGTCCACCACCCGGTGCTGAATCGGGCAGGGGACGTCGTGGCCACCGCGGTCACGAACCTCGACATTCACGACCTCGCCCGAATCGCGTGCACCTACGGATGCCGCGGGACCTTCGTGGTGACGCCCATCAGCGAGCAGCAAGAGCTCGTTCGACGGATCGCCGCCCACTGGATCGAAGGAGAAGGGCGCACCTCGAACCCGGATCGCTCGCGAGCGTTCATGGGGCTCGAGGTGGTTGCCAGCGTCGAGGCAGCGATGGAGTCCATCGCCGCCTCGAAGAACGGGAGAGCCCCGCTGGTGATTGGGACCTCGGCCAAGAACGAACGCGCGACGGAAGCCTTCGAGATCCTACGGGAGCGACTGGCGCGCGAAGAAGACCCCGGGTCCGCGCTCATCGTGTTCGGGACCGGCTGGGGGCTCGCCAGCGACCTGCTCGATCGGGTCGATGTGATGCTCCCGCCCATCAATGCTCTCCCCGCGCGAGCGGGCTACAATCATCTGCCGGTTCGCGCCGCAGTGGCCATCGTCCTCGATCGCCTGTGCGGCGCGCGCTAGTTCCTCGGAGTGTCTGTCATGTCGATCCGCCCTGCCATCGCGAAGATCCAGCAGCTCCAGCTGCGCCAGGACATCCCTTCGTTCGATCCCGGTGACACCGTGCGTGTCCACGTCCGTATCCGCGAAGGCGAGAAGGACCGCGTCCAGGTCTTCGAGGGCGTCGTCATCGGCCGCCACAAGGCCGCCCTCGCGTCGACGTTCACCGTCCGCAAGGAGAGCTACGGCGTGGGCGTCGAGCGCGTGTTCCCGCTGCACAGCCCGCGCATCGAGAAGATCGAGGTGAAGGACAAGGGCCGCGTGCGTCGCGCCAAGCTCTATTACCTGCGTGCGCTCACCGGCAAGGCCGCGCGTATCCGCTCGCAGCGCGACGTCCACGAGCAGTGATCGAGACGTGGCGACTCCTCTGAAGAGCGCCCGTTCGTCTGCCCGCGCTTCGCCGAAGTCGACGAAGCCGCGGGACCTCGCGCCATTCTCGGGCCGGCTCTTGCCCGGCCTCGAGCTGGACGCCTTCGTGTGCGGTGAGGTCGAGGCGTGGTGCCACGGCCAGAGCCTCGGTGCGCTCGTCGGGATCGACGAGGCGGGCCGCGGTCCGCTCGCAGGGCCGGTCGTCGTCGCCGCCGTGGCGCTGCCGTATCCGTGTTCGATCCCCGGGATCAACGACTCGAAGCAGCTCACCGAAGAGGAGCGCGAGGCGCTCTTCGATCCCATCTGCGCGCTCGCGCTGGGGGTCGGGCTGAGCGTCGTCGAGCACGATGTCATCGACGACATGAACATCCTGCGCGCGTCGCTCTACGGCATGGCGCTCGCCTACAAGCAGCTCGTCGCGACCGCCCCGACCTTACGCTCGGCGCTCGTGCTCATCGACGGCAAGGACCGCGCACCGCTGGCGCGCAACGTCGCGCAGCGCCCCATCGTCAAGGGCGACGCGCGCTCGCTGAACATCGCCGCGGCGTCGATCCTCGCGAAGGTCGCCCGCGATCGCATCATGCGCTTGGCGCACGTCGACTACCCCGAGTACGGCTTCGATCAGCACAAGGGCTACAGCACGCCCACGCATCGCGCGGCGGTCGAGAAGCACGGCCTCTCGCCGATCCATCGCCGCTCGTTCACGATGCCCGGCCACACCGCGGTCCGCGACTACAGCACGTGAGCTTGACCCGCCGCACCCGCCTCGGGCGGCGAGGTGAGCGTCGCGCCGCGCGCTTCCTGCGCGGTCACGGCCTGTGGCTCGTGCAGAAGAACTGGCGCCATCGATCTGGTGACGAGCTCGACCTGGTGATGCGTGATCCGCGGACCGATCTCGCGGTTCTGGTCGAGGTGCGCACCCACGACGCGCGTCGTCGTGGCTTCGCGGGATCACCCGAGCTGACCATCGGGCCCGAGAAGCGGAAGAAGCTCTGGCGCGCGTGCGAGCGGTGGCTGGCGCAGTCGAGCTGGCGGCCGCGGGCCACGCGCATCGACGTCGTCGCGCTGCGCTACCTCGGCTGGTTCCGTTGGGAGATCAAGTGGTTCCCCAACGCGTTGAGCCAGTGATGGCGGATCGATTCGGTCCTTGACCTTCACCAGCACCGTTGATAAACGACCGCTCCCTTCGCGCCGGACAAGCGCGAGAACCAGACGAACCCGGAGTCGATAGTGGCTACCCACAAGCAAGCCGAGAAGCGCCACCGCCAGTCGGTCGCGCGCGCTGAGCGCAACCGTTACTACGAGGCCACCCTGCGCAACCTGCTCAAGGGCGCGCGCAGCGCTCTCGAGGGTGGCGCCAAGACGGCCGGCGAGTCGGTGAAGACCGCCCTCGCGTACCTCGATCACGTCGTCGGTAAGGGCGTCGTGCCCCGCGGCCGCGCCGATCGCCTGAAGAGCCGTCTCTCGACGCAGCTCGCCGCCAAGAGCTGAGCTGTCACCTCTCGAGCGAGAGGTGACCAGCCTAGCCCCAAGAGCTTGGTTGAGTTGCGCGGGCGTTCCGTGCAGCGGAGATGGAGCCGTTCACCGGCGAAGTCGAGTAAGCGGCATGTACGCATGAAAGCCACTCAACCGAGCTCGCGTCTCGCAACGTGAGCGCCCTCCTGCGCCGTGCCTTTCCGGATCACGCGCGACCCTCGGTCGTCGCGACGATCCTCATGGCCGGCCTGGGCGCCACGCTCGCACTGTTCGTTCCCGGCTTCGACGCCCCGAACTACTACTCGTCGTTCGCGCTCGCGCTGTTCGGTGGGCTGATCGCCGGACCGGTCGGGGTGATGGTCGGGCGCAACGCGCTCGAGCGCCGCAGGAACCCGTTCGTCGCGGCGCTGCACGCCATCGTGGTGCCCTCGCTGGCGCCGCTCGTCGTGTTGCTGCTCAACGGCGTGCGCGTGCAGCAGTGCGATGTCTTCGCGGGCATCCTGTTCTACGGCGTCGCCGTCGTGCTCACGATGGCCTTCGCTGCGACGCTGGGCGCGGGCCTCGCGGCCCTCACGCGCAGGCGTGGCCTGGCGGTCGTGCTCTACTATCTCGTGTGGGCGACCTGGGTCTTCACCGAGGTCTGGCACATCTACCGACACCCCGCGATCTTCGCCTACGACCCGTTCGCCGGCTTCTTCTCGGGCGCGCTCTACGACACCGTCATCGAGCTCGACTCGCGGCTCGTGCTCTATCGCCTGAACAACCTCGCGCAGGCGCTGCTCATCGTGAGCTTCGTGCGGCTCGGCTGGGATCGGCTCGCGGGGCGCGTGACGCGCGACGCGTTGCGCGCGGCCCGGCCGTCACGCTGGGTCGCGCTGGTGGTGAGCGCGGCGGTGTGCCTCGGGTTCTGGATGGCGCGCGCCTCGATCGGCTACGAGGTCTCGCGCGACGACATCGAGACCGAGCTCGGCGGGGTGATCGACGGCCCGCGGCTACGCCTCGTGTACGACCGCAAGACCATCCCCGAGGCCGAGGCGCAGGCGCTCTACGAGGACCACATCTATCGCCTCGATCAGCTCGCCGCGAAGCTCGGTCCGTTCCCCGACAAGATCACCAGCTACGTCTACGGCTCGACCGATCAGAAGCGGCGCTTGATGGGCGCGGCCCAGGTCTACATCGCCAAGCCTTGGCTGCGCGAGGTCCACCTGAACCGCCTGCCGTACGGCAACGCCATCACGCGCCACGAGCTCGCGCACGTCGTGCTCGGCGTCTTCGCGCCCGACCCGTTCGACATCCCGACGACCAACCTGGTGCTCGGCCCGATCACCACGCCGATCCCGATGCCGCAGATGGCGCTCGTCGAGGGCGCGGCCGAGACGTTCGAGTGGGACGCGGGCCAGCTCACGCCGCACCAGTGGTCGTGCGCCATGCGGCAGGCGCAGCTCGCGCCGCCGCTCGAGCAGCTGCTGGCGGCGGACGGCTTCTACAAGCAGGCCTCCGACAAGGCCTACACGCTCGCTGGCAGCTTCATCCGCTGGCTGCTCGACACGTACGGGTCAGACAAGTTCGAGCGCGTCTACGAGCACGGCGACTTCGAGGCGATCTATGGACGACCGCTCGCCGCCCTCGTCGCCGACTGGGGCACGTTCGTCGACGGCCTCGCCGTGCCGGCCGACGCCGCCGGGCTCGCCACCGGGCGCTACACCAAGGTCGCGGTCTTCTATCGCGTGTGCGGGCTCGACATCGCGCGGCGCGAGTCCGAGGCCGGCAAGCTGCTCGGCAAGGGCGAGCGTGACGCCGCGCGCGCGCTCTACCAAGAGGTCGTCGACTGGGTCCCCGACGATCCTCAGAAGCGCATCCCGCTGCTCCAGCTCGCCGTGGGTGACAACGATCTCGCCACCGCCGAGCGCCTCTTCGCCGGCTACATGGCGCTCGAGAAGGGGCGCAACGTGGTCTCCGACGCGTGGGCGACCGAGCTGCTCGGGGACGCCAAGTGGCGCGCTGGCAAGGTCGCCGACGCGGCCGCGCTGTACGCTTCGGTGGCCGACGCGCCCGCGCCCGAGGACCGCAAGCGGAACGTGCTGGTCAAGGCCTGGGTCGCCGCGAGCTCGCGCCACGCGCCGGTCGGCAAGTACCTGCTCGATGGTCAGCCGGCGTCACTCGACGCGGCGAGCGCCGCGCTGCCCGACGATCCTTTGGTCAAGTATCTTGTCGGTCGCCGCAAGGCCAACGAGCACCAGAACAGCGAGGCGGAGGCGCTGCTCGTCGCGAGTGTCGGCTCGCTGCCGAGCGACGACTACGCGCCGTGGATTCCGTGGGTGCGGCGCGAGACGTGGCGCATGATCGGACATGCGCGCTTCGATCTCGGCGCGTACGCGGCCGCGGCCGAGGCCTTCGAGACGTTCGCGAACCTCACGCCGTACGGCGGCGATCGCGACCGCTACCTCGACTGGGCCGAGCGATGCCGCTGGAAGCTCGCCCACCCGGAGCTCGGGCGCGGCACGCCATCGATCGAGGAAAATTGACGCCCGCGCGGGGAGGGGCACAGTGCTCGGCATGAACACGCACCTCCAGCCGCAGCTCGACCTGTCGAACCTCGATCGCGCCTTCGGCACGGCCATCGCGCCGGTCCGCAAGGGCGGCGTGCTGACGCTGGCCGTGGGGCTGCCGATGACGGCCCAGAACCTCGCCATGCTCGAGGCCGCGTGGCGCTTCGCGGACGCCGCCCCGAAGCCGCGCCGAGGCTGACGAGACGGGCTGGGCGGCGCCACGCTCGTCGTGGCTGGTCGACGCGTGTGGCCGACCCGGACGAGGCTCAGGCCCCGCCCTTCTCCGACAGCAGCGGGCGCTTGCCCTTGACGCTACGGAACTCCTCGGAGGTCGACAGCGGTGCCTTCTGCTTGGTGATGTTCGGCCAGTCGCTCGCGAGCTTCTCGTTGAGCTTCACGAACTCCTTGTACTCCGAGGGCACGTCGTCCTCTTCGTAGATGGCGTTCACCGGGCACTCGGGCTCGCACGCGCCACAGTCGATGCACTCGTCGGGGTTGATGACGAGCATGTTCTCGCCCTCGTAGAAGCAGTCCACGGGGCAGACCGCGACGCAGTCCGTGAACTTGCACTTGATGCAGGGCTCGGTGACGACGTAGGCCATCTCTCAGACTCCTTGGACTTCGCGGGCTTGGCGTACTTTCAGGCCGCGGAAGGGCGTGCATATGCCACGAGCGCCCCACCTGCGCAACGATTTGAAGGCCACCCTCGACGAACGTTCGCTCGGGTAGGTCGGGATACTTGGGATCCCAACGATTGGGATCCCAACGATTGGGATCCCAACGATTGCGTTCAGCGCTCGACGAAGCGCGCGGCCGCCTCGTCCCAGGCGAAGACCTTGAAGCCGGCGACACCGTCGGCCTGCACGTCGAGCACCAGGTAGTCGACGCCGGGGTACATCGGGCCGTCGTCGAACGGCGAGAGCGCCTGACGCACGTCCTCGTCGCTGAAGTACGCGCCCACGTTGCAGTGCGAGTGCACGATGGCGACGAGCGTCTTGTGGTCGCGCTCGGCCTGGGCGATGAGGCGCGGGTCGAGCACGTAGGCGCGCTCGGAGGTGCGCGGGTACGTCTCGGGATCGAGCGCGTGGTACTTGTCGGCGAGGTTCTCGGCCAAGACCACCTCGGGCTTGCCGGCGTCGTCCACCAGCAGGCCGCAGCACTCCTTCGGGTACCACTTGGTGGCATGCGCCCACAGGGCATCTCTCAGCGCATCATCAGCCAGCATGTCGCGGATCGTGAGGGTCAATTGCTGTTCCTTCGGTCGACGCCCTTTCGTTCCGCGCGCCCTGCGCGGCGACCCCGCCTGAAGGCGGGCTCTTGCTTCGGTCCCGCGGAACGAGCCTTTGGCGGCGTCGACCTCAATTG
>Ga0164241_10001806_pt1 | contig 24980 bp, 20 predicted proteins | sample OricomyardsoilBY_FD_108780 | JGI IMG/M metagenome (GOLD analysis project Ga0164241, IMG submission 108780) | Backyard soil microbial communities from Emeryville, California, USA - Original compost - Back yard soil (BY) | ecosystem: Environmental > Terrestrial > Soil > Unclassified | place: USA... | reverse complement strand
GACCGAAGCTGTTTCGGCCCCCGCCCAATGGTGGCAGGAAACGCTGTTATGGGCCTTGCGCTCCGGCAGAGCAGGGTATGACGAATTATGGGCCGCCGCGACCGGCACCGCGCGCCAGGAAACACGGTCGTCGATGCAGGTTCTGTCGCTCCTGCTGCGTTATGGCGCCCTGGATGATGACACGCGCGATACGCTACTCGCCCCCTACGCCGCAACGATGCGCCAGATGTATGGCGGCAATCTCGCGCTCGATGCTGCGGAACTTTGCGCCATGCGGCGGACAGGCGTGGGCATAGGCGCGCATGGCTCTTCTCATCTGCCGCTGTCGCTGGTGGACCGCGCGGAAAAGGACATTGCCGCTGCCCGCGACTGGCTGACCACCCATGTCGACATGACGACCGAACATTCCATCTCCTTTCCCCATGGCCGCTATGATGGCCGCACCGTGCGCGCGGCGCGCGATGCAGGGTATCGCCTTTTGTTCACCAGCGATCCGGTTCTTAACCTTTGCCCCAATGGCTGGCTGACATCCGACATTATTGGCCGTATTTCCGTCGACACACATGCCATAGCCAGACCCGATGGAACCGTGATGGGGGAGAAACTGGCGCCCTGGCTTTTCCTGCGGGAGCGGATGGCGCTGGCGGTCTGATTGCAGCCTTCGCCCAGCGCCGCGGGGAGTGGTTTTAAAGGCGAAATTCTGCAAGATTGGCCCACTATCCGGGCAGGTCCGGACCTGGTGACCTGCGGTTTATGATTACGCGGTTATGGTGCGGAGCAGGTCCCGCAAAAGTGTCCTTGCGTATTGAAGGGGTGAGCGTTGAATTCGCTTTGGTATGGTTTGGCGATGGTCGCAATCGTGTTTGTCATCCGCTGGATGATCCAGAACGATGCGCTGGCCGACAAAGAGACCAAAGGCGTGTTCGCCATGAAGCCGCCGACCAGCGCCGGAATTAACGCCAAACGCGCCAAGCGCAAAAAATTCTCGCTGGACGATGTGCGCTGACCATGGCTTGCCCCAGCTCCGCACCCGAACCATCAGAGACCGCCTGATATGCGCGACATAGCCATCGTGACCATGATTTTTGGCTGCGTCCCTGTGATCCTGCGCTATCCGTTTGCGGGCGTTCTTGTCTGGGCATGGATTTCGGTTGGCGTGCCCCATCAGGAAGCGTGGGGTTTTTCGCGCTCCATTCCGCTAAACCTGATTGTGGCAGCGGCCACCATTGGGGCGTGGATGTTTTCAAAGCAGGAGCACAAGCTCCCGCCCACCCATTTCATCTATTGGACCTTCATCGTCTTTCTCCTCTGGGTGACCTTCAATTCCTTCTTCGCGCAAGATCCGCACTGGTCGTGGGAATTCTGGGACCGCTGCTGGAAAACCGTATTTCTTGGCTTGTTTGCTGCCGCCATGGCCACCAATAAGGTGCGTTTGCATGCCTTGATCTGGGTGATGGTGGTCTCGCTGTTCTATTATGGTGTGAAGGGTGGAGCGTTCACCCTCATTACTGGCGGCCATTTCCATGTCTTGGGCCCGCCAAACTCCTTTATCGGAGACAATAACTGTCTGGCGCTGGCGCTTCTGATGGCGCTTCCGCTCGCCAATTATCTCAGGCTGCAAACTCAGAAGAGATGGCTTTCAATCGGCATTCTGGTTTCGATGGGCTTCACGGTGATTTCCATCATCGGCAGTTATTCGCGCGGCGCGTTGCTGGGGCTGGCGGCGGTTTGCCTTGCCGGGCTGTTTCGTACCAAACACCGCTTTCTCTATCTCGCGCTCATTGCGGTTCTGGTGGTGCCCGCCTTCCAGTTTATGCCCGAGACGTTTCATGAGCGGGTACAATCCATTTCGTCCGCTGGTACCGATGAATCCTTCCAGGGCCGCGTTTCGGCGTGGGAAGTGGCCTTTTATTGCGCGCGGGATTACTTCCCCTTCGGCGCCGGTTTCTATGGGCCGCAGCGCCATGCGATTTATAACCACTACCTACCTGGAGAAATCGCCCATGCCGCACACAGCATCTATTTCCAGGTCTTGGGTGAACATGGGTTCATAGGGCTCGCAATTTATCTGGTGTTGATCGCCTCTGCCTTCATCACCGCATCGCGTATCCGCAAGATGACAAGAGGCGTGCCAGGGCTGGAATGGAATTATCAGATGGCGTCTATGATTCAGGTCAGCCTGCTTGCGTTCTGCGTCGGCGGCGCGGCCTTGAGCCTTGCCTATTATGACGTGTTCATTCTGAACGTGGCACTGCTGCTACCCTTGCTGAAAATCGCCCGCGAAACGGTTGCCGAGAAAAAACTGGTAACCGACCCCAACCTCAAAACTGGCATATCCTGCGCGCTGCCGGCGCCGGCATGAAATTGGAAACGCCCATGTCGATGACAGACGATGAGAACGATGCGGCGCCTCCCTATAAGGAACGGGATTTCCGCCGCAAGGCCGACATGGAACAAACCGGTCTGGGCGGAATGATGTTTTATGGGATGCTTGGCATTTGCGTTGTGGTATCTTTATACCTGCGCGTCATAGGGCTTTAATCGCCACCCTCCAGTTCTTTGTCGTGTAAGGTAGGACGTGTGAGTAACCCATCGCCGCTACGCATTTGTCTCTATGTTGCTGTGCCGCCAGAGCAGGAATATCGGCAATTACCCGCATCACCCGTTTTGCGTGCAAAAGCGGCCCTCGGACGCGCGCTGGATGTAGTGTGCTGGGCTTTGCGTGTTCACACCAAAGTTCGCTTCCACCACTGGCATACCCATGACGTCACCAATAAGGGTGACATCGCCATCCGCGAGGCGGTGAAACAGCAGCTCGCCGCCATATTTGCGCCCCGTCAGGTGACGTTCACAACGCTGGGCTGGAGTGAACTGGACAGCGAAACTGCAAAACGCATTGGCAGCACGCACGATCTCTTTGTCATCGCCGGAAGCGGCTATGTTTCAGCGCCGGATGATGGCGAGCTTGCACCGCGCTACGAAGCTGATCGCAAGGCGCTGGCCGAGATGGCGTGCAAGAAAATCTCCTATGGCATCGGCTGGAACAAGCTGCTGCCGGGCTCGGACGGGCAGGAAATGCTTCCGCTGACGCAAAGATCGCGCGATACGCTGAAAGGTATTTTCGGGCAACTTGAGAGTGTTTCCGTGCGCGATGAGGCCACACGCGAACTGGTGGAGAGCGTGACTGGCGTTGCGCCGTTTCTCACCGGCGATCCGGCATTGTTTTATCGCGGTGCCTCGCCGCAGACGCCTGCGCGTTCAGGTAAACTGCCCACACCTACGAAAAAATTGAATGTGGGTCTGAACATCGCCTTACATGGCAATGCTTCCGCCGCGCGCGTGGGCAGCCAGCTCGATACGGTGTGCGAATTTCTGCGCGCATTCGCACAGCAGCACGACCTTGTCTACCATTACATGCAGCATTCACACACCGAGCGGGCTATCCCGCTGTTGCTGCGGACGCGCGGTATCAGCGTCAAAACCGTGGATATTTCGCCCGAACATCTGCCCGCTTATTACGGCACGCTCGATTTGCATCTCTGCCAGATGCTGCATTCCGCAATTCTCTGTCTGGACGCCGGGGTGCCGACGTTGACGTTTGCCTATGATGTCAAAAGCCTCGGCTTTTTCGAGGTCATGCAGATGCCGCAATATTGCCTGCGCAGCGACCCGTTCGATCCGGCTCAGGCGATTGTGACTGCCAACGAAATGCTGGAAAACGCCGCTGCTGTGCGCACCCATATCGCCCGCCGCAAAGCCGAAATCTGGCAATCCGGCGATGCGTTTCGCGCGCAGATTAAAGGGTTGTTCTGAATGGTTAGTGCCAGAACCGGATACGGTCGCGCCTGAGCCGCACGATCTGGCGCCAATGCGCCGTCATAAAATCCGTGGCCACCACATCCGGCGGGCGCGTGGTGCGCACAATATGGGCGCCGCGGCGGCGGGCGAGGGCGTGGTAACGCTTCAGCACGTTCTCAATCGTTTCCAGCGGATATTCTTTTTTGCGTGCCCAGATGGTTTGCGCATCATTGTCGAGCAGCACAAGAAAATGCGGGCGCGGCGCCAGAGACGCCACAAGCCCCGGCACCCGCGGCCAGGTTTTAATCTCGGTATTGAAATGGCCGACTTCCAGATCATACGGATACCGATCCGCCAGAACGACCCGGCGCAACGCCAGATGCGGCCAGACGTAACGCGCATAACGGGCGCCATTTTCCAGCACCAGATTGCCGTAATAGAGCGCCCGCTTGATATGCGCGAAAAGATGCTTGCGCGCGCGCACCGGCGCAGAGAGGGAAGGAGAGAGCGAAAGCACTTCGTCGCAAGGCCCCGCGCCAAGCGCGCGAACCCAGCGTGTCGTCACGATGGTCGCCCGGTCCCACGGTCCAAGATAGGCGCTGCGCGTTGGAATTTGCAGATGGGCGAACAGTCTTTCCATCGCCGCGATGCTGCTCGATTTCCCCGCACCGTCTGGCCCGATAAACGCAATGAGAACACCGGGCCGCCAACCAAGCACCTGCCCAAATGTCCAGACGGTGGAGGTGCGCAATTGTCGTAACGCATTGCGCGGGTGTCGCCGCAAAGTGCGCCGCGCCCTTTTGCGCAAGCCCGCAATGTCCGCCGCATCGTCAAACGCGCGCGCCTGTGCAATGCGTGTGAGCGCATCGCCAAAAACATCCGCAAGGCCATAGCGCCCAGCAATCTTGCGCATCAGTGCGTCATCAAGCGGGCCCGCCATGCGCGCGGTCATGCCCGCGCGCAGCTTGGGTGGGATCACGGGTTTGGCGAGAATGCCATGCAACAGCGCATGGGCCATCCAGCTTTCGTGGCGCGGTATCAAAAATCCGCTTTCGTGAGCTTGCGCGCCCGCAAACATATCGTCATTCGCCAGATAAATATGCGGCCCGTCGATCACCGCCTGATGCAGATCGAGCTTGAGCAGATCGCCGCCATGAAACAGGACGAGCGCGCGCTTGTGCGGATGAAACAATCCACTGTCCAGCACCTCCCACCCCGCCGCCACAAGGCGCGTGACCGCGCGGCCCAACTGGTCGGCCCGCACCAGAATATCGACCTCGATCAGAGCATCGAGTTGTTCGGGATCGTCCCGCAAAAGCAGTGTGTGAACACCTTGAGCCGCCAGGTCGCGTGCGGCCGTCGCATAAATTTCGGCGCGTGAAAGTATGTTTGAACCTGTCGGAAAAAGCATTGCGAGCCTTTGGATGTCGCACGGATCCCGCGCATTTAGCCCGCCTCAACGCACACGCTCAAGCACGTTGGTTAATGCAGGTTACAACCTGGTGGTGTGCATTTCATTGACCTTGCTATAGTTTCATGACATTGTCATTAAAGTTTTACGAATATTGGAGCCATACGCGGAGGCAGCCGAAGTGGTTTCGCTCTCGGAAGAACCCAGTTTTTTCCTGGCAGAACCTGCTGCGCGGGGCACGGTTCCCCATCGCCGTTACAATCTTTCCTACATTGCTGCCTTGCTGAATGGTGGGCGGAATGTGTTTGCGCCCGGTTTTAATGGGCAGGAACCTCGCGGGCAGCGCATCCGCCAACTTGCGGGCACATGCCTGCAAATGCCCAAAGCGTTTCTTTGGCCCAGCGCGGTGGAAATTTCCGGCCCGCTTTCAAATTATGGCCCGATCAACATTGCCATCCAGCCTGCAAGGATCGGCACTATTCTCAGCCAGCTCATGGCTGGCCACCCGTCCATCGTGGTGCGCGGCGCACGCGGCAACCATCCGCTGAAATTGCTTTGCGGTTATCTGGGGGTGGATGCCGTCTCCTCGATGAAGGGCCGTATTCTCGACAATCCTATTCTGGTTTTTGAATGTATCGCGCAAGGCCAGCCGGCCTTTGTGCATCTGGGCGTCGGCAGCCCAGGGTTAAAAGCGGTTGCGCGTCATCGCGATGGTTTGCGCAGGCTGACCAATAGTCCACTGCCGCCCGCATTGCGCGCTGCCACAGCCAGCATCATCGAAACGCCACAGGCGCGCGCCGGTGTGCTCGTGCAAACCAAAGTGCCCGGCCATGCCCTGCCGCTCAAAAAAATGCCGCAAGACGCCGTGCAGCAATATATCGAACGCACGCTCGATATGGTGCTTTCCCTCTCCGCCGCGCATTACAGCGTCCCGAACGGCCCGGATGATGTGTATATCCGCGAGAACCTTTCTACGCTCGGTGCGCGCGTGCCCTCGCAATATGCGGCCGATGTGATGCCTGCGGTGGAAGCCGTCACCCGCTGGCCCGGCCGCGAAAACCTTCCCGCATCTCTCGTCCATGGCGATCTGTGGCTGTCCAATGTGCTGTTCAGCGATGGCGGCAAGCCAGTTGGCCTTGTGGATTGGGAATGGTCGCGCGGCGATGGCTTGCCCGCTTTCGATGCGCTGCAACTCGTCTGCGGCACACTCGCCGCCTCCCGCAACCTGCCCATCGCAACCGTGCTCACCCAGGTCTGGGATGAATCGGCGCGCGAGCCCTGGGTCGCGGCCATGCTGGAAAGAATCCGCCTCCGCCTCCATCTCGATCAAGATGCGCTGGTGCGCACAGCCCTCGTTCTCTGGCTCGGCATTATCCGTCGCAGCGCCATCGACACCACGGGTACATCACCCGACTGGTTCGCCAAAAATGTTGCAGCACCGGCCCAATCGCTGGCAACGTCCGGCGCGCTTACTCACTGATACAAAAGTTTGTGGCACATCATTGCTTCGGCCACGGCAGAATGCTCCAGCTTGAATATAACGGTTTTTTCGATCTCGGGCGGGCCTGAAATTTGGCCCACGCCTCTTCTGCGCTTGGTACCCCAAGATTGATAGCGGTTGCCAATGCTGGTTGCATGTTGGCGGGGTATCCGCCCTTGGCCATCGCGCCGCCCGCCATTTCGCCGACGGAAAGGCCCATCGCGTCGGCCATTTCCTCGCTGCCACAGGCAACGCTGTCCGGGTCAACTTTCTTTTTGGCAAAGCGATTGAAGGTCAGCCGATACGCATCCTTCCAGCCGCGCACGGTAGTGTCATCCGCATTTCTCATTTCGATGCGATAGGTCGTCGCCAAAATCCAGCAATAGTCTTTGTTGATCATGCGCTGCACGGGAAAGTTGGCTTTCCATTCCGCAAAGGGCCGCGCACGTTCAAACCCAAGCTGCACCGTATAGCCCGCCGCCCAGGTCAGAAAATCGTCCATCCACGGCGAAAATTCGCCTGCGCCCGCGCCCCCGGTGTTCACGAACGCCGCATGGAGCGGGTTGGCGTGCGGGTTGTTCACATAGATCGCATTGTAATTTTCGATATTGGCCTTCAACTCGCGCAACAATACCTGTTTGAGCGGGTCGTTTTCGGGCGTGATATAGGCGGCCTGCGCCAGTGTGCGCAAAGACCAGCCCTGTCCGCGAATCTCATCCCAGGAATAGAGCCCTTTTTGAAAACCGCGATTGGACGGGTCCGTCCCCCAGGCATTCCATTGCGACCAGAACTGCAATTCTTCCAGATAGTAACGATCGCCCGTCACCACATAGGGAATGAACGCCAGCGATGGTTCATGCGCGCGCTGTGGCACCAGTTTGGATTTGAAGCCGCCAGTATCGGGCAGTTCAAGGTTGCCGGGCTTGCCGACAAAATTCGAATGGGTCGTCAGCTTCGGAAATTCTTCCGACGTTGCAGGCCGGTCGGTCCGTGGATTGCGAAAATGCGCGGCAAAACTTCCCGCCAGATCACCGCTGCCCATGGTCACGTCATAGGCGCGTTTGTCCATGGTGAGCAGATAATCCACCGTCCACGAAGGCAGCGGCCCAATATCGCCGCGTCCACCTGTCGTCGGCATATAAGCGGTGATGATGCCTTCTTCCAGCGGGGCGCTTTTGGCGGAAAAGCGCTTGTAATCCTTGGCGACGTCGATCTCCGACACGGGTTCTTCCGGAACGTAGTTTGGAATGATGCGTGTCTTTTTCAGGTAATCCAGATTCTGCTCAACATAGGCCGTCACCGGCGTGTCCCACCAGAAAACCTGGCGCCAGCGCGTATAAGACGGCTGTTTCATCTCAGCCTGTGAAAACACGGTCTTGCCGTTTGCGCTGATGCTGGCGTCGTAGAACATGGTGCGTGGTCCCTTCACCATCACCCAGCAGTTCTCAACATCCACCTCAACGCGCACTGGCCGCCCCGGCCCATAACTGCGAATGCCGAACCGCGCGGAGAGATAAGGGTCAGCCTTGCCGCTCGCATCGCGCAAGGGACCAGAAACCCACCACTCCGTCGCCTCCGTACCCGAAAGCCAAAGTTCCGGGTTTGGTTTGGCCAGAAGTTCGCGCGCCGATGCGTGCAATTGCCTGCCGTCTTTCAGCTTCAGCGTGAGCACCGCATCGAAATTGGCGGGCAGGGCGCTGAGTGGAAGCGGCGCTGTCTGCGTTTTGGGTCCGCGCGCAATATTCACCGAAACATCGTCGCCGTCGCCAAGCCGGGGCAGCGTGACGGTCAGCACCGCATGGCGCAACGAGCCATCGGTATGTTTGGCTTTGATGTCTACCTGCATGGGCAGCGGATTGCCCTTGCCATCCGTTGCCGCAACCGATGTGCCGGGCGGAACATCTCCCTTGGCGAAGGCCGCGCCAAAGGTCACGGGAACGAGGGTGGTGAGCCCATCGCTCTTGCCATGCACGATATAGGTCACGAGCGGGCGCTCTGCCGCCACCGCGCCCGGCCCGGTCGACAGCACAAGGGCCAGCGCAAGCGCCGCCACAACGGATTGACGAATTGCAGGCCACCTGGCCTTTACATGCGTGTTCATCGTGGGTGTTTCCCCCTGGGCTTGGTTCGGCGATCGAACGGGACTAAATACGCCCGCCAGCGCCTCAATACCATGCTGTGGGATTTAATCTTTTAATACCAATCATATGCCAGATAGTGCCGTGCCAGACATTCGCCGCCAATTCCCCTCAAACCTCGTCGGAGCCGCGTTCGTCCCATGACCAAATTGACGGACGAGACCCCGAAAGATATTTCCAGCACCTGGGGCGGGCATTTGATGAGTGGCGCCTTCTGGATGATCGCGCTGCGCTGGGCCATTCGCCTCACGGGCGTCGTCAGCACCATCATCCTGGCGCGCCTGCTCGCACCGCATGATTTCGGCATCGTCGCGATGGCGATGATCGTGGTGGGCTCGCTCGAAATCTTCAACCAGACCGGCCAGCTCCTTGTGCTCATCCGCATGAAGGACCCGACGCCCCAACACTATAACTCCGCCTGGACAATCTCTGTCCTCATCGGCGCTGGCATTGCGTCGGCGATTCTTCTGATCTCGCCGCTGACTGTCATTTATTTCAAAGAACCGTTGGTCGTGCCGGTGATGCAATGCCTGGCATTACGCGCGCTGATGGGCGGCGTGGAAAATGTCGGCACCATAGATTTTCGCCGCGATCTCAAATTCAATCGCTTCTTCACCTACAATGTCTATCCCAAGCTGATCTCGTTTGTGATCACCATTGGCGCGGCCTTCATGTGGCACAATTACTGGGCGCTGGTGGCCGGCATTCTCACGGGGCAATTCGTCAGGCTGGTGCTGAGTTATACAATGCATCCCTATCGGCCGCGTTTCACGCTGGGCGCGGTTTCCGAGATCTGGTCTTTCTCCATCTGGACGTTTATCCGTTCCATCGGCAGCTATCTCCAATCGCAGATTGATCAGATCGCCGTGGGCGGCATTTCTGGTGCTGCCTCCATGGGGCGCTATGCGGTGGCCTCCGACGTTGCGGCGAGCCCCTCGCGCGAGATCAACGAGCCCATGGTTGCGGTGCTCTATCCGGTGATGTCGCGCCTTCTGCATGACACCAAGGCCCTACAAGAGGTGTTTTTACGCACGCTCGCCTGGTCGGCCATGATCTGCGTCTCGGCCAGTGTCGGCGTGGCGCTTGTCGCCGATGATATGGTGGCCCTGCTTTTGGGCGCCAAATGGGCGGGCATCGGCCCGATGATGGGCTGGCTCGCCGTCGGCGCGGGCTTCATGGGCATGACCAGCGGGGCCTATTCGCTGTTTGATGCGTTGAACCAACCGCAACTGGGCGCGCGTATGGTCTGGATTCGGCTCGCGCTTCTGGTGGGGGCAATTGTCCCGGTGGCCTTCATCACCCATTCGCTTGTGGATGTGGCTATTGTGCGCGCTATCGCGGCGGCGCTCTTTCTGCCCGGCCTTTATTATGCCGTCGCGCAGAAAACCAATCTGACATTGCGCGATTACGTTCATACCCTGTGGCGCCCCTTCGTAGCGGCAGCGGCGATGGCCGCGGCAGTGCTCGCGCTCAACGCCACTTTGTCGATCACAGGCGTCTTGCGCCTGGCGGCGGATGTGGCGCTGGGCGGCTCGGTCTTTGGCGGCGCGCTGCTCGGCCTTTGGGTGCTGAGCGGCCGTCCCGCCGGTCCCGAAGGCGATATCGTCTCAACCTTGCGCCGTGCCACCGCCTATCTGCCGCGGCCGCGCTAAGCCTCCTCAAACAAAAAGCCTCAAACAAAAAGGGCACGCAAACCTTGCGCGCCCTGATCGTTATTCGAAGGTGGATTATTTCCGACTTATTTCTTGCGGCGGCGCAGCAGCAATAGCCCGCCACCCAAAAGCGCGATTGTCGCCGGTGCCGGTGTCTTCACGGGGCGCTCATATTGGCCAAAGATCGTGTCGTTGGCGCAATCGCCCGTGCCCCAGAGCAGGTCGAGATATTGGGCGTCGAGTAAAGCAAAGGCCGCCGCATTGGCCGCCGTCAGCGTGATCGACAATTCATACGGATAGGCCCCGCCGACATTCGTGCGGTTCACCGCAACAGACCAGTCGCTGTCCAGCGTGCCGCCAGTCACCCGCACTGGCACCAGTTCCTTGGTGTCCAGCGGCGTGACGTAACGCCCGCCATAGGTGTATTCGGTCTTGCCCTTCCAGATGTCCTGCGAGGTCTTGAAGTCCGACGCGCCGTCCAGCGCATAAAGCCCAGCCGCATGGCCGCCATAAGCTGCCTGATAGCCCAGCGAAACACCAAAGCCCCAATTTGCGGGCGAACCGTCCGCATTGCTCGGCGTGATGAACAGATCGGCATAATGGGCCGTCAGATCATTGCCGTTGAACTGGGTGTAAAACTTCAGGGTGATGGAATTGTCGTTTTCCGAAATCACCACCTTGCTGGTGTCGAATTTCGAGCCCACCACGTCGCCGGTGCTCTTGTTGCCGGGGAAGTAATTGGTGGAGGAATTGCCGTGATAGGAAACGACCTTGGTCGTGTCGTTGATGATGGTATCGGCGCTGGCCGCAGATACCATTGCCAACATACACGCCGAAATGAGCGCACCACTTACGAATTTCATAATAAACTCCATTACCCGATGGACGGGCCCTGTCATCAACCGATGCAGAACCGCAGATTTTGGGGGTAAAGGAGCAATCGTCGTGCCAAACGGCAAAAAAGGCGCAATTCCGGGCTTTTGGGCCGGAAGCGTCAAAACACTGTAACGATTTGTTTACAAATTTATGGTTGTGGCCAGTCTTGGCTCTATCCGCTCAGGCGATGGGGCGCAAAGGGTGGGCCGCTTCTTCGAAAAGGCCCTGTTCGCGCAGTTGAAGCGCGCGCCCACCGGCCAAAGCCGCGCCGATCAAAGGAGAGGCGATGAGTGAAATCAACGTCCAGACTACAATCGCAACTGCCCACATCATGACGCGTTCGGCCTCCGCTGCCGGTATCGACGATGCCCCCAAGGGTCGTGGATGCGCGTTAAAGGGGTCTTAAAACCCGGCTCTGTCTGTCGTTCAGTGTTCCATTCAAATCGCTTCGGTTTCCGCGATTATCGTGGTTAACAGTCCTTGAGCATAGAGACCGACTCAAAATAGCTGTGCGAAAGTCGGACACTGGCTCCAATTGTGAGCCGGAATTCGCTTTTCCAGGTGCGGTTGCTAGCCGCAACCGCCATAGCTGCGGGGCTGCTCTGGCCGCGCATTTGTGGTGGGCCTGTTTGTGGCAAGCAGGGCGGCATGCGATTTTACTGTGATCAACTTTGGTGGGCATGAAGGCGTATGGAGCAAGCAGCGGATGGGACAGGCACGATTGCCTCTTGGGCGGATTTTTTATTCTCCCATGTGCTGCCGATAGCCGTTTCGCAGATCTATGAATGGCTGCTGGACTGGCAGGTGCCGGTTGCCGTTCTGCTGGTGCTGGCAGCCGGGTTTTTCTGGTCCCGCCAGGTTCTCAAATCCGCCCGGCAGGCGGCCCGTGAAACGGTCCAGAGCGAGACCCGCTCCATCGACGCGAGCCTCAAACTGCTGCGTCGGCAAATTGAAACCCAAAGCGACGCGGCCCCCCGGTCCATAGCTGCGCGGCCAAGCCCTGCGCCAAAACCCCCAACCAGCGAGGCCTCAACCAGCGAGGCCCCCACCCGCGAGCCTTCTGTCCGCGATGGCCGTGCCGCAATAGGCCAGCTCCGTCAGGCTATTCGCCTGGCTCTGGGGACCATCCCCCTGTCGGATGATGCGCTCTCCCCTGAAGGGGCGCGGCTCTACAAGGCCGCCATCGGCACCTTGTCGTCGATTTCCCTGCCTGCTGAGGCCAAAACCGGCACCTTTGGGCAGATTGTGGCCGAACTTTCGGCCCTCGAACACGATTTCCCTCCCACCTCCTGCCGTCAGGCATGGCAGTCGCTGGTGAAGGTCAACGCGCTGGCGCGGGAGTATGACGAACCCCCGCTGACCCGCGCCCAGGTGCTTGCGGCAGCAGCCAAAACTCAAGCCTGAAAGCCTGTCCTGATTTGAAACGGATTGGCGTGAGGCTGGCTCCAGGCGTTAACGGGCGCAGCGCCCATCACCGCCGATGCGTTAACCAGAATTCTGGCCGAATTGCGGTGAAAGACGCGCACAATTCAGGCGAAGCTTTGCGAACGCTTTTACCTTACGGGCGTTCCATCCCATTCAAAAATTTACTTTAATTCTTTCATCCTATTGCGCATCACCGGGGGCATAGGTAGTGCAATACCCACGTCGTTTCGTTAGTATTCGATCAAGTTCCCGTCAGCGTAATCCTTGTTTGGGGGTAGTTCGTGGCGCACGAGGAATCATTCTCACGCTATGCTTCGCCGGATGTGCGCGAAGCGTTGAAGCCTGATTATGCGCGTAGCTCCCGGCGCGTTCACCGTGAGGAGAGTATCACCGCCTCCCATGCTGCGGTTTCACCCGTGTCTGCTGAGGGATATGAATTGTCGGCCAAGCCGTCTCACCGCTATGTCCCGAATTCCGCGCTGGTGCTCTTTCTGCTCGATTTCGTCTTTCTGGGCATAGCCCAGGCCGGGCTGTTCGGCGGCATCGGCGAGCGGCTGGACATCAAGAGCACGCTCCAGCTTTGGCTGCTGGTGTTCATCTCACTCGGCGCGCATCTGGCCTTTCTCTATGCGGCAGGCTGTTTCCGCCGGGACACGCTGGTCAATTTCGCCACCGCCACATCGCGCCTTGCTGTCGCGCTCGGCTTCAGCGCCGCTGTGCTGCTGCTCATCATGCATTTCGTGATGCAGGAAATTTTTCCGAACGAGATCATCTTCCGCAGCGCCAGCCGTGCCGCCACCATCGCTTTTCTCGGCATGGGTGTCTCGCTCTGCGCGGGCCTTTATAGCCGGGTATTGTTCTTCGCCATGGCGCGCCGCCACTGGTTCCGCCGCCGGGTGCTGATTGTCGGCACGGGCTCGCGCGCGCTCTATCTGTTCAACCTGCTGAACAACGATTCACAGCGCCACCTCACCGAACTTGCCTTCCTGCCCGAAACGCTGATCGGCGGCGAGCCCACGCAAATCCCCGCCGCTTTGCGTGATCGGGTGCTGCCGCTGGATGGCAAGAGCGTTGCACGTCTGGCGAGCGATCTGCTGGTCGATGAAGTGGTCGTGGCGGTGGATGAACAGCGCGGCCTCGCGCTCGAAGCCCTGTTGCCGTGGAAGACCAACGGTATCCCGGTGTTTGAATTCAATACCTTCATCGAACGCGAAACGGGCAGGGTGGACCTGCGCTGGCTTGAACTCTCCTACCTGTTGTTCTCCACCGGCTTCCAGATTCGCCTGATGGATGCGCTGCTCAAGCGGGCGATGGATATTGCGGTGAGTGCTGTCGCTTTGCTGGTGGCGCTGCCGGTGCTCATCCTCTCCGCCATCGCGATTGTGGTGGAGGATTTCGGCCCCGTCTTCTATCACCAGACCCGCGTGACGCTGGGGGGCCGCCCCTTCCGCATCTACAAACTGCGCACCATGCGCACCGATGCCGAGAAGTTCGGCGCCCAGTGGGCGGAGGAAGATGACCCGCGCATCACCCGCATCGGCCGCATTCTGCGCCGCAGCCGGGTGGACGAGATTCCCCAATTGTTCAACGTGCTGATCGGCCAAATGTCGCTGGTTGGCCCCCGCCCCGAACGGCCGATGTTTGTGGACGACCTGTCCAAGAAAATCCGCCTCTACAGCCTGCGCCACAATGTGAAGTCCGGCCTGACCGGCTGGGCCCAGATCAACTACCCCTATGGCGCCTCCGAAGAGGATGCCCGGCGCAAGCTGGAATACGATCTTTACTACATGAAGAATTACAGCCTTTTGCGCGACCTCTCCATCATGTTACAGACCTTCCGGGTTCTAATCTGGCCGCAAGGCGTGCGCTGACATCGTGGATATTACCGACGGGACGGCCCCGCCTGCACAGCGCGGGCTTAAAATTCTCTACAACCATCGCACCCGCTCCCGCGACGGCCAGTCGATTCATATCGACGAGTTGATCCACGCCCTGCGCGAACAGGGCCACGAAGTCATCGTCATCGAGCCCCAACGGGTGGATGCGATGGCCGTCTCGGTGGAAAGCAAAATCCTGCCGAAATTCGCCTATGAGCTGGCCGAACTCGGCTACAGCCTGTTGGAATTCTACCGCCTCGCCCGCGCCGCCCTCAAACACCGGCCGGATGCCTTCTACCAGCGCGCCAATCTCTACATGCTGTCGGGCACCTGGCTCGCCCGTGCCTTCGGCTTTCCCTATCTCCTGGAAGTGAACGCCCCGCTGGCGCAGGAACGCGGCAAGTTCGGCGGCCTTTCGTGGCCGCGCCTTGCCGCCTGGACCGAACGCAGCATGTGGCGCAACGCAACCGTGGTGCTGCCGGTCACCAAAGTCCTTGGCCGTTTCGTCACCGATGCAGGCGTGCCCGAAGCGCAGATCGTGGTCACGCCCAACGGCGTCGATACCGCACGCTTCGCCCCCGCCGACACAGAAGCCGCCAAACAGGCGCTCGGCCTGTCTTCCCCATTGGTGCTCGGCTTTGTCGGCTATGTGCGTGAATGGCATGGGCTGGAACATGTGGTCGATCTCGTCGCCAGCCACCCCGCGCTGGCCGATGCGCATTTGCTGATCGTGGGGGATGGCCCCGCGCGTGAGGCGCTGGAAGCGCGCGCCCGTGACGCTGGCATCGCCCATAAAATGACCATCACCGGCGTCATGCCGCACGAAAAACTGCCCGTCTATGTTTCGGCCTTCGACATCGCGCTCCAGCCTGAAGTCACGTCCTATGCCTCACCATTGAAGCTGTTTGAATATATGGCCATGGCCCGCGCCATCGTCGCGCCCGCAAGTGAAAACATTTTGGAAGTGCTGGAAGACGGCACGGATTCGCTGCTCTTTCCCAAAGGCGACATGGTCGCCTTTGCGCAAACCATCGCCCGCCTCGCCGCCGATGCACCGTTGCGCGCCAAGCTGGGCACCGGCGCCGCCAACAAAATTCTCCGCCGTAACCTAACCTGGAGCGGCAATGCCGCCCGCGTCGCGGCCCTCATCCGCAGCCTGTCCCACAATCCACACGCCGCCTCGCAGGTCGCCTGAGGATGGATCGGCCGCTATCCATTCTGACCACAACAACACTGTTCCCCAATTCGGTGCAGCGCGCTCACGGCGTATTTGTGGAAACCCGCCTGCGCCATCTGCTGGCGAGCGGAGAGGTGAGTGCCCGCGTCCTCGCCCCCATTCCATGGCTGCCGCCCATGGTGCGCTATTCCGCCTACGGTCCGTTGCAAAACATACCGCAGCGGGTGGAACGTGGCGGCATCACAGTTGAACATCCGCGCTATCTGGTAGTGCCGAAATTCGGCATGACGCTGACGCCCCACACGCTCTACCGCGCGATGCGCAAACGCCTTGTCGCGCTGCTCAAAGCAGGCCACCAGTTCGACCTGATAGACGCGCATTATTTCTACCCCGATGGCGTGGCCGCTGTGCGTCTTGCGCGGGAGTTCAACATCCCCGTCACCGTCACTGCGCGCGGCACCGATCTGAACCTGATCCCCGAATTTCCCGCCCCGCGCAAAATGATCCTAGAAGCCGCCGCCAATGCGAGCGCGATGATCACCGTCTGTCAGGCGCTGAAAGATACGCTGGTCGAGATGGGCGTGGCGCCTGAGCGGGTAACGGTGCTGCGCAATGGCGTCGATCTGGAACTGTTCCGCCCGCTGGATCGCGCCGCCGCCCGCACAAAACTTGGCCTCACACGCCGCACGCTGGTTTCGGTCGGCCTGTTGATCGACCGCAAGGGCCATCACCACATCATCCGTGCACTGAGAGATTTGCCCGATACCGACCTGTTGATCGCAGGCAGCGGCCCGGATGAAGCAGCCTTGAAAAAACTCGCCCAAACCGAAGGCGTGGCCGACCGCATCCGCTTCCTCGGCTCGGTGGATCAGAACACGTTGCGCGAAATCTACAACGCCGCCGATGCGCTGGTGCTCGCCTCCAGCCGCGAAGGTTGGGCCAATGTGCTGCTGGAAGCGATGGCCTGCGGCACGCCTGTCGTCGCCTCCGCCGTCTGGGGCACGCCCGAAGTGGTGGCTAAGTCGCAAGCCGGTGTCCTGATGCCAACGCTCGACCCCAAAGGCGTTGTTGATGGCGTGAACGCATTGTTCGCCAACTATCCAGATCACGCCGCCACCCGCGCCTATGCGGAAGGCTTCAACTGGGATGCGACGACGCAAGGCCAGCTTAACCTGTTTCGCAGCCTACTCGCCCGCTGATTGGTTCAAGCGATGCCGGATATAAAAGCCACCCTGACAAAACCAAGCGCGCTCGAAAGCGCCGACATCACCCAATGGCATGCGTTTCTCAAAGCCTCCCCCGATCTCGCCGCGCCTTTTCTCTCCTACAGCTATGCGCTGACAGCCGAGAAAATTTTCCCCCACACGCGCCTGCTAAAACTGACACGCGGTTCGCAAACCGTCGGCTTCTTCCCGTTCCAGCACGCCTCGTTGGCTCATCGGCTTGCTGGCATCGGCCAGGGCATCAGCAACCATCTGGCGGATTATTTCGGCCTCATCGCCGCGCCCGATTTCAAAATCACAGATGGAGAATTGCTCGCCGCCGCTGGCCTGAAGGCAATGTACTTCACCCATCTTGAAGACGCGCAAACCCGCTTCGGCCTTAGCGGCATCCAGCCCGAAACCGGCCTGCGGATAGATTTTCCCGAAGGCGGCAAAGCCTTCTGGGATGAACGCCGCCGCCTCGATAAAAAATTCACCGGCGATACCGAACGGCGCGAGCGCCGCCTGATCGAAGCCCATGGCCCCTTGCGTTTCGTCTTCCGCCACACCAACGCAAAAGACGAACTGCAAAAACTGATCGCCGCCAAACGTGCCCAATATGCCCGCACCAATGTTGCGGACTCCATGGAGGCGCCCCAAACGCGTGCCTTTCTCGCCGTGCTTTCAAGCGTGGACGATCCTGATTGCCGCGCCACACTCTCCACTCTCCATGCGGGGGATGAATGGGTCGGCTCCCATTTCGGCCTGATGCACGGCACCACACTGCATTACTGGTTCCCGGTCTATAACCCGGCCATGCGCGCCTTCGGCCCTGGTCGCCTGCTCATCAAACAGATCATTGACGCCGCAGAACAAAACGCCGTCACGCGGATAGATCGCGGGGCAGGGGACTCGCAAGCCAAACTCGATTTCGCCACCTCGCGCCACCAGTTCCTGCGTGGCCTCTGGTCAAGCCCCGGCCCGGTTTCGCTCGCCTATCGCGCCGCCCTGTCGCTGCAATGGCGCCTCGCCGCCCGCAGCAAAAGCGGGGAGGGCACATGAGCAAACACATCCTGCACGCCTTCTCCACCTTCGCGGTCGGTGGCCAGCAGACCCGCTTCCTCACCCTGTGCAACGCGACAAAAGAAAAGTATCGCCACACCATCATCGCGATGGATGGCAATTACGAAGCCGCAGCGGGCCTCGCCCCCCATGTCAATTTCAAGTTGGCGGATATGCCGGTGTCCAAAACCGGTGGCATCAGCCTCGCCAATCTGCGCCAAATGCGCGCGCAACTTGCAACACTCCGCCCTGATCTGCTCTGCACCTATAATTGGGGCACCATCGAATGGTCGCTCGCCAATCTGATTTTCCCCGTCTGCCCGCAACTTCATATTGAAGACGGCTTTGGCCCCGATGAATCGCCCACGCGCCAACACACGCGGCGCACCATCACCCGCCGCCTGCTGCTTTCGCGTTGCGCCCGCATCGTCGTGCCGTCCACGGTCCTGCGCGATGTCGCGCTCAATGTCTGGAAGCTGAATCCGTCCCGCGTGCTCTATCTACCCAACGGCATAGATTGCGATCGCTTCAGCCGCTCCCCCGATGAAAGCCTGCTCGCGCAATTCGCCATCGCGCCCGACGATATGGTGGTCGGCACCGTCGCCGCCCTGCGCCCGGAAAAAAATCTAGAACGGCTGTTGCGCATTTTCGCCGCCACCCCGCCCAACCCCAAAACCAAACTGGTCATCGTGGGCGATGGCGTAGAACGCACAGCCCTCACCGAAACAACAAACACGCTCGGCATAACGGACCGCACAATTTTCACCGGCGCGCTCGCTGCCCCCGAACGCATCCTCGCCCGCTTCAACATTTTTGCCCTCACCTCCAACACTGAGCAGATGCCCAATTCCGTGCTGGAGGCGATGGCCGCAAACCTGCCCATCCTCGCAACCGATGTGGGGGATGTGAAACGCATGCTCGCCCCCGAAAACGCGCCCTTCGTCCAGCCGCAGGACAATGAGCCCGCCCTTGCCGCCGCCCTCGCAGACCTCATCGCCGCCCCGGAACAGCGCGCGCGCCTGGGCAGTCTCAACCGCGCCCGCGTCCGCGTCGACTACAGCCTCACCACCATGGTTCAGCGTTACGATGCGCTCTACGCCGCCCCCGCCACCGCAAAAATCACCTTAACACCATGATTATGCTAGAGAATCTCGGTCCACTGACCGCCCCGCCAAGGCTGCGCATAAATTAACGCATTGATGGTTCTATGCCGCCAATCGGCAGCGCCTTTCGCCTGCCGACAGATGTAAGATCGTAAACAGCCGCCCGGAGAGGGGGCGTCTTTCGTAAGGGGTAATGGCCATTCGTACGCTCCACGCCATGCTGCCAAACCGCAGTGCGGATATCGTCCCGTTCCCCGCCTCTGCGCGCCCACGCCTTGTCGTCATCGTCGATGCCGAGGAGGAGTTTGACTGGGAGGCCCCGTTCTCCCGTGCCAATCACAGCGTCAAAACCATCTCCTCCCAATTCCGCGCGCAACGCATTTTCGAGCGTTACGGCGTCAAGCCCACCTATGCGGTGGATTATCCGGTCGCCTCGCAGGAAGAAGGCTACCGCCCTCTGCGCGAATTGCTGCAATCGGGCGCGTGCGAGATCGGCTCCCAACTGCATCCATGGGTGACACCACCGCACGAAGAACAGGTGTGCGAGAAAAATTCCTTCGCCGGCAATCTTCCCGCGGATCTTGAGCGCCGCAAGCTCGAACAGCTCACCGAAATGATCGAGCAGAATTTCGGCGTCCGTCCCAAACTCTACCGCGCGGGCCGCTATGGCGCAGGCAGTGCCACCCCTCAAATCATCGAGGATCTTGGGTATGAGGTGGATTGCAGCGTCCTCCCCGGCCAGATCGCCGGTGTGCTGGGGCCGGATTACAGCGGCGGCACCGCGCGCCCCTATTGGCTGGGCCAGCAACGCAAAGTGTTAGAGCTTCCCGTCACCATCGCCACGCTCGGTCTTGCGGGCCGTTTTGGGGATGATCTCTACGGTCATTTTTCCACCCCGCTGGGCCGCAAGCTCAAAGTCCCCGCCGTGCTCGCGCGTCTGGGCGTGATGGACCGGATTCGCCTGACCCCAGAAGGCACCACGCTGGACGAAGCCAAACATCTCACCCGTCGCATGTATCAGGCAGGTTACCGCGTCTTTGCCGTGAGCTATCACACCCCGTCACTTTCACCCGGCAACACCCAATATGTCCGCAATGAAAAGGAATTGCAGAAGTTCCTCGGCTGGATTGAAGGCTATCTCGAATTCTTTTTCGATCAGATGCAGGGCGAAGCCTCAACCCCGCTTGCAATCCGGGACTGGGCACTGTCTCTGAGCAGCGTTGAGAGCCTCGGTCAGAGTGAACGAACCATGCAACTTGAATCAGGGCAGCGGGTAAGCGTCGTCATCCCTGCGCACAATTCAGCAGCAACGCTGGCGCGCTCGCTGGATTCGGTGCTCGCCCAAACCGTGCCGCCGTTTGAAACGCTGGTGGTCGATGATTGCAGCACCGATAACACCATCGCGGTCGCGCAAGACTATGCGGAACGCGGCGTGCGCGTTGTCCCGCTCACAACCCGCAGTGGTGCCGCTGGCGCACGTAACGAAGGCATCAAGGCGGCGGCTGGCGAGTTGATCGCCTTTCTCGATTCCGATGACGAATGGCTGCCGACCAAACTCGAAAAACAATTGCGCGTGCTCGATTCCGAAAAGGGTCTGTCGCTAGTGTTCTGTTCGTCCACCCTGTTCTCGCCCGAAGGCAAGAATTTGGGAGACATCTATGGTGGCCACGTGCCCACAACCGGCGCCGATACATGGAAGGCGCTGCTCGTCGCCAACTTCATTGCCACGCCTTCGGTGATCGCGCGGCGCGAACAGCTCATGGCGCTCGGCGGTTTTGATACCAGGCTGAAGATCGGCGAGGATCAGGACATGTGGATCCGCCTCGCGCTCGCAGGCACTGTCGGCTACGAGCCCGAAAGTCTGGTTCAGGTGCATGAACGGCAGAACAGCCTTTCCAACTGGAATCTCGACGAGCAGCTCCACTACACGCTGCCGATGATCGAAAAACACGTCCACGCCCTCGCGGGCCGTCTCAGCAAGGCTGAAGTCCGCAAGATCCGGGGTGAGCGAATCGGGCGTCTCGGCCGGGTCGCCTACACAATGGGGCAGCGGGCCCTTGGCGCGCGCATGGTGCTGGAAGCGAGCCTTCTGGGCTACCGGCCGCTGGAGAATCTCTACTATCTGATCACCGCCTCCCCCCCCGCCACGGGGGTAAAGACGTGGATCAGGCGAGGTCTGGTCCGCTCCGGCCAGCCCTAAGCGGCCATCCCACTGAAACAGCGTTGAAAATAGGCCCGGCGCAAGCTGTCCGTCTTAACGGACGGCCAAGGTTTTGCGGGTTAAACTCAATTACTTTCAACCTGTAGGCATGGTATCAATTCATGCACTCAAAAGCTGGGCCAAATACTTAAATGTCGCTTTCGGCAGCGTTCTATACCCATGCGGCAGCAGCCATAGGTTACGCGGTTTTCGTAGCCCTGCTGGCTATATGGGGAACGCGCACCCGGCTCACGGCTTTCATGGCGCTTGCCGCCACGACCACAGCGCTCTGGGGACTTATCTGGTCCCTTTATGATCTGGGGGAGGTGCCCGTCTGGGCGCCCACACTCGCAGCCTCGCTTCGGGATGGGAGCTGGCTTGCGTTGATCCTGGCGACGTTAGCCGCAGGGCGGGAGACCGATGCGGTGTGGCGCAGGCTGGTCACGCTATCGGTCGTGATTGTGGCGGTTGACGCCTTTTTCACCGCGACGCATCTGAACCTTGGCATCATTGGCGGCATCACGGTCGATTTTCAGCTCACCCGCATCGCCGCCACTATCCTTGGCCTGATCCTTGTCGAGAACATGCTGCGCAATGTTTCGGCGGATGAATTCTGGGCCGTGAAAACGCTCGGCATCGGCCTTGTCGCGATTTTCGTTTTCAATCTGGTACTGCGCATTCCGCAGTTCCTCACCCAGACGCCCGATGAAGGGCTGATTGCCGCGCTGCCGGTCGTCTTCCTGATCGCCTTGCCGCTTTTTGTGGTCGCCGCCGTGCGCAACCCGACGCTGAAACTCGGCATTCATTCCTCGCGCCGCATCGTTTTTCACACCGCAACCCTTGTTGCCGCTGGCCTGCTGCTGCAAGGCACGGCAGTCGCGGCCTATTACATCCGCAACTATGGCGGCACGACCGGCACGGTGCTGGCGGTACTGCTGCTGTTCGGCGCGCTGGTGATTTTCGCGGTCGCCATCAGTTCGGGCAAAGTTCGCTCGGCCTTGCGCACCTTCATCAACGAGAACTTCTTCAGCTACAAATATGACTATCGCCTCGAATGGCACAAATTCATCAATTCGGTCTCGGCATGGGAAGATGGTGGCATCGCCATGCGCACGTTGCGCACCCTTTCGGAGTTGATGGATACGCCGGGCGGCGCCCTCTGGTCCTATCGCGACCGGTGGAACCAGTTCATGCCGGCGGCCCAATGGTCCTTCCCGGTGGAAGCTGCCCCCCTCGGCATGGCCGATGAAGCGATCCGCATTTTCGACGATGAAAGCATCGCCTATCTCGATCTCAGCGCAGCAGATGAAGCAGGCGCAAAACTCTGGCGTGAACGCTTCCCCGCCGCATGGCTGGTAGTGCCGCTGCGCTACCGGGCAACGCTGGTGGCCGTCGCCGTGCTCAACCCGCCGCGCGCCGCAAAAACGCTGAACTGGGAAGATCGCAATCTAATCGCGCTGGTCTCCATGCAGCTTGCCGCCTATCTGGTGCAGGAAGAAACCTCGCAAGCGCTGGCCGATGCCCGCCAGCTTGAAGAATTCAACAAGCGCATCGCCTTCATTTTGCACGACATCAAAAACACCATCGGCCAACTCAGCCTGATCGCCCGCAACGCCGAAAAATTTGGCGACAACAAGGAGTTCCGCAAGGACATGGTGCTGACCATCGAACATTCGGTGGAAAAGCTGCATGAGCTTCTTGCCCGTCTGCGCGGTGAACCCGGCGCGCTGCCCGCCTCGGCGACCGATGGCACCGATCTCACCGCACTGGTGGCCGATTTTGTGGGCCGCAAACGCAGCCTCGGCACAGACCTTGCGATGGGCGATACCGAACAACCCGCTTTCGTCACACTCACGGATCGCAAATCCTTTCTCAACGTATTGGAACATGTCGTCACCAACGCGCTGGAGGCGACGCCGCCGGGCGGGCAGGTGCGTCTGCGCATCGAAAGCAGTGGCGGCAGAGTACGTCTCAATGTCGATGATCAGGGCGCCGGAATGACGCCGCAATTCATTGCAAAAGAACTGTTCAGACCGCTGCGCACCACCAAAGGCGAAGGTTTGGGCATAGGCGCCTATCAGGCAAAGGAAACAATGCGAGATCTTGGGGGCGACATCGAAGTGTCGAGCACCGTCGGCAAAGGCACCACCATCACGCTGCTACTGCCCGCTTCAGGCCAGCAAAGTCGGCGGATTTCGGCATGAGTGAAGCCGTACTCAGCGAAAGCCTGATCGAAGGCGAACCCATCCTCCTGGTAGAGGACGATCCGGGCCTGCAACGCCAGATGAAATGGGCGCTCGCCCCGCACACCGCAACCGTCGCGGGCTCGCGGGCCGAAGCCTTGCGCCAGTTCAAATCCAATGGCGGCTTTCGCATCTGCCTGCTCGATCTCGGCCTGCCGCCCGATCCCGATGGCGCGACCGAAGGGCTGAAGACGCTCGAAGAAATCCTCATTGCCGCGCCGCGCACCAAGATCATTGTGGTCAGCGGCAATGCCGACCGCGCCAATGCGGTGAAGGCGGTGGGCAAGGGCGCGTTCGACTTTATTCAAAAACCAATCGACATCGACGTGCTGAAACTGGTGATCGACCGCGCCTTGCGCATGCACATGCTGGAGGATGAAAACCGCGCCCTTCGCGAAACCGCCAATCTCAGCCTGCCGGGCCTCATTTTCGGTTCGTCGCAAATGGCCAAGGTCAAGCGCATGATCGAGCGGCTCGGCCCGGCGGAAGTGAGCGTGCTCATCACTGGCGAAAGCGGCACCGGCAAGGAAGTGGTGGCCCGCGGCCTGCACGATGTTTCCAACCGCCGCACCGGCAAGTTTATCGCCATCAACTGCGCCTCCATCCCAGAAAATCTGCTTGAGAGCGAATTGTTCGGCCATGAACGCGGCGCCTTCACCGGCGCGATCAAACAAACGCCCGGCAAATTCGAACTCGCCGATAACGGCACCCTGTTCCTCGATGAAATCGGCGACATGCCGATGCCGCTTCAGGCCAAGCTCCTGCGCTTTTTGCAGGAACGCCAGTTCGAGCGGGTAGGGGGCCGTTCCACGATCTCGGTCAATGTGCGCGTGGTCTCCGCCACCAACAAAAATCTCGAAACCTACGTCGCGGAAAACAAATTCCGCGAAGATCTTTATTACCGCCTCAACGAGGTGCGCATCGAACTGCCGCCGCTGCGCGAGCGCGAAAGCGATGCGGTGGTTCTCGCCCATCATTTTTTCAACATCTATAACCGCGCCAACCACCGCAATTTGCGCGGCCTGTCGGATGATGCGGTGTCGGCCATCGCCGAATTCGGCTGGCCCGGCAATGTTCGCGAGTTGGAAAACCGGTTGAAGCGCGCGGTCGTGATGTCCGAAGGCCCGGTAGTTACCGCGCTCGATCTCGATCTGGCCGAAGCGCAAGCAGAATCCCGCAGCCTCAACCTGAAAATCGAAACCGAGAAGCTCGAACGTGCCTTGCTGAATGAAGCCCTTGCCATTTCGCAAGGCAACATTTCCAAGGCGGCGAAGCTTTTGGGAATAAGTCGCCCACATCTCTACAATCTCAAACGGCTCCGCGAAGTCTGATTTCG
>Ga0164241_10001805_pt1 | contig 24986 bp, 27 predicted proteins | sample OricomyardsoilBY_FD_108780 | JGI IMG/M metagenome (GOLD analysis project Ga0164241, IMG submission 108780) | Backyard soil microbial communities from Emeryville, California, USA - Original compost - Back yard soil (BY) | ecosystem: Environmental > Terrestrial > Soil > Unclassified | place: USA... | reverse complement strand
GTGCTGCGCGGCTTCTACGAGTTCCATCGGGAGGCGGGGACCGGGCCGATGGTCAATCCGTTCCCGTTGGTGCGCGAGCGCAGAGGCGGGCCCGGGCCGCGGGGTAGGTCAGCGGCCGCAGTGGTCGGCGCAGCGTCAGCCACAGCGGATCGTCCCGACCCGAGGGCGCCTCGTCCAACGTCATCTGGTAGAGCCGCAGCCACACGATGCCCTCCTTCGGCGATTCCGTCGGACGAAACGTGAACGGAGGCACCCGCTGAACTCAACGCAAACTATCGAACGATATGTCCGATATGCCTAGTGCAGAGAACAATAGCCGGCGCGGCCCGCGCAATACCGGCGCGAAGCGAACGCCCCGGAGCGGCCGGCGGAGCGCGCCGCGGCATCCAGCACGAGCGCGCCGCGGCACAACGGGCGGGCGTCACGCCGCCAACAGCCGCCACAACGCGATCAGGCCGAACACGAGAATGCAGCCCCGCAGCGCCACCGGGGACAGCCGGCGTCCGTAGTGGGATCCCACGAACCCGCCGATCAACGAGCCGACCGCGATCAGCGCCACCGCGCCCCAGGCGATGCGGTCGAACCCGACGATGACGTAGGTCGTGGCGGCGACCGTGTTCACCACCAGGGTCAGCAGGTTCTTGGCCGCGTTCATCCGCTGCATGGTCTCGGGCAGCAGCACACCCATCACGCCGATCAGCAGGATGCCCTGGGCCGCGGCGAAGTAGCCACCGTAGATCCCCACGAGGAACGTGCCGATGATCAGCGCGATGAACCGGCCCCGGCTGAGCGTGTCGTGGTCCCGGCCGGCGGCCTCGGCGCGGCGGCGGATGATCGCCTGCAGTCGCGGTTGGACCACCACCAGCACCAGCGCGATCACCAGCAGGACCGGCACGACCTTCTTGAAGGTCGACTCGGGCAGGTGCAGCAGCAGCCACGCCCCGACCAGCGCGCCCACGAACGAGGCCGGGATCTGCCAGCGCAGGCGCGGGCCCTGGCCCTCCAGTTCCCGTCGGTAGCCGAACGTGCCGGACGCGCTGCCCGGGACCAGACCGATCGCGTTGGACATGGTGGCCACGACCGGCGGGTAGCCGAAGGCGACCAGCGTCGGGAAGGTGATCAGGGTGCCGGAGCCGACGACGGCGTTGATGGTGCCGGCGCCGACCCCGGCCAGGAAAATGGCGACGATCTCGACGGCGGTCACCCGGGCACCCTACGGTCCGCGCGGGGAACATCCGGTGGCGCGGCTCGACACGATCTTCCAGGGCACGTCACGGAACCGATGCGGGCGCGCCACCGCCGCGCGCCGCGCGACGGTCCGTACGGGAACATCCGACGGCCCGGGCGATCCCGGGCGGCTCACCGACCGGGTCAGGCGGGACGCACCACCGCCGCGGTGCCGTAGGCGATGACCTCGGCCAGGTTCTCGGCCACGTCCGACGAATCGAACCGCACCCCGAGGACCGCGTTGCCGCCGAGCTCTTGGGCGTGCGCGACCATCCGCTCCATCGCCGTCTGCCTGGCCGAGTCGACCACCTCGGTGTACTGGGGTACCTCACCGGCCTTGAGCGACCGGAACCCGCCGGTGAAGCCCTTGGCGAAGCCGACGCTGCGGACCACCAGCCCCCAGCAGATGCCGATGTTGCGTTCAACGGTGAAGCCGGGCAGGTCGAACGTGGTCGAACACGGCAAGGTGACCGGCGCGCTGCCTTCCATGGATCCCTCCAGTCGCGGCCGGCCACCGGACGTGGCTGCCCCGACAGTGATCATCGACCACCCCGCCCGGTCCGGCAACGAGCGGGCCGGGCCAGGTCTGCGTACCGTCGTGCCTGTGTCGGGGAGTGCATCCAACCCGCTGGACGATCTCGTCCATGAGCTGTCCGCGCGCGTGCCGCCGCCGCTGTCGCTGACGTCCGGTCCGTGGCCGGTGCCAACGGGTCAGCCCGGCGTCGGCGACGAGGCGTTGCGGGCGATGCTGGCCGATGACTGGGCGGGGACCAAGATGAGCGCGGCCAAGCTGCGCAAGCTGATCGACACCCAACTGGTGAGCCGGCACCGCGAGCTCGCCGCCGATCACCCGGATGCCCGGGACCTGGGCATTGCCGCGAACGATGAGCCGATCGGCCGGATCTTGCTGGACCTGGACGACGAGTACCTGGGCGGCCGGCCGGCGGTGGTGCTGGTCGACATCGCGCTGCACCCGGACCGGCAGCGCCAGGGCTCCGGCAGCAGGATCGTGAAGGCATTGCTGGCTGCGGCCGGTGACCAGAACCGACCGGTGCGGGCGACCGGGGTGTACGGATCGGCATCCCTGGCCTGGTTGCTGCGGCTCGGCCTGGTCGACGTCGGTGGGGACGCGTTGTTCCGGCAGCTGATCTGGCCCGCTTCCTGAACCCAGATCCACATCAGCGGCCCAAATGAGCTGCTCAGATGGATCTCGCCGACCGAGCCCGCGGGCAGCACCCACAAATTCGCCCGGGTCCCGACGCGACCCGTTCCCAGATCCATTCCAGCAGCTCAAGAAAGGCCGCCCAGGTGTCGGCTCAGCCGCGGAAACGGGCGGAGGCGGAGGGATTCGAACCCCCGAGGCTTTTGACACCTGGCCGCTTTCAAGGCGGCTTCCTTCGGCCACTCGGACACGCCTCCGCGCGGGAGTCTACTGGTCGCCCCCGGACCGGATCGATCGTGCACTCGCTTCGCGGAGCGTGATCTGATGTGGTTCCGACAAGCATGGGGATGCGCCATCGCAGCCGCGGACCCAGCTGTCCCGGTCTCGGCGACGAATACCGGCCAGACGAATACCGGCCAGGCCCGGAGAGGACGAGGCGATGACGACGAGCGCGTCCGGGCGACCCACCGTGGCCGTGATCGGGTCCGGCGTGGCCGGACTCACCGCCGCCCATCTGCTGCAGCGCCGCTACGACGTGCACCTGTTCGAGGCCGACGACCGCCTCGGCGGGCACGCCCACACCCACGACGTCGCCCTGACCCACGGCCAGGTCGCCGGCCTGGACACCGCCTTCCTGGTCCACAACGACCGCACCTACCCGACCCTGCTGCGGCTGTTCGCCGAATTGGGGGTGGCGACCCAGGACTCGGACATGTCGATGAGCGTGCGCTGCGACGGCTGCGGCCTGGAGTACGCCGGCGCCAAGGGCCTGGGCGGCCTTTTCGCGCAGCCGAGGTCGCTGGCGCGGCCGCGCTACCTGGCGATGCTCGCCCAGGTGAAGTACTTCCACCGGCGCGCCCGGGCGGTGCTGGCCGGCACGGACGAGACGCTGACCCTGGACGAGTTCCTTCGCCGGGGACGATTCACCGGCTACTTCGCCCACCACTTTCTGCTGCCGATGGTCGCGGCGGTGTGGTCGTGCGGGTTCGACGGCGCCCGCCGGTATCCGGCGCGGTACCTGTTCACCTTCCTGGACAACCACGGCGCGCTCACCGTCACCGGCTCACCGCAGTGGCGGACGGTCGTCGGCGGATCCAGGACCTACGTGGAGCGGGCGGCCAAGAACCTCACGGCGGCGCACACCGCCACCCCGATCCGGTCCGTGCGCCGGCAGGTGGACGGGATCGCGATCCGGGACGACGCCGACACGGTCCACCAGTTCGACCACGCGGTGCTCGCGTGCCACCCGGATCAGTCGCTGTCGATGCTGGCCGCACCCACGGCCGACGAGACCCGGCTGCTCGGCGCGTTCGAGTACGCGCCGAGCACTGCTCTGTTGCACACGGACTCCTCCGCGCTGCCCCGGGCGGCTCGGGCGCGGGCGTCGTGGAACTACCGGATGGCGAACTGCCGCACCGATCCCGAACGGGTCCGGATCAGCTACGACATCAGCCTGCTGCAACGCATCGACGATGACCGCGACTATGTGGTCACCCTCAATGACGATGACGCCGTCGACCCGGCCGCAGTGCTGGACCGGATGAGCTACGCCCATCCCACCTTCACCCGGGCGTCGGTCGCCGCCCAGCGGGAACTCGACCTGATCAACACCGGCCGCCTGGCGTTCGCCGGGGCCTGGCAGGGCTGGGGCTTCCACGAGGACGGCTGCGCGTCCGGGGTGCGGGCGGCCAGGTCGTTGGGGGCCGGCTGGTGACGTCCTCGCTCCCGGCCACCCGGGCCCGTCGACCCCGCCCACCGGGCGCGCTGGTGCCGCGGATCTATGACGCCACGACGACGCACCGCCGCACCACGGCGGCGCCGGCCGGCGTGGACCGGCGATTCGCCTACCGCACCTGCTACTGGCTGATCGATCTCGACGATCCGCCTGCGCTGCCCCGGGCGCTGCGCCGGTTCGTCAGGTTCGAGGCGCGGGACCACCTCGGCGACCCGTCCGCGACCCTGGCCGGCAATGCCCGGGCGCTGCTGGCCGAGCATGGCCTGGACGCCGACCGGCTCCTGCTGCTCACCTGTCCGCGGTCGTTCGGGCACGTGTTCAACCCGCTCTCGGTCTACTACTGCCTGCGGGCGGCCGACCCCGGCGAGGAACTGGTGACGGTGATCGCCGAGGTGCACAACACCTACGGCGGCCGGCACGTGTACCTGCTGCGGCCGGACGGGACCGGCACGGACCGGGTGGACAAACAGTTCTACGTCTCGCCGTTCCTGCCGATGGGCGGCAGCTACACGATGCGCACCCCGCTGCCCGGCGATCGGCTGTCGGTCGCCATCACCCTTCGCCAAGGCGAAGACACGCCGTTCGTGGCCACTTTGACCGGACCCGGCCGACCCATGACCACCGGTGCGGCCGTCCGCGCGGTGCTGCGCCGGCCCCTGCTCACGCTGCGGACCAGCGCGCTGATCCGCTGGCAGGGCATCCGGCTGTGGCTGCGGCGGGTTCCGGTGCAGCCGCGACCGGCGGACGCGACCGCGGACGAACGGGGTCTTTGACCTCAGCCCTCGAGCAACTGCATCTCGCTGCCTCGGGACGGGCCCGGTCGCGTCGCCCGAATGACCCAGACGGGGGTGCCCGACCACCTGTGCGGACCCGGGCCGGGTAGCGCTCCCGACACGACAGCGCCAACGCGATGGCCACGTCGGTGGCCACCGGTGCGCTGCAGCCCAAGGTCGCCGTGCTGATCAGTCGCCCCGGTGCCGGCCGCCGCGACGATCCTCCGTCGACGCCATGGCCTCCTCGATCACCCGGCGCCCATCGCGGCCGGGCTCGGCGCTGTGCACACCCCGGGCGGCGTGCCCACCGGCCGGCGGTACGGCGACGCCGGCCGGTGTCGCGTCGACCGACCCCGACGGTTCGTCGGCAACGGGTCGACGGCGACCCAACAGCCCGACCACGGCGGGCAGCAAGGTCAGCCGCACGACGGACGCATCCAGCAGCACCCCGACGACCACCGCCGACGCCACCCCGGCGCTGACCGGCCCGCCCGCCACCAGCAACGGCCCGCCCGCCACCAGCAGCGGCCCGAACCACGCCGCGACCAGCACGGCGCAGCCGCCGACCGTCCTCGCCCGACCCGACGCCCCCGACCCGGCCGCGGACCGCACCGCCTGATCCAGCAGCAGGCCGAGCAGCACGCCCACCGTCAGGAGGATCGGCATCGGGTCGATCCCCGAAACCCGGCCCGCACCACCCAGGGCTCGGAGCAGCAGCATCACGGCGGCGACGGACACCGCGGACCCGACCGCCGCGGCGACGCCGGCCGTCCACGGCCGCACCAACGCAGCGAGCAGCGCCAACGCGATCGGGCCGATGACCAGCAGGTAGCGAGACAGGGCCGCAGACAACTCGTCGGCGAGGTCGACGGCCACCGCGGTGGCGCCGGTGACCTCGACCACCGCCCGGTCGCCGGCAAAGGACTGTTCGCGCAGCCGGTGCACCAGGTCCCGGGTCGCCGGGTCGGCCGGCCCGGTGGTGGGCAGCACGGTGACGACGCCCAGCGTGCCGTCGGACGCGACCCGTCCGGGCGCGGCGAGCGCGACACCCTCGACCTTCCGCGCGCGGTCCGCGACTGTGGGCAGTGCAGTGGCCAGGTCGGCGGGGTCATCCACCTCGACGGTCAGCAGCAGCGGGCCGGCGGCACCGGCGCCGAATGCCGCCGCCAGGAGCTCCTCGGCCCGGTCGGCGGGTCCGCCGGCCCGGTCGTCGCCCACGATCACCGCCGGTACCAGGACGGCCGCCAGCGCAACCGTCGCTGCGCCGGCCGCGACGGCCGGGTGGCCGGCGACCAACCGTTCCCACCGCCCCGGCCCAACCCGGATCGGCTCCGACAGCTCGCCTCCGGTCAGCCGCTCCAGGGCCGGCAGGAGGGTGAGCGTCGCCGTCACGGACGCGACGACGACGATGCCGGCGGCCGCCCCGACCGACGCCGACACCCCGATTCCGGCGGCCGGCAGACCCGCCGTCGCGACCACGACCAACATTGCCCCGCCGACCACCATGCTCGGCCGCGCATCCCGCCCGAGCAGCACCACCGCGGAAGGCGCGCCGACGGCCAGCCCCAGCAGGAAGGCGATCACCGCGCCCGGCCCGGTCAACCCGAGCGGGCCGGCGATCGGGACCGCGACCGCCACCCCGACGCCGGATCCGATCAGTGCCGTTCCCGTCGCGAGTAGCGCACCGCGGGTCGATCCCAGGATCAGCCCGGCCACCACCGCCGCCAGCACGACGCCGATCGCGAGGGCCGCGACGGAGCCGGGTCCGACCTCCGGATCGGGGGCGGCCAGGACACCACCGATTTCGACCACCGGCCCGTCGGCCCGCGCCGCGGCGACGAGAGCCGCGACGGCGGAACGAACGTCGCCCAAGGCCTGAGCAGTGATCGCGACCGGGACGAAGGCGCTCCGGTGGTCGGTCGACACCGTGCCACCGGTGCCCGGGTCGATCACCGCGGTGACCCCGGGGGTCTCACGCAATCCCCCAACAAGGGTCCCGACGGTGGCGGAGAAGGCGCGGTCGTCCACGGTCGTGCCGTCGGGCGCGATCAGCACGACCCATCCGGTCGGGTCGCCCGCCCCCGGGATGCGCGTGTCCAGCCGGTCCAGCGCGTCCTGCGCCGGTGTCGCCGGACGGGACGACCCGTTCGCCGCCAACCCGTCCATCTCGACCGACCCGGTCATCGCGGCCGCGGCGCCCAGGCCGACCAACAGCACACCCCAGACGATCAGGGCCGTCACCGGCCGGCGGGCCGCCGCGCCGGCCAAGCGGTGGAGCGCGGCGTCGGCCCGCGCGGTCACTGCGACCCACCCGATCGGAGTCCCGGCCCGAACCGCATCAGCACCGGATGAGGGTAGGACCTGCGGTGTTCCCGGTTCGCGCGGACTTACAGTGGGCACCTCCGTCCGACGCCGCACCCTGACCCTGCGCACCATGACCCTGGGAGTGATCGATGAAGTTCAATCCCAACGCCCGGCTGGACACCTCCCAGGTGCAGGATCGCCGGGGCGGCGGTGGCGGATCGTCCCGAGGCGGGTTCACCGGCGGAGGTTTCCCGGGCGGCAAGGGCGGGCTGGCCGTCGGCGGCGGCGGTCTCGGGCTGCTGGTGGTCGCCGCATTCGTGCTGTTCGGCATGTTCAGCGGGGGCGGCGGTTCGACCGGCAGCACCGGCCTGCTTCAGGGCGCCACCGGCAACACGAGCGTTGACAACGCGCAGCTCTCGGCGGCCTGCACCAGCGGCGCCGACGCCAACCAGAACGAGGACTGCGCGGCCGTCGCCATCATCAACTCGGTGCAGGCCTACTGGGGCGACGCGTTCGCCACTTCCGGCGGCACCTATCGGGAGGCGGACACCGTCTTCTACAGCGGCTCCACTCGCACCGGCTGCGGCACCGGCACCTCGGGCATGGGCCCGTTCTACTGCCCCGCCGACCAGCAGGTGTACATCGACCTGAGCTTCTGGGACGAGCTGCGCACCACCTTCGGCGCGAACGACGCCCCGTTCACCCAGGCCTACGTGCTGGCCCACGAGTACGGCCACCACGTGCAGAACCTGCTGGGCACCAGCGACCGGGTCGGCACCGCGACCGGCGCGACGTCCGGGTCGGTGCGCCTGGAACTACAGGCCGACTGCTACGCCGGGGTCTGGGCCAAGCACGCGACCACCGTGCCCGGCGCCGACGGCCAGATCCTGATCACCGAGATCACCGACGCCGACCTGGCCAATGCGGTGCAGACGGCCGGCGCGATCGGCGACGACTACATCCAGACCAACCTGGCCGGCCAGCAGGTCGACACCTCCCAGTTCAGCCATGGCTCGTCCGCGCAGCGTCAGAAGTGGCTGCTGGCCGGCTACCGCAGTGGGGATCCCGCCGCGTGCAACACCTTCGACACCGACCAACTGGGCTGATTCACCCCGGCAGCGGACTGTCCGGTGACGGCGCCGGGCCCGGCCGCCGGCCGGACAGCACGATGGCCGCGCAGATCAGGGCCATGCCGACGATCTCGAGCACATTCGGAATCTGGGCAAGTCCGACGGCGCCGATCAGCGCGGCGGTCACCGGCAGCATCGCCAGCAGGATCGCGAACCGGGCGGCGGTGACGCGGCGCAGCACCAGCTGCTCCAGGACGTACGGGATCACCGAGCTGAGCACCGCCACGCCGATCACCGCCGCGGCCAGCGCCGCGTCGGTGACCACCGGGAGGAACGCGCCGAACGCCAGCGGCGCCCAGACCACAGCACCGGCCGTCATTCCGACGGCCAGCGAGCTGATGCCGTCCCGGCGAACCGCCATCCGTCGGCCGAGCAGGATGTAGCCGGCCCAGGAAATCGCCGACCCGAGGATGGCGATCAGGCCGACCATGGTCCCGGCGGTGAACTCCTGGTCGAGCTGCACCCCGGCCAGCAGCACGACACCGAGCGCCGCGAGGGCAATGCCGGCCCGGTCCCGCCAGCCTTGGCCGGCGATGCCGGCGACCGCGACCGGCCCCAGGAACTCGATCGCGACCGCGGTGCCCAGCGGGAGGTGGTCGATGGCGATGTAGAACGTCACGTTCATGGTGGCCAGCACCACACCGAAGGTGGCCGCGGCGATCAGGTCGGACCGGGTCCAGGCCTGCCGCCAGGGGCGCCGCCAGGCCATCAGCACCACAGCCGACACGGCGATCCGCCACCAGGCCACGGACGCGGCAGGGACCGCCGCAAACAGTCCGACCGCGAGCGCTGCGCCGAGGTACTGGGTCAGTCCGGACGTGAGGAACAGGGCGGGGGGCGGGATCCGGTCGGCGGGCCCCCGGGGCACCGGTTGCTGCGCGGGTCCGTCCACCGGGCGAGTCTGTCAGCCCGGGCCGGCCTCCGGGATGCCGGTGTTAGCGTGCCGGCATGAACCTCGCGGATCCGACTTGATGGGTCCGGCGATCCTCGCGGCCCTACCACTGGCCATCGGTCTGGCCGTGGCCGCGCTGCCGGTGGTGCTGATCCCGATCGCCCTTGCGGCCAAACGGCCGCCGGCCGTCGCCAGAGCTTTTCTGCTCGGCTGGCTGCTGGGGATCGCCGTGGTGGGCACGGTGGTGATCGCGCTGGCCGACGTGCTGGTCCTGCCGTCCGGCAATGTGGCCTGGCTCGGCTACGCCAAGATCGTCCTCGGCCTGCTGCTGGTGGTGTTGGCGGTTCGCCGTTGGTCCGGGCGGCCCCGGGCCGGCGCGGAGCCGGCCGTCCCGGGGTGGATGGCCGGGATCGACTCGATGAGCCGGGGCCGGGCGTTCGGCCTGGCCCTGATGCTGGCCACGCTGAACCCGAAGAACCTGGTGCTGGTGGTCGCCGGCGCGACCACCATCGCCGAGGCCACCCCGGTCCCGCTGCAGCAGGCAGCCGCGCTCGTGGTGTTCGCGGTCGTCGGCAGCATCGGGGTCGCCGCGCCCGCCATTGTCACCATCGTCCTGGGTGATCGCGCGGACGAGGTGCTGACCGCGGTCGACCGCTGGATGACCCGGCAGAGCACCGTGATCGTGGCCGTCGTCCTGCTGGTGCTCGGCATGCTGCTGATCGTCAACGGCTTCGTCGGGCTGTGAACCCCTGCAGATCAAGCCCGTCAGATGCCGAAGAACGCGTGGCACGCCGGCAGGCCGCGGACCTGCACCATCCAGTCGGGGCGGACGAAGCTCGCCCGGTCGAGGGTGAGCCGCTGCTCCACCGCCCGCTCCCCGGGCCGCCGCTGCACCACGTGGGTACCGTCGGGGCGGTAGCCCAGCTTGCGGGACACCGCCAACGACTGCGGGTTGTCGGTGAAGGCGCCGCTGTCCGCCCGCTCCGCCTTCAGATGGTCGAACGCGAACTGCACCACCGCCGAGCGCATCTCGGTGCCGATGCCCTGCCCCTGAAAGGCCCGGCCCAGCCACGACCCGGTCGCCACCGTGCGGGTGACGGCGAAATCCTTCCCGGTCAGGTCCTGCAGACCGACGAGTTCGCCCCGACGCCGCACCATGAAGGGCACCGACCAGTTGTCCGGGGTGCTCGACGCCCGCGCCGACCAGTGGAAGCGCAGCGCATTCGGCACGATCTCCTCGCGCGGGGCGTCCGTCCACGGGAACAGGAACGGCATCCGCTCGCTGTCATGGATGCCGCCCAGGATCAACTCACCCATCTCGGCTATGTCGACGTCCTGCAGCGGGGTCAACACGAGGCGCGGCGTGGCCAGGCGCAATCCGAATACCGGCCAGTAGTCGGCCGGCGTCCGCGCCTTCGGGCTCATGTGAGGCAGGGTGCCGTGCCGGCGCGATCGACACAACTGGAGAATCCGCGCGGTCCGGTTCATCCCAACAGGGTGGTCCGGCGCGTGCCCGGCGGCGACAGGATGGCCGGTAGCGGGATCGGTCCCGCCACCGACCAGCGGCCAACCGCCGCGGACATGAAGGGCACACGCCATGACAGAGGCCGTCGCCGAACGGACCGTCGACGAACTGGGACCCGTCGACTACCTGGTCGTCGAGTTCCCGGGCAGCCAGTTCAAGGGCGAGATCCTTCCCGAGCTGGTCGATCTCGTGCAGCGGGGCATCGTTCGGGTGCTCGATCTGGTCATCATCCGCAAGGCCGACGACGGCAGCTACGAGGCCTTCGAGTTCGGCGACCCCGACGCCGGACCGTTGGGCGAGATCCGCGAGTTGGAGCGTCAGCTCGCGGATCTGCTCAGCGAGGAGGACGTGGTCGCCGTCGCCGACGCGCTGGCGCCGGGCTCCACCGCCGCGCTCCTGGTGTACGAGAACCTGTGGGCGGCGCCGTTCGCGTCCGCGGTCCGCCGCGCCGGCGGGGTCCTGGTGGCCGACGGCCGCATCCCGATCCAGTCGCTGATCGCCGTCCTCGAAGAGGACCTCGACGCCGCGGACGCGGCCGAAGAAGAAGGAGCCTGACATGCTCGCAGCCCGCCGCGTCGGCCGCCGAGGGGTCCTCGGCCCGGTCGGCCGCACCGCCGCCGCCGTCGGCACCACCGCGGTCGTCGCCCACGGGATCGGACGTCGGGTCGATCGCCGGGAGGACCGGCGCGACGATCGCGGGGATCGCCGGGAGGACCGGCGGGACCGCCGCCGGTAGCCGCAGGTCAGGCTGCCCGGTCCGGCTCCCCCGACGGACCCCGCCGCGCAGGTCGAGTGGCTCTTTGTGCCCGCTGAGCGGGCACGAACAGCCATTCGTCGTTGCACACTGGGACAGCACGATCCAAGGGGCCGGTGGTGCTCCTGACGATCCCCGGTCCAGCACCACCCGATCGGGGGCGCGGCCCGCTCGCTACCCTCGGGCGCATGAAGGCGATCGTCGTCGAGCGGCCGGGGTCCCCGGCCGAGTTGGCCTGGCGGGACGTGCCCGACCCGGTCGTCACCGCCGGGGCGGTGCTGGTCGAGGTCGCCGCCGCCGCGGTCAACCGGGCCGATCTGTTGCAGGCGGCCGGTCACTACCCGCCGCCGCCCGGCGCGTCCGACATTCTGGGCATGGAGTGTTCCGGGGTGATCGCGCAGGTCGGGCCGGGTGTGTCGGGCTGGCGCGTCGGCGACCGGGTGTGCGCGCTGCTCGCCGGCGGTGGTTACGCCCAGCGGGTCGCCGTGCCCGCCGGGCAGGTGCTGCCGGTACCCGACGGCGTCGACCTGATCGAGGCGGCCGGGCTGCCCGAGGTGGCCTGCACGGTCTGGTCGAACCTGGTGATGACCGCCGGCCTGGACGTCGGGCAGACCGTGCTGATCCACGGCGGCGGCTCGGGGATCGGCACGATGGCCATCCAGGTGGCCCGGCTGCGCGGCGCCCGCGTCGCCGTCACCGCCTCCCGGGACGCGGTGCTGGAAGTGTGCCGCAGCCTGGGCGCGGACGTCACCATCAACTACGCCGAGCAGGACTTCGTCGAGGCCCTGCTCGCGGCGACCGACTGTCGGGGCGCCGACGTCATCCTGGACCTCATCGGCGCGAAGTACTTGGCCCGCAACATCTCTGCGCTCGCCGACGGGGGCCGGCTGGTCATCATCGGCCTGCAGGGTGGTACCCGGGCCGAACTCGACATCAACGCGCTGATGCGCAAGCGCGCGGGCGTCATCGGCACGGCGTTGCGGTCACGTCCGGTCAGCGGCCCGGGTTCCAAGGCCGAGATCATTGATCAGGTCCGGGCGCAGCTGTGGCCGTCGCTTGCGGCGGGTGCGATCCGGCCGGTGATCGACTCGGTGGTGCCCTTGCCGGAGGCGTTGGCGGCCCACATTCGGATGGCCGGCGGCGGACACGTGGGCAAGATCGTGTTACGCGCCCCGACGACGGGTCACCGCGTGAACTGATGCACATGAAAGAGATACACGACAACAAGCTGGGAGACGGACAATGAGCGACGCACAGGGTCACCGGGTCGTGGTGATCGGCCCGGACGGGCAACCGGTCGGCTACGCCGACGTGCCCGGCACCGACGGCACGCGGGACGGCGACGCGGAGGTGGCGGAGGGCGGCGACGGCCCGGTCGACCCGGCGGACGCCATCGGCGAACCGGCGAAGGTGATGCGCATCGGCACGATGATCAAGCAGCTGCTGGAGGAGGTGCGGGCGGCTCCGCTGGACGAGGCCAGCCGGGCCCGGCTGATGCAGGTGCATCAGCGCTCGATCAGGGAGCTGGAGACCGGGCTGACCCCCGAGCTGCGGGACGAGCTCGAGCGGCTCTCGCTGCCGTTCTCCGAGGACATCGTGCCCTCCGAGGGCGAGTTGCGGATCGCGCAGGCGCAGCTGGTCGGCTGGCTGGAGGGCGTGTTCCACGGCCTGCAGGCGGCGCTGGTCGCCCAGCAGATGGCGGCCCGCACGCAACTGGAGCAGATGCGTCGCGGCCTGCCACCCGGCCATTCCGGCGCCGAGTCGGCCGCCGCGTCCGGTCCGGGCTCCGGGCAGTACCTCTGACTCCGGTCGGCGTGTCGTCGGGCCGTCGCCGGCATCCACTCCGCCGGTGCGGCACCGTGGTCGGGTGGCGTCACCGACGGGAACGACCTTCGTGCGGCGGGTGCCGGGGATCCTGAGTTCCGGCCTGGTCCGGCTGCACGAACTGGCGCTGATCGTGGTCGGGCTCGGGTTCGTGTTCGTCTCCACCGACGACGAGCTGGCCTACCTGGCGATCTGGGACCTGCTCGCCGTCCTGTACGTCGGGATCGGGGCGTTGGTGCTCCGCCGGTCCCGCAAGAATCCCCGGCCCATCACCGATGGCCCGGTCCTGGGGCGGTTCCGGTTCAACTTCCTGTTCGCCATCGTCGCCAGCCTCATCGGCTTCGTCGTCGCGCTCGACATCGCCGTCTCGGACAACCCCGACGACTACACGCTGCTGCTCAATCTGCTCGGCGTGGTCGCGATGATCCTGTCCTGGATGCTGCTCCAGGCCGGGTACGCCCGCCGCTACGCGGGCATGTACAGGCGCGCCGGCGGGCTGACGTTCCCGGACACCCCGGCGCCCTCGGCGGTGGACTTCCTCTATTTCGCCATCACGATCGGCACCGCGTTCTCGGTCTCGGACACGCTGGTCACCACCGCGCGGATGCGCTGGCACGTGCTGGTCCACTCGACCATCAGCTTCTTCTACAACGCCGCGGTCGTCGCCTTCGCGCTCAGCATGGTCGCCGGCCGCTGACCCGCGGACGGGTCGACCGGTTGGCGCGCGAATTTATCCCGTTTGTCGGTGACGTCCTGGGTGTCACCATCAATCGATGGCCACCATCGCCGACCGGATCACCGTGCCGCTGGCACCCGAGGCGCCGCTGCCGACACGAGACAAGCTGGCCGCCCTGCGGGTCTTCCACACGGGCCCCGCCGTGGTCGCGGCGGCCGCCGGGCCGGTGGCCCTGCTGACGTTCAGCCCGCGTTGGTTGATCCCCCGCTACGCCATGGTCAGCTCGCCGCAGGGGGCCCGTGACGTCCTCGGCCGGACGGACGGTGCGTTCGACAAGCAGCACATCATGCATCGACAGAGCCAGGCCTTCGGCCGCAACGTGTTCAACCTGCCGAACGACCCGTGGGTGGGGCGTCGGCGCCTGCTGCAACCGCTGTTCACCCGCCGGCACGTGGCCACCTTCGCCGGTCAGATGGCCGAGTCGGCCAGCGTGCTGGCCGACGAGTGGATCGGCCGCGGCGCCGTTGACCTGGACGAGCAGACCCGGCGGCTCTCCCTGCGGGTGATCGGTCGTTCGGTGTTCGGCCTCGACCTGGGCGAGCGGGCCGACGAACTCGGGCCGCCGGTCAAGCGCCTGCTGACCTGGCTCACCGGACGGTCGCGACGTCCCGTGCGGGCCCCCGGTTGGCTGCCGATCCCGGCCCGGCGCCGGATGCGGTCCTCGCTCGCCGCCGTCCGGGCCGTCATCGACGAGGCGATCGGGGCCGCTCGCGCCGATCCGGACGGCGACGCCGAGTTGATCAAGTTGCTGCTCGCGGCGACCGATCCGGACACCGGCGAAGGGCTGAGCGACGAGCAGATCCGGGATGAGCTGTTCGTCTTCCTGATCGCCGGGCACGACACGTCCTCCACCACCCTGGCCTACAGCCTGTGGACCCTCGGCCGGGACGCCGACCTGCAGGACCGGGTGGCCCGGGAGGTCGCCGAACTGGGCGATCGCCCGCTGACGGTCGACGACCTGTCCGAGCTGCCGCTCACCGTGCGGGTCGTCCACGAGGCACTGCGGCTCTGCCCGCCGGCGCCGATCATCGTGCGTTCGGCGATGCGGGACGCGATCGTGGACGGCCACCGGATCCCGGCGGGCACCCAGGTGATCGTCGGGACCTACGCCATCCATCGCGATCCCGCGTTGTGGCCGGATCCGGAGCGGTTCGACCCCGACCGGTTCCTTCCGGCCCGACTGACCGGCATCGACCGGTGGCGCTACCTGCCGTTCGGGGCCGGCCCGCGGTCCTGCATCGGCGATCATTTCGCCATGCTGGAGGCCACCCTCGGACTGGCCACCGTCATCGGCAGGGCCCGGTTCGAGTCGCTGGGCGACGAGTTCCCGATCGCGCTGCCGTTCACGCTCACCGCCGGGGGCCCGGTTCCGGCGCGCATCTCCGCCCGCCGCTGACGTCAGAGTGACCGTTCGTGGTCCGGGGTCTGCGTCTCGCCGGGCCCGGGTCCGGGTCCGGGCCCGGGTCCGGGTCCGGGCGGGGGGACGCGGCCGGCCATCAGCTGGGTCGACTCGTCCCAGGCGGTTCCCGACTCCGCGTCGGCCCGGCGCCGGGCGATCCCGCCGAGTGTCTCCAGCACGACCCGGTTCCCGAGCATCGCGGTGATGTCGGCGTGGTCGTAGGGCGGCGCGACCTCGACGATCTCCAACCCGACCAGCGGCACCTCGCGGCCGATCCGCCGGACCGCGCCCAGCAGCTCCCGCGCGGTCAGCCCGCCCGGCTCGGGAGTGCCGGTGCCCGGCGCCGCGGCGGGGTCGCACACGTCGATGTCCACCGACAGGTAGACCCCATCGGTGTCCTGGACGGCGATGGCCATCGCCTCGCTCAGCACCTCGTCCAGGCCACGGCGGCCGATCTCGGCCATCTCGTAGCAGCGCATGCCCTGCTCGGCCATCCACTGCAGCTCCGGCGGCTCTGGCCAGTAGCCGCGCAGCCCGATCTGCAGAAAACGCTCGCCGCGGACGGCCCCGGATTCGATGACCCGCCGCATCGGCAGACCGTGCCCGTACAGCGACCCGAACTGGATGTTGCCAGTGTCGGCGTGCGCGTCGAAGTGGATGACCGAGATCCGGCCGTACCCGAAATGCTCGGCCAGCGCGGTGATGTCGGGTTGGGCGACGGTGTGGTCGCCGCCCAGGACGACCGGGATCTTGCCGGCCCGGACCAAGGTCAGCACCGCCGCCTGCAGGCTGGCCAGCGACCGCTCGGTCTCGGTCGGTGCCATCTCCACGTCGCCGGCGTCCACCACCCCCAACAGCGGATCCACCCGCAGCGACAGGTGTGGGCGGGAACCTGTGTGCTCGGAATAGTCGCAACTGCGCAACGCCATCGGCCCCATCCGGGCGCCGGACCGGTACGAGGTGCCCGAGTCGTAGGGCGCACCCAGGATGACGGCCACCGCGTCGGCGTAGGTCACCGGGTCATCGAGGTCGCAGCGGGGCACCCCGGTGAAGGTGACGTCCGGTCCGTACATGGAGCCGTATCTGACCATGCTTCGATTCTCCCCTGCGGCCAGGGCCGGGACATGATCCGAACCTCGTCCCAAGCCGTCATGATGGTGCGCAGGCCGCCGCGGCCGAGCACACCGAAACCTGGGGAACCCGATGACCGCCACCGTGCCGACCGAGAAGTCACCCGCCGACCACCTGTGGATGCACTTCACCCGAATGTCGTCCTACGCGGGCAAGCCGGTGCCGACGATCGATCGCGGCGAGGGCTGCTACATCTGGGACACCGACGGTCGGCGATACCTGGACGCCCTGTCCGGACTGTTCGTGGTGCAGGCCGGACACGGCCGCGAGGAACTGGCCCAGGCCGCGGCCGCGCAGGCCCGCAAGCTGGCGTTCTTCCCGGTCTGGTCGTATGCGCACCCCACGGCCGTCGAGCTGGCCGATCGGCTGGCCGCGGCCGCGCCCGGTGATCTGAACAAGGTGTTCTTCTCCACCGGCGGCGGCGAGTCCGTGGAGACGGCATGGAAGGTTGCCAAGCAGTACTTCAGGCTGACCGGCCGGCCCGGCAAGTACAAGGTGATCAGCCGGGCGATCGCCTACCACGGCACAACCCAGGGTGCGCTCTCGATCACCGGGGTGCCACCGTTCAAGGCGCCATTCGAGCCGCTCGTGCCCGGGTCGGTGCGGGTGCCCAACACCAACTTCTACCGAGCCCCGGAGTTCGTCGCCGACGACGAGAAGGCCTTCGGTCGCTGGGCCGCCGACCAGGTCGAGCAGGCCATCCTGATGGAGGGACCGGACACCGTCGCCGCGGTTTTCGTCGAGCCGGTGCAGAACGCCGGCGGCTGCTTCCCGCCGCCGCCCGGGTACTTCGAACGTCTCCGGGAGATCTGCGACACCCACGACGTCCTGCTCGTCTCCGACGAGGTGATCTGCGCCTACGGGCGGCTCGGCACGATGTTCGGCGCCCAGAAGTTCGACTACCGGCCGGATATCATCACCTCGGCGAAGGGTCTGACGTCCGGCTACTCGCCGCTGGGTGCTGCGATCATCTCGGACCGGATCTTCGAGCCCTTCGGCACCGGCGACACCACCTTCGCCCACGGTTACACGTTCGGCGGGCACCCGGTGTCCTGCGCCGTCGCGCTGGCCAACCTGGACATCTTCGAATCCGAGGATCTGCTGGGCAACGTGCTGCGCCGGGAGGCCGACTTCCGCGCCACGCTGCGCAAGCTGCTGGACCTGCCGATCGTCGGCGACGTCCGCGGCGACGGGTTCTTCTTCGGCATCGAGCTGGTCAAGGACAAGGCCACCAAGCAGACGTTCACCGCGCCGGAGAGCGAGCGGATCCTGCGCGGCTTCGTCTCCCCGGCGCTGTTCGAGCGCGGCCTGTACTGCCGGGCCGACGACCGGGGCGACACCGTCGTGCAGGTCGCGCCGCCGCTGATCAGCGACCAAGCCGTGTTCGACGAGATCGAATCGGTCTTGCGGTCGGTGTTCACCGACGCCTGGGCGCTGCTGTAGGGCCCGGGTCGGCGGCGGTCAGATTGGGTTCTGTGAAGTGAGCACAGCCGTTGATCGTTGTGGCTGGGCCGCCGCGAAGCCCGTCCAGGGCAAGGCGTCGCAGCGGTGCGCACCGCGAGCCGAGCAGCCAGGATGGTGGGGTGAGCGAACGCAACGTCCTCGGCGGCGACCTCGAACCGTGCGGCATCGACCCCGTCACCGGGTTCTACCGGGACGGCCGGTGCGCCACCGGCCCGGAGGACGTCGGCCGGCACGTGGTGTGCGCGGTGGTCACGGCCGAGTTCCTCGATCATCAGCAGGCGGTCGGCAACGACCTGCGCACCCCGCAGCCCGCGTACCTGTTCCCCGGCCTGACGCCCGGCGACCGGTGGTGCGTGGTGGCCGTCCGCTGGCAGCAGGCCCTGGTGGACGGCGTGGCCGCACCGGTGGTGCTGGCGGCCACCCACGAGCGGGCGCTGGACATCGTGGCCCTGGACGACCTGCAGCGGCACGCCGTCGATGTGCCGCCGGACGTCAGCTCACTGGCCTGACCCTGGTCCGGTCAGAACCAGCGCTCCAGGATCTGCGCGACCGCGTCCTCGTGGTGGTGGGCCCCGACCTCGCTGACGATGGCGTGCACGTCGGGGTGGGCGTTGCCCATGCCGACGCTGAACCCGGCCCAGTGCAACATCTCCAGGTCGTTGGGCATGTCGCCGAAGGCGATGACGTCCCTGCGGTCGATCCCCCACCGGCTGGCGAGTTCGGCCAACGCCGTGCCCTTGTTGACCCCGGCCGCGGCGACCTCGATCAGCCCGTCGTCGGTGGAGTAGGTGATGTGCACCTCGGCGGCGCCGACGCTGCGGGCGGCCAGCGCCAACGAGCGGGAGTCCCCGCGGCCGCGGACCAGCAGCTTGGCCGCCGGTTCGGCGAGCAGCTCGGCCCGGTCGGCGCGTTTGAGGTAGCCGAACGCCCACGGGTGGTCGTAGTCGTGCTCGGCGATGCACGCCTGCAGGCTGATGCCGAGCCGTTCCACGGCCAGCGCGAACGTGTCGGTTTCCCGTTCCAGGCCGGTGACGAAGGTCTGCATGGTCAGCGGAGTCAACGGGGCCGAGGCGATGATCTCGCCCGCGGCCACGTCGTAGACGACGGCACCGTTCATGCACACCGCGATGCCGGTGAACCCGGCATCGATCACCGGGCCCAGCCACCAGATCGGCCGGCCGGTCGCCACCACCACGTGCGCCCCGGCCGCCGCGGCCCGGTTGAGCGCGTCCATGTTGCGCTCGCTGATCTTCATGCCGGACTCGTCGAGCAGCGTGCCGTCCAGATCGGTGACCACCATGGCCGGGGTGTCCGGCCGCCCTCGAGAGGTCGCCGACGGATCGGAGGTGGTGGTCACCGGACCATTCTCCCCCGGTTGTCACCGGTGTCGGACCAGCGACGGACCGCGGCCGGGTCACCATGGACCTCGTGACCGGCCCGGAGCAGCCCACCCAGCCGGGTCGGGCGGATCGGCTGGCGGCCGTCATGCGCCGCGACGGGGCACGCTGCGTGTGGTGCGGGCGGCCGTTCACCGAACTCGTCCACCCGACCACCGACCATCTGGTCCCGCGGGTCAAGGGCGGGCCGTCCTGGCTGGAGAACGAGGTCGCGGCCTGCTCCCGGTGCAACGGCGACCGCGGGCACCGGACCCCGGTGGACTGGTTGGCCGAGTGCGAGCGGCGCGGCTGGTCACCCGACCGGGCCGCGATCGCGGCGGCGCTCGACCGGCTGCGGTTGGCCATCGACGAGCGCGGCGGGCAGCGCCGGGCGGCGCGGTACCTCGACGGGCAGCGGCGCCGCTGGTCGTGAGGGCTCGTCATGAACGGTCGCGTCGCCGGAAGAAAAGTGCGGCGGGCCGCACTTATCTTCCGGCGTGCTGGCGGGTCCGCTCGCTCCAGTCGCGCCACACCGCGTCCAGGCCGGATCGGTCGGTGTCGGTGTCCAGCACCCGGGCCACGGCGCCGAGGCGAGCCAGGTCGTACCGCGTGCCGGCCAGGAGTCTTGGCGTCGCGGGCGGCGAGGCGCCCGACAGGAGCACGGTGTCGATAACCCGGCACCGCCCGAGCATTCCGGGCAGCCGGCGGGTGGTGGCGTCGGGCAGGTCCAGGTCCTCGACCAGCAACTCGGCCCCGGTGTGCCGGACCCGGGTGGTCGCCCGCAGCGCGCCACCGGCCTCGCCGACCCGGCCGAACACCAGCGTTTCCCGCAGGCAGGCGGTCGCGTCGGCGGCCAGGTCGATGCTCGTCGCCCGGACCACGTTCGCGCCGTCGGCGACCACGAACGGTTCGCCGCTCCAGGTCAGCGTTCCGCCCTCGGCCACGTCCGCGCGCACGGTCCAGCCGGAGGCGGCGCCCTGGGCGTCGTAGGCGACGGTGCCGGCGGTCTCCACGATGTCCAGCCAGGCGCCCGGGCCGACTCGCACGTCGAACTCTACGTGGTCGCCGCCGAGCAACAACGCGGTGGTGGCGACCAGCGCGATCCGGGCCCCCCGCTCGTCGACCCGCTGGACCCGGGCGGCGACCGGTCCGGGGGTGTGCCTGACCCGGGCCCGGCCGGGGGCCGGGTCGACCGCGATCAGCGTCACGAGTGGTGCTCGGCCTCGTCGTGCGCGTGCCAGAGGTTCTCGTCGGCGTGGAAGTGCGGGGCCATCGCACCGGGGTCGACGGCGACGTGGGTGCCGGCGCGGAAGCTGCGCAGGGTGGCCAGGACCCAGCCGGTAAGCGCCTCGATCGAGGCCCGGTCGGTGCGGGACAGCCCGATCACCGGTCGTCCGTCGCGGGCCGCCTGCCCGTCGGCGACCATCTGCGGCACGTCGACGCCGACGTACGGACCGAGATCGGTCTTGTTGACGATCAGCAGATCGGCGCGGCCGATCCCCGGTCCGCCCTTGCGGGCGACGTCGCCGCCGCCGGCCACGTCCAGCACGAACAGCTGCGAGTCGACCAGGGCCGGCGAGAAGGTCGCGGTCAGGTTGTCCCCGCCCGACTCGACCAGCACCACGTCCAGCGGCGCGAAGTCGGCCTCCAGGTCCTCGACGGCGAGCAGGTTGGCGGTGACGTCGTCGCGGATGGCCGTGTGCGGGCAGGCCCCGGTCTCCACCGCGCGGATCCGCTCGGGGTCGAGCACTCCGGCCGACCGCAGGAACCGGGCGTCCTCGTCGGTGTAGATGTCGTTGGTGATGACGCCGAGCTGCAACTCGCCGGCCAGCTCCCGGCAGATGAGGGCGATGATCGACGACTTGCCGGTGCCGACCGGGCCGGCGACGCCGAGGCGCAGAGTGGTCCGGTTGGGGCTGGCTTCGGGCATGAACCATCCTATCCCGGGGACGTCTCGAATCCGACGTCCGTTCGCACGCAGGCGGTTTCGTCGCTTCCCGGCCAGGTCTCGGCACATCACCGGCGACGGTGCGCCAAGCGGCCGGACTGCTGACGTGACGTCAGGCCCGGAACAGTCGCTGGCTCGTCTCGGCATGGACCTGGGCCCACTGTTCGATCAGCGGGGCGGCGACGGCCGGGATCGCGGCGATCTCGGTCAGCGGGGACACCGCCGCCACCATGCGCTCGATGCTCTCCTTCGCCCGGAACACCCAGCCGGTCGCGACGAGCGGGTCGAGAGGATCGATCTTGAGCGCGGCGGCGGCCACCGTCTGGGTGTCGTCGTACCCGATCAGCCGGGCCACCTGCGCGGCGGACAGTCCGGCCAGTGCCCCGGCCACACCGATGGCGACGGCCCGGGTGGGCCTGCGGACCGCGCGCAGGGCCAGCGCGGTGGGAGCGTCCGGCCAGAGGCCGCCGACCAACCTCGCGTACCCGCGACCGAGCACCTCCGCGTTCTCCCGCAGCGCCGGGCTGATGGTCCGCGCGCGCCAGGCGTCGTCCACCGCCTGGAGTGCGCGGACCGGATCGGCCGACGTGGCGACCAGGTGCCGGGCCACCACCGCCGCACCCGCTTCCACCGCCACCACGGTGCGTAGCCTCGTCCGGATGTACTCGGGCACCAGGGCGAGGGAAAGTCCTTGCCGCATCGCCTGTTCCAGCCCGGCCGACTGGGTGTGCGCGCCGGTGGGCAGCCGGGCGTCGGCCAGCAGCATCAGCAGCACCTCGCTCATCCGGGCTCTCCCGAGGCGAGCCTCGGGCCGAGTGTGCAGAAGGTGCCCTTGACGGCCGCGCGCAAGAAGGGACTCGCCATCATCTCCGGATGCCCCGGCACCGGGCCGAAGCAGATCCGCAGGCCGTCGAGCCGCTTGGCTCCGCACACCACGCAGTCGGACAGCGGCAGGTCAAGTCCTCGGAACGGATGCGCATCCCAGGCGGCTTGGGCCTCCAGGTCGGTCGGCCGGTACGGCGGTTCGACGACGAACGGCTCGGCCGGTGCCGCGTCGGCCAGCACCCGGTCGTCCAGCCACAACTGCACCTCGGCACCGGCGGACCGCACAAACAGCGGTACGCCCACCGGCACCGGCGCCCGCTGGGTCACCGTCGCTGTGCCGCCGACGAATCCGGGGAGCGTGCCACAGCCGATCCCGCCGTTGACGAATCCGCGGGGGCCGTGCTGCCGCAGGTCGAAGACAACCGTCATGCCGGAGTCAGAACAGCGAGTACAGCTGGGCCAGCGGCAGCCGTTCCGCGGGCGCCGGGACGACCACCTCGCCGTCGATGGAGATCTCGAACGTGTCCGGCTTGATCACGATGTCCGGCAGGGTGTCGTTGTTGATCATCTGCGCCTTGCCGACGTCCCGGGTCGGCTTCACCGAGGACAGCTTCCGGCGCAACCCCAACCGAGAAGCCAGCCCGTCCTCGATCGCGTACGGCGAGACGAACGACATCGACAGTTGCGCGCCGATGGCGTCGGTCAGCGCCGGCCGCATGATCACCGGCTGCGGGGTCGGGATGGACGCGTTCGGGTCGCCCAGCGCGCCCCACACCAAGCCACCGCCCTTGATCACCACGGCCGGCCGGATGCCGAAGAATTTGGGCTCCCAGAGCACCAGGTCGGCCAGCTTGCCCGGCTCCACCGACCCGACCTCGTGGTCGATGCCGTGGGTGATCGCCGGGTTGATCGTGTACTTGGCGATGTACCGGCGGGCCCGGAGGTTGTCGGCAGGCAGCCCACCGCCGATATCGCCGCGGCGATTCTTCATCACGTGCGCGACCTGCCAGGTGCGGCAGACCACCTCACCGATCCGGCCCATCGCCTGCGCGTCGGACGAGGTCAGGGACACCGCGCCCATGTCGTGCAGGATGTCCTCGGCCGCGATGGTCGTCGCCCGGATCCGGGACTCGGCGAACGCGAGATCCTCCGGCACGGTGGGGTTCAGGTGGTGGCACACCATCAGCATGTCCAGGTGCTCGGCGACCGTGTTCACCGTGTGCGGCAGGGTCGGGTTGGTGGACCCGGGGATGACGTTGGGCAGCCCGGCCAGGGTCAGGATGTCCGGGGCGTGCCCGCCGCCGGCCCCCTCCACGTGGAACGCGCTGATCGACCGGCCGCCGATCGCCGCGATCGTGGACGCCACATAACCCGCCTCGTTGAGCGAGTCGGAGTGCAGCGCGACCTGCAGCCCCCATTCGTCGGCAGCCCGCAACGCGGCATCGATCGCGGCAGGGGTGGACCCCCAGTCCTCGTGCACCTTGTAGCCGCCGGCCCCGGCCAGTGCCTGCTCCCTCAGCCCCTCCATGGACACCGTGTTGCCCTTGCCGAGCAGCAGCAGGTTGATCGGGTACGGGTCGATGGACCGGTGGATGGTCTCGAGGTGCCAGGCACCAGGCGTCACCGTGGTGGCCTTCGTTCCTTCGGAAGGCCCGGTCCCGCCTCCACCGAGCGTCGTGAGGCCCGTCGCCAGCGCCTCGACGATCTGCGACGGCGAGATCAGGTGCACGTGGGTGTCGATGCCGCCGGCGGTGAGGATCTTGCCCTCGCCGGAGATGATGTCGGTGGACGGCCCGATTCGCAGGTCCGGGTGCACGCCGTCGGCGATGTCCGGGTTGCCGGCCCGGCCGATGGCCACGATCCGGCCGTCCCGGATGCCCACGTCGGCGCGGACGATGCCCCAGTGGTCGAGCACGATCGCGTTGGTGATGACGGTGTCCGGCGCGCCCTGCGCCCTCGTCGTCGACCCCTGGGCCATCGACTCGCGGATCGACTTGCCGCCACCGAACACGGCCTCCTCGCCGCCGGCGGTGTGGTCCTGCTCGATCTCGATCCACAGGTCGGTGTCGCCGAGGCGCACCTGGTCGCCGACCGTCGGCCCGTACAGGGCGGCGTAGTCCGCGCGCGGAATCTGCACCATCTACAGCTCCTGGTCGGAGGAGGGCTTGAGCTGGATCCCGGGCACCCGCCGCGCGCCCCGCAAGGCCACCGCGGCGACGGCACGCGACGCGCCGGGTTCGAACCGGCGCGAGGTGCCGGACGGGATGTCCAGCCGGAACCCGCGGGCCGCCTCCCGGTCGAACGACAGCGCGGTGTTCACGTCCGGCAGATGTACGTGCGAGCCGATCTGCACCGGCCGATCCCCGGTGTTCACGATGACCAGCTCGATCCGCTCCGCGTCCGTGCGGTCCGCGTTCAGTTCGATCGATCCGGGCGCGGTCCGGATCGCCCCGGGACCGCTTGTCGACCCTGCCGCCATGACTGTTCCTTTCCGTGTCGACGATTCGCTCGCGAAGTCGCCAATTTCATCAACTGGGCCAGGTAACCCACCCGCCCACCCGATCAGGCGATCGGTTGGTGGATGGTGACGAGTTTGCGGCCGTCCGGGAAGGTGGCCTCGACCTGCACGTCGGGCAGCATGTCGGCGACCCCGTCCATCACCTGGTCGCGCCCCAGCACTTCCCGGCCGGTGACCATCAAGTCCTCGACGGACCGGCCGTCCCGGGCCCGCTCGATCACCCAGGTGGTCAGCAGGGCAACGGTTTCCGGGTAGTTGAGCTT
>Ga0164241_10001804_pt1 | contig 24990 bp, 15 predicted proteins | sample OricomyardsoilBY_FD_108780 | JGI IMG/M metagenome (GOLD analysis project Ga0164241, IMG submission 108780) | Backyard soil microbial communities from Emeryville, California, USA - Original compost - Back yard soil (BY) | ecosystem: Environmental > Terrestrial > Soil > Unclassified | place: USA... | reverse complement strand
TCGCGTTGGCCCTGATTCTCGCCGCAGTGTACTTCGCGTTTCTGCCCGGTAACGCGCCGGGATAGCGCGAACCCCCCTGGCGTGCTCGCGGCCTCTTTTCTCTTAATCGGCCGCGACGCCGAAGGCTGGGTGCTCAGGGGCGTGTTGATTGACCATCAACACACCCCGAAATCATCCGTAAATGCGGGGCACGAACAGCTCTGGGGCGAGGGCGTGGCGCTCGTAGTTGGGGTTGAAGCGGCGCTCGGGCAACGAGACCGGCTCTTGCGCGACTTCTTTGTAGGGGATTTGTTCGAGGAAGTGCGCGATGCAGTTCAAGCGTGCGCGGCGTTTGTCGTTGCCTTCGACGATGTACCAGCGCGCGGCGGGGGTGTTGGTTCGCGCGAGCATCTCTTCTTTAGCCGCGGTGTAGTCTTCCCAGCGAACGCGCGACTGCAGGTCCATTGGGCTCAGCTTCCATTGCTTCATCGGGTCGTGAATGCGCGTGAGGAAGCGGAGCTGCTGCTCTTGGTCGGAAATCGAGAACCAGTACTTGAGCAAAATGATGCCGGAGCTCACGAGTGAGCGCTCGAAATCCGGGACGTCTTTGAAGAATTGCTCGACTTGCTCCGGGCTCGCAAAGCCCATCACGCGTTCCACACCCGCGCGGTTGTACCAAGAGCGATCGAACAGCACGATTTCTCCACCCGCGGGCAGGTGCGGCACGTAGCGCTGGAAGTACCACTGCGTGCGTTCGCGCTCGGTCGGCGCAGGCAGTGCGACCACTCGGCAGACGCGCGGGTTGAGTCGCTGAGTGATGCGCTTGATCGCTCCGCCCTTGCCCGCAGAGTCGCGACCCTCGAACAGCACCACGACTTTTGCGCCGGTGTGCGCGACCCAGGTTTGAAGCTTGATTAGCTCGCGCTGCAAGTCGAGCAAGTGCCGAAAGTATTGGGCGCGCTCGATCGTCGGCTCGTGGTGCTTGTCCGCGATCTTGTCGATTTCCTCGGAAAGCGTCGCGTCGCCGAGTTCGAGCTCGTAGTCCTCGTCGAAGCTGTCTTCCAGCTCCGCTTTCAACCAATCGTTACTCGCCGCTGCCATTTTGTCGGTCATCAGTATCTCCGGGCGTGTCGTTGCTAGAGCGCAAGCGGGGCCAGCCAGGCGTCGCTCGCGGGGCGCGATGGTCGATTTGGCGTTCGGTCCGGTCAAGCAACATGCAGGTGGCGACGTCGGAACCGGAAACCGGCGGCTTGGCTGCGCCGATGTTGGGTGCTAGCGCGATAGGAATGAAGCTGTTTCGTTTCGGTCCGGTTGGGCATGAAAAGCCCGGCTTGATTGTGGAAGGCGTGGGCCGAGTGGATGTTTCCGCGTTTGGTGAAGACTACGGCGAGGCCTTTTTTGGCTCGGACGGGCCGGCTCGTCTGGCTCGATTCTACGCGGAGCACCCCGAGCTATGCCCACTCATCGCGGCGGATGCGCGGATCGCCGCGGCGGTCGCGCGCCCGAGCAAGATCGTGTGCGTGGGCTTGAATTATCGCGATCATGCGCTCGAAACTGGCGCCGCGATCCCGACCGAGCCGGTATTGTTCATGAAAGCAAGCTCCGCGGTGTGCGGACCTTACGACGACCTGCGTTTGCCGCGCGGTGCGTCGAAGGCGGACTGGGAGGTCGAACTCGGAGTGGTGATCGGCAAGACGGCTCAGTACGTGGAGGAGGGGGCGGCGCTCGACCACGTGGCGGGCTTCGTTCTGCTCAACGACTACTCGGAGCGGTCCTTTCAAAAGGAGCGCGGCGGGCAATTCACCAAGGGCAAGAGCGCGGACACCTTCGCGCCGATCGGCCCGTTCGTGGTCACCGCGGACGCTCTCGACGCGAGTGACTTGCGATTGTGGCTCAATGTCAATGGCGAACCATGCCAGGACGGCCGGACCAGTGCCATGCTGTTCTCGGTGCCGGCGCTGGTCGCGTACATCAGCTCGTTCATGACGCTCCTACCGGGCGATGTCCTGAGCACGGGCACTCCGGCCGGAGTCGGCGCCGGCAGGAAGCCGCCGCGATTCCTGCGTGCCGGCGACATCGTGGAGTTCGGGATCGACGGGCTGGGCGAGGCGCGTCAGGTCGTGATCGAGCCCAATTGAGCGTGCTAAAGAGCTCCCGCCCATGAAGTTCGTGCACGCAGCGGATTTGCATTTGGACAGCCCGCTCGCAGGGCTCTCCAAATACGAGGGCGCACCCGTCGAGCAGATCCGCGGCGCCACGCGGCGCGCGCTCGATAACTTGGTCAAGCTGTGCTTGAACGAACGAGCGCAGCTGCTGCTGATCGCGGGTGACTTGTACGATGGCGATTGGCGCGATTACTCCACAGGCTTGTTTTTCGCCAAGCAGATGGCCGCGTTGCGCGCTGGGGGCGTGCGCGTGGTCTGGATCCGCGGCAATCACGACGCTGCCAGCAAGCTCACCGCGCACCTGAATTTGCCCGAGAACGTACGGGAGCTGTCGCACAAGAAGCCCGACAGCGTCGCGTTCGAGGACTTAGGCGTAGCAGTGCACGGCCAAGGTTTCGATACCCGCGAAGTGACGACCGATCTGAGCCAGCGCTACCCGGAACCCAAGCGAGGATTGTTCAACATCGGCCTGTTGCACACGGCGCTCGAAGGCAGGGCGGGGCACGCGCCGTATGCGCCGTGCCGCCTGACTGCGCTCGTCGATCGCGGCTACGACTATTTCGCGCTTGGCCACGTGCACACCCGAGAGGTGTTGAGCGAACGACCGTGGATCGTATTTCCCGGCAATTTGCAGGGACGCCACGCGCGCGAGACGGGGCCGAAGGGGGCGAGTCTGATTACCGTCGAGGGTGAACGAGTGCGCACGGTCGAACACCGTGCGCTCGACGCGGTGCGCTGGAGCCTCGCCGAGGCGGACGTCAGTGACGAGACTTCGCTCGACGGGGTGCTGGAACGCGTGCGCGCTTCACTCAATACCGCCGCTCTCGCGAGTGAAGGCAGATTGTGTGCGGTGCGCGTTCGTATCGTCGGGGCCAGCGCGGCCCACGAGCAGCTGGCCGCGCGCGTCGAGCGCTTGACGGAAGAGATTCGCGCTTTGACGTTGGATCTGTCCGCCGAGGTATGGCTCGAGAAAGTCGAGCTTTCGACGCGTCCCAGTACGGACCGGACCCTGTTGCGCGAGCGTGAGGACGCAATCGGTGAACTTTTGCGAGGCATCGGCAGCCTCACGCAAGACGAGGCCGCGCTCCGCGAACTCGCCGCGGAGCTGGTCGAACTGAAGCGCAAGCTGCCTCCCGAACTACGCGAGGGGCCGGACGCGATCGACTTGGACAGCCCGGATGCCATGCGTCGCCTACTGGCCGAGGTCGAACAAACCCTGTTGCCCGCGGTACGCGGCACGGAGGATGTCACACCTTGAGGTTTCAGCGGCTGGATTTCTCGGCATTTGGCCCGTTCACGGGGCTCAGCTTGGACCTGTCGGGGGGCGCGCCCGGGGGCTTTCACATCGTGTTTGGCCCGAACGAAGCGGGCAAGAGCAGCGCCTTGCGCGGGGTGCACGATCTGCTGTTCGGCTTTCCCGAGCGCACGCCCGATGCACACGTCCATCCGACTTCGGAATTGCGGATTGGCGCGGCGCTCGGCGGTGATCGCGGACAGATCGTCGAACTCCAGCGTTTGAAGCGCCGCAAGGATGCGCTGCGCAACGCGGACGACGCGCCAATCGACGAAGGCGTGATGAGCTCGCTCTTGGGCGGTGTGGATGCTCAGCTCTTCGAGCGGCTGTTCGGTCTCGATCACGAGCGACTCCGGCGAGCCGGCGAGGCCCTGCTCGAAGATCGGGGTGACGTTGGGGAGAGCTTGTTCGACGCTGGCTCCGGCGGCCGAGGCATTCGCAGCGTGCTCTCGGCCATCGAGCAAAGCGCGGACGAAATCTTCAAACCGCGTTCCAGCAGAGCGACGCTGAACGTCTCGATCGAGGCCTACAAGGAAGCCCGCTCTGCGACGCGCGATGCTCAGGTGTTGCCCGAAAAGTGGCTTGCACAGAAGGAACAGCTGGAATCCGCACGTGCGCGACTGGACGAGCTCGGGGAGCGTCGCAAAAAGCTGCGTGAAGAATCGAACGCCCAGAGCCGTCTGGACGCGGTGCTCGGCCCAATCGCCCAGCGCAACGCCCTGAGCGAGAAGCTGTCCGCGCTCGGAGCATTGCCGCGCTTGAGCGAGGACGCGAGCGAGCGTCGAACGAAGGCACAGCGCACGCTCGACGAAGCGCAGCACGAGCGCGCTCGGCTCGAACGAGAAATTGCCAAGAAGCAGGAACGATTGGCCGAGCTCGTCGTGCCGGAGAACTTGCTCGGGGTCAGCGGTGAGGCGATCGAGAAACTGCGCGACCGCGTGGGCAAGTATCGCGCGGCGGAAGAGGATCTGCCGCGCCTGCAGGAAGATGCGCGTCGCCACGAAACCGAGCTGCAGCGTTTGGTGAATCTGCTCTATCCGGGTCAGTCACTCGACGCACTGGAGGCGTTGCGCCCGAGCCAAACCGAGCTTTCCCGCGTTCGCAAGTTGCCTCAACGACACGCCGCGCTCGTGGAACGCGTCGCGAACGTGCAGAAATCCATCCGAACACTGGCCGTCCACCGCGCCCAGACTACCGCTAGTTTGGCTGATTTGCCTGCCTCGGCCGAGCTCGGGGTGCAACGTCGAGTGCTCGCGTCGGTGCGCGCCAACGCGGACGTCGAACGTCGGGCGCGCGCGGCGCTGGCCTTGGTCGAGAAGCTCGAGCTCGACGCCAATGCCAAGCTGGCTGCGCTCGGCCTTTGGCGCGGCAGGCTGGAGGCCGTGCCCGCACTGCAGTTGCCGTCAGAAGAGACGGTCGATCGCTTTCAGCGGGATTTGGGTGAATGCGCCTCGCGAGCGTCTGACTTGGAGCGCGAGCGGACTGCGCTTGCTCAACGTCTGTCGCTGACATCGCAGAAGATCAAGGCGATCGAAAACTCGGGGAGTGTGCCGAGTGAAGCCGTGCTCGCTGCCGCGCGTGCTCATCGCGACGACGGCCTACGCCGAGTGCTCGGTGCCTGGGCTCGGGGGGACGAGCCGAGCCTCGTCGATCCGGAATACGCTCTCGACTCCTCCCTTTGCGAGGGACTCGCACGCGCCGTCAAGGCGGCTGACGACCATGCCGATCGCTTGCGACGCGAGGCGGAGCGCGTGTCGACGTTGGCTGGACTCGCAGCCGAGCGCGATCAGCTCGCAGCCGAACTCGCGACGTTGACAGGGCGCGGGCAGAGTCTCGATGAACAACGCAGTGCGCTAGAAAGTGCCTGGAAAGCGACGTTTGGTTCGAGCGGTGTCGAGCCCTCGACACCGCTCGAGATGCGCGCGTGGCTCGCTCGACAGCGCGCGCTTTCCGACCTGGTGCAGCGCTTGCGCGAGGCGCGGGTCGACGCGGCGAACGCTGCCCGCGAGCGCGATGCTCTGAGTGCTGAATTGAGAGATGCGCTGCGCTCGCATGCGGCTTCCGAGCAGACTCTCGGGGCCATGCTGGCGGCTTGCGAAGAGGCGGTGGAGGCAGGGACACGAGCGGCCGATCGACGCGCGGAGTTGCTCGATGCGTTGAAGGACCTCGAGCGGCAACAAGCCGAGCGAGACCAGGAGCTGGCTGAAGAACGCGCGGCGCTCGAAGCCTGGCAGAGTGAATGGCGCACTGCGACGGCGAAGTTGGGATTCCCAGCAGACCTCTCTCCCGACGAGGTCGTCACCCGTCTGGATTCGCTTTCGGGGCTGTTCGATGCGTTGGTGAAGCTGTCGGAGCAACGGCGGCGCGGCGCCGGCATCGAGCGCGACCGGGCGAAGTTTCAGGAGCACGTCTCGGACTGGATCGAGACGTACGCGCCCGATCTCGCGTCGCGCGCGCCGGACGTGGCGGCCGAGGAGCTCGTGCGTCGCTTTCAGGCAGCCGAGCACCAGCGCGCGGAGCACGCACAAATTCGCGCTGATTTGAGCGATTTGACCAACTCGCTAGCGGCGCTCAAGCTGCGGGGTGAACAGGCGCAGAGCGAGCTCGAGAGCCTACGCGCTGCGGCGGACGCGCCCGATCTGGTGACGTTGGTCGAGATCGAAGCACGAGTGACCGAAGCTCGATCACTGCAGCGGCAACTCGACGTCGTAGAGGGGGCCCTGCTCAAGGACCAAGGCATGCCTTTGGAATCGTTGCTGGCCGCAGCGCGTGGCGTCGAGCGCTCTGCGCTCCAAGTTCGACTGCGGGATCTCGAAGAGGAGCTCGAGCGGCTCGACGACGAGCACCAGAACTTGAGCGCCCAAGTGCGTGACCTGGAGCACGGCTTGCAGCGCTACGCCGAGACTGACGCGGCGGACTACGCGCAGAGCTTGAGCGTGCAAGCCGCAGAGATCCGCGAACAAGCCTTGCGTTACGCACGACTCAAGCTGTCGAAGGTCGTGCTCGAACGCGAAGTCGAGCGTTATCGCGAACAACACCAAGGTCCGGTCCTAAAGCGCGCGTCGGCGCTTTTTCCTCGGCTAACGCTCGGAAGCTTTCGCGGATTGCGGGTCGGCGTCGAAGAGCGCCAGATCGTCGCCGTGCGCGAAGACGGAAAAGAAGTCGCGGTCGAGGGCTTGAGCGAGGGAACTCGCTACCAGCTGTACCTCGCTTTGCGCGTTGCGAGCTTGGAACGCTACCTCGAGCGGAATCCGTCACTGCCCCTGGTGCTGGATGACATCCTGATTCACTTCGACGATGAGCGCGCAGCTGCGGCGTTGGGAGTGTTGGGCGACCTCTCGGATCGCGTTCAGGTCCTGTTTTTCACCCATCACGCGCGTGATCTGTCACTCGCAGAACGAGCGATCGATGGTGTGCGTTTGTTTCGTCACCGCCTTTCTGGGCCACCACTGAAGTAGTTGACCAAAACGCCACAAATCGGCTTAGATCGAAAGAATGCTCCGGGCCTTCTTTTCGCGCGTTGTGGCGTTGCTCGTGCTGTGCGTGTGGGTCCTCGGTTGTTCGGGGCCCGACCACTCCGGCAATTCAGCCGAAACTCTGGTGACGACGCGCACCCAGGGTCTGGACGCGGGGGCTGACGGCGGAGTCTGCGTTAGCGACGGTGATTGCGGGACGGGCTGTGGGATCTGTCAGGAAGGCACGTGCGTCGTGGCGGGGACGAGCGTGGTCTGTCGAGCTGCAGTCGGCCTTTGTGACGAGTCGGAAACCTGTGACGGCATCGCGACCAGTTGCCCCGCGGACGCGAAGAAGCCGAACTCGGTGCAGTGTCGAGCTCCGGCTGGCCTGTGTGACGAAGCCGACTTCTGCGCGGGCGGCGACGATTGCCCGGACGTGAAGAAGCCGAATACCGAGGAATGTCGTCCAGCGGCGGGCGCCTGTGATGCGGCGGAGACCTGTGACGGGAGCACGAACAACTGTCCATTGGATCTGAAGCAACCGAGCACGGTCGAGTGTCGAGCAGCGGCAGGGGCGTGTGATGCGGCGGAGCATTGCGGCGGTGGCGATGAGTGTCCGCCTGACGTGAAGCAGCCCAACACGGTGCAATGCCGCGGTGCGGCCGGCGTGTGTGATGCGGCGGAGAACTGCAATGGCGGCGATGAATGTCCGCCTGACGTGAAGCAGCCCAACACGGTGCAATGCCGCGGTGCGGCCGGCGTGTGTGATGCGGCGGAGAACTGCAATGGCGGCGACGACTGCCCGGCGGACGTGAAGCAGCCCAACACCGTGCAATGCCGTGGTGCAGTTGGAGTGTGCGATGCGGTGGAGAACTGCAATGGCAGCGACAATTGCCCAGCGGACGTGAAGCAGCCAAATAGCGTGCAATGCCGCGGGGCGGTCGGCGTGTGTGACGCCGCGGAGAACTGCAGTGGTGGTGACGATTGTCCGCCTGACTTGAAGCAGCCGAACACGGTCATCTGTCGCTCCTCGCAGGGCGATTGCGATCCGAGCGAGAGTTGCAATGGCGGTGATGCCTGTCCCGCCGATCTGAAGCAACCGAGCACGGTCGTTTGCCGCCCCTCGCAGGGTGACTGCGATCCGGCAGAGAACTGCAACGGCGGCAACACCTGTCCTGTGGACGCCAAGCAGCCGAACACCTTCGTGTGTCGAGCTTCGCTGGGCGATTGTGACCCCGCCGAGACTTGCAACGGCGGCAATATCTGCCCGATCGACGTCAAGCAGCCGAACACCCACGTGTGTCGCGCGTTGGCAGGGCCGTGTGACGTGGCTGAGAACTGCGGTGGCGGCAACACGTGTCCGACCGATGTCTTCAAGGACTCGAGCGTCGGGTGCCGCGCAGCCGCTGGTACTTGTGACTTGGCCGAGAGTTGTACGGGCTCCGACGCTCAGTGCCCGGCCGATAAGTTTCGCGACTCGAATGCCGAGTGCCGTCCGTCGGCGGGGGTTTGCGATCTCGCAGAGCAGTGCACCGGAGCAAGCGCTCTCTGCCCAGCAGATGTTTTCGCTCCCGTTACCGTGCAGTGTCGCGACGTGCTGAACGGCAATGTGCAGTGCGATCAACCCGAATTCTGCAATGGCTCGGGCGCGCAATGCCCGCCCAACGCGTACAAGCCGAAGGGCACGCCTTGCGATGATCAATTCGACTGCACGGTGAGCGACGTTTGCGACGGAGCCACCGGTGCCTGCGCGGGTACGCCCGACAACGCTCGCTGCGAGCCGGACAAGCATACCTGCGGCTTCGTGTTCTGCGCCGTGAACAAAGGCTGCGACTTTACGCCTAATCCGAAGACGAAGGTCTGTCGAGCTGCCGTGGGCACTTGTGACGTGGCCGAGAACTGCGACGGGGTGAACCAAGACTGCCCGGCCGACGTGATCAAAACCAACACTGACGTTTGTCAGGCTCTGTCGTGCATGAATGCGACGCTGAAGCCGGAGATCTCGTGTACGGGTTTGAGCGGCGTGTGCCCAACCGTCCCGGATGTCTCGTGCGGGAATTACGCATGCGGGAGCGCGATGGCGTGTCGCACCACGTGCGTGACCTCGAGTGATTGCGGTAGCGCGTTCTATTGCGACAGCAACGCTTGCGTGCCGCGCATCGGCGCGGGCCAGCCGTGTCAGAGCGATTCCGAGTGTCCGATCTCGAACAATCACTGTGTGGATGGCGTCTGTTGCGACACGACCTGCACGGGGCAGTGCGAGGCGTGCAATCTGCCGTCGAGCCCCGGTACTTGCGTCGGCGTGACAGGGACGCCTGTTGCGCCTCGCAAGCCCTGTGCGGCGGATGGCACGAAGTGTGATGGTTTTTGCGATCCGACGAATCACACCGAGTGTCAGTTCCCCGCCAAGGGCACGCCGTGTAAAGACGCTTCGTGCGATTCGGTGAAGAACCAGGCGTTCGCGGAATCGTTCTGTACCGGCAAGGGGGCGTGTGCCGTGACGGATGCGGTTTCATGTGCGCCGTACGCCTGCGTCGGGGCGGCTTGCGCGGGCGATTGCATGGCAGACGCCCAGTGCGCCAAGAATGCGTACTGTCAGGCAGGTAAGTGCACGCCCAAGGCAAAGCTCGCAGACAAGTGCACGAGCGACAAACAGTGTGGCTCGGGTCACTGTGTCGACGGCGTGTGCTGTGACACGGCATGCACCGGGCAATGTGAAGCTTGCGCCGGGATTTCGGGCGCCAAGGCGGGGACTTGTAGCGCCGTGACCGGCGACCCGCTGGGCAAGCGCGGCGCGTGCGCGGCGACGGACGCTGCGTGTGCGGGCACGTGCGACGGCAGCGATCGCACGAGTTGTCGCTATCCGGGTCAAGGCAAAACTTGTCGCGACGGAGCGTGCAGCGCTGGGCAAGCGACGGTGAAAGCCTATTGCGACGGACACGGCGCGTGCCCGGCCGCCCTTACGATTTCCTGCGAGCAGGGCTGTGAGGGCGCTGTGTGCGCCGGCGATCAGTGCGTGCTCGACGCGGATTGCAAAGACGCCGGCAAGTATTGCGCGGCTGGCGTGTGTACGCCGAAGGGCGGGGCGGGCAGCGCTTGCCCGACGGCGACGGCTTGCGCGAGCGGGTTTTGTACGGATGGCGTTTGCTGCGACAGCGCATGCCTCGGTCAATGCGAGGCTTGCGACAACTCGGGCAGCATGGGCACCTGCAGCGCGGTGACCAAGGGTGACTCTCCACACGGTGGACGTACTTCGTGCGCGACAGATGGCAGCGTGTGCGGCGGTACCTGTGATGGGGCCACGCGCGATGTCTGCAAATATCCGTTCGATGTCGTGTGCCGAGCCGCCTCGTGCATGGCAGGCGCCACGCCTGATGATCCGGCGAGCGCGATCGTCGAGGTGAGCTGCGTCGGCAATGGCAGCTGTCCGACCGAGCAACAACAGCTGTGCCGCTCAGACGGCTGTGACGACCAAAACCTGCTCTGCAACGGCGCCTGCGCGGTGGACAAGAACGCGTGCAAGAAAGACGAGTATTGTGCGGCCGGCGAGTGCGTACCCAAGCTCGAAATTGCCGACCATTGCGCGAACGACGCGCAGTGTGAGAGTCACTTCTGCGTCGACGGCGTGTGCTGCGACGCGCGTTGCGGTGACCAATGCGCGGCGTGTGACGTTCCCGGCTCCCTGGGCACGTGCTCCGCGGTGACCGGTGACGTGCACGGCGGACGCGCAGCGTGCGGCGGCATTGGAACATGCGGAGCCACGTGTGATGGGATCGTGGTCGCCAGTTGCAGCTTCCCCGACGAGCAAGTCAGTTGCGGTGAAGCGTTCTGCAGCGAAGGCGTGATGGGCAAGGCGCCCGTGTGTGATGGGCAAGGACTGTGCGCCCCCGCGGAGAGCACCGCGTGCAAGTCGTTCCGGTGCGAAGGCACGCAGTGCAGCACGGCGTGCACGAGCAGTGAGGAGTGCGTGAAGGAGCTCGAGTGCCGCGACGGGCAGTGCGTACCACCGCTGAAGATTGCCGCAGTGGATGAAGGGAGTTGCGGCTGCTCGGTGCCTGGATCGCGTTTGCGCGGCCCTGCGGGCGCGCTAGGCCTGCTTGCGTGGTGCGCCCTTTCCGTGCTCCGGCGCCGAAGGCGCCGCGCGTTCCCTCCCAGCGAACGACGGGCAGCGTGAGTCGAGCCTCTTTCTTGCTTAGTGCCATGCCGAAATCGACATTTCCAAGGATTCGCCCGCTGCAGTTGACCGCGTGCCTCTCGTGCTTGGTGGCCGTGTTGCCGAGGCCTGCGCACGCTCAGTACTCACTGACTCAGGAATACAGCGAGGGCTTTTCCTTGCTGCGTTTCGAGCCTTCCGCGGCCGGGGATCGCTTTTTCGGCGTTCGCGATGCGTTCGTGCCGGGTAACACGAGCTCGCGAATTCGCGCGGCGATCATCGGCAATGTCCCGGTTGCGCCAATCCTCAAGCGTACCGATGACGCGACGGGCGAAAGCGTCGAGATCATCTCCAAGCAGTTCATTACCCATTTCGACCTCGGCTACGTGCCGACCAAGTGGCTCCTGCTGCATGTGGATCTGCCGATCGTCGTCGCACAATCGGGTGACGCCGAGACCTCACCCTCGGGAGGCGCGTTGGGTGATGCGCGTTTCGGAGCGCGAGTAGCGATCGTGGGTGGCGAAAATCAGCCGTTTTCCTTCGGGCCCGCGCTCGACGTTTGGGTTCCGACGGGAAGCACGGAGAAGATGACGGGCGACGGGCGAGCGCGCGTGCAGCCCGCACTAGCCGTTGGCGGGCGGTCCGGGATCTTCATTTGGACCGGCTCGCTCGGTTATCAATTCCGTCGCGAGTATGACAGCGGTTCGCAAGAGATCGGCAACAGCTTAGTGTTCGGCGCGGCGACCGGCTTACTCTTCTTGAAGGACGCGCTGCAGGTCGGCCTGGAGCTGTACGGTTCGACGTTGACGTCGCCAGCGCGAGACTCGATGTTCAGTTCGCACAATACGGCGCTCGAAGGTCTGCTGGGGGCGCGGGGACACTCGGGCCCTTTCGTGTTCGGTGCGGCATTCGGGCCGAGCTTTGCGAGTGCGCCCGGCTCGGCCCCCCGCGTACTGTTCAGCGTCGCCTTTGCGCCACAGCTCCCGTACGAACCGCCTCCGGATGCTCCGCCCGTGATCGCTGGGGACGCCGACCAAGACGGTATTACTGACGATTCGGACGCATGCCCGAGCGAAAAGGGCCCGGAGCGCGAGGATCCGACGCAATCTGGCTGTCCCGATCGCACGCCGTTGCTGCAGGACAAAGACGACGACGGCATTGCCGACGCCGAAGACGCTTGCCCCACCCAGCGCGGCGAGCGCTCGGCCGACAAGGCCAAGAGCGGCTGCCCGACGCCCGTCGATCGTGATGGTGACGGCATCGTGGACAATGACGATGCGTGCCCGGATCAGCCGGGCGCTGCCTCGACTGATCCTGCTCGGCGCGGCTGCCCGGCGCCGAGCAGCGAAGCTGGCGAGCAGTTTGCGAAAGGAGAAGACGGCCCTGCCGCCGTTTCCTTCGCCGGCTTCCGCACGCTCGGCGACGGCCGATCGCTGGTTTATATCGAGCTCACGGGACCGGTCGCTGTCGAAGTCACGAAGAACAATGACACGATCACCTACCGCTTACTCGAGACGACGGTGCCGGTGAAGAACAACCAGAACCCGCTGTTGACCAATGATTTTCCGTCCGCGATCGTGAGCGCGAAGCTCGTTTCTGACAAGAAGACCAAGTCGGCGAATCTGATCTTGAAGTTGCGTGAGGCGTTCGAGCCCAAGTGGCGCCAAGTGAAACGAAACGGTGGCGCGGCGTTGGAGATCGAGTTGCCTGCGCCGGCCGCGCGCTGAGCGGTTTCCGCCGGCCGGGTGCGACACACTCCGACACGCCCCGCGCTGCGCGCTTCGCGAGCAAAACGTGGCTGGCTTGCCGCTCGCCGAACGGCCGGAGTATTCTCCTGCGCTAACTTGCCCTAACTCCGGTTTTCCTTCGATGACGACAACTCTCGCGGTGTTCAGCTCATGAGCGCAGACTGGGGACCGGGAACGGTCATCCTCGGGCGCTATCGCCTCGAGTCCATCCTCGGTAAAGGCGGGATGGGTTCGGTGTGGCGCGCCGAACACCTGCAGCTACGGTCGCCCGTTGCGGTCAAGCTGCTCGACGCCGCGATCTCGAACAATCAACAGATGCTCGCGCGCTTCATGCGCGAAGCTCAGTCCGCTGCGGCGCTGCGCAGCCCGCACGTCGTGCAAATTTTCGATCACGGCGTCGAGGACGGTACGGCGTTCATCGCCATGGAGCTGCTCCAGGGGGAGTCGCTGGCAGAGCGCATCGCACGCCTAAAACAGCTGCCGGTCGAAGAAGTGATTCGTTTCTTGAGTCAGGTGCTGCGCGCGATCGGCAAGGCACACGACACGGGGATCGTGCATCGCGATCTCAAGCCGGACAACATCTTCATCTGCGCGGACGAGCCCGAATTTGCGAAGGTTTTGGATTTCGGCGTGGCCAAGGTCACGAGCGGTGAGCTGACCGCGGCGACCGGCAACCGCACGCAGACCGGCATGATGATCGGCACGCCGTATTACATGAGTCCGGAGCAGACGCAGGCCAAAGAGGTCGATGCGCGCGCGGATCTGTGGGCGATTGCCGTGATCGCCTACGAGTGTCTGGTCGGGCGCAAGCCGTTCACGGGAGACTCGTTCGGGGAGCTGGTAATCGCGATTTGTACGAGCCCGGTGCCACTGCCGTCGCAGAACGCGAACGTGCCGTTCGGCTTCGACGAGTGGTTCGTGAAGGGGACGCAGCGCGATCGCGCGCGCCGCTTCGGCTCGGCACGTGAAATGGCCGACGAACTCGTCAAGCTCAGCAGTGCGACTGGACCGTCGCGCGCGCAGTTCACGACCGCGCGAAATGTGGCAGCGGTTTCCGTGCCAACGCAGCGCCCGAGCGCGTCGGGACGAGCCGCGAGCGCCGACAAGTTGGAGCTGACTACCGGTCAGCGCGCGGTGACGTCGAAGTCGCTCAATCAAGCCGCGAGCTCGCGAAGTCCCGCCGTCTACGCGCTGATCGCCGCCGCCGTGTTGATCGTGGTCGCTGTCGGCGCGTTCGTGGCTTCGGGTGGGGCTTCGGCGTTCAAAGGCGTGGTTGCGCCGGAATCTGCGGCCGCAGTGCTGACTGCGTCGGCGCCCGTGGTGACGTCGACCCCGGTCGTGGTCGCGCCCGCAGCTTCCGTGACGCCGGATCGCGCACCTCAAATCGCCGAGCCGACGACCAGCGCTGCGATTCAGCCGGCCGCGCCGCCGAGCGCGTCGGTCGCCGTGACGACGAAAGCAGGCGCAAAAGCCACGGCGTCGAGCAAGTCGGAACCGGTGAAGAAACCGTCACCGACGACCTCGGCGACGGCCAACGCCAAAGACCCATTGCCACCGAAGAATTGGGAGTTCTGAGTCGTGCGATCGCGTTTCTGGACCATCGTGGCCTTCACGGTGGCGCTCTCTGCCCACGGGTATGCACAGCAAATCGACGACGCGACTCGCAGCGCGGCGCGTCAGTTGGCGACAGACGGCAGCGCCGCCTATCAAGCCGAAGACTACGCGCAGGCGTATGATCGTTTCAATCGCGCGTATCAGTTGGTGCACGTGCCCACCGTCGGTATCTGGGCCGCGCGCAGCTCGGTGAAGCTCGGTCGCTTCGTCGAAGCTTCGGAGCGCTACCTCGAGGTCGAGCGGACTCCACTCGCGGCGGATGCTCCCCCCGAGCATTTGAAAGCTCAAAGGGACGCTACCGATGAGCGCACTCAGCTGCTGCCGCGCATTCCCAGCGTGCGCGTGCTGCTCGATGGCGCGGATGCTTCCGAGGTGTTCGTGTCGCTCAATGGGCAGCTGCTGCAAGCAGCGCTCTTGGGCGTGAAACGCCCCGTCGACCCAGGGAAACTGAGCGTGAAGGGCGTGCGGGGTGAGCAAGTGGTCGAGGCCAATGTGGTGCTCGCCGAGGGCGCGTCGCAAGACGTGACTCTGACGTTCTCCAAGCTCAGTCACGTCACTCCGAGCGCTGCGGCACCACAAGAACCGCCAGTGAATAGTGCGCCGCCGAAGCTCTCTTCCCGCGGACCGGACCACACGCTTTCGTACGTTGCCTTTGGCGTGGGCGGTGCCGCGCTGATCACGGGCGGGATTTTCGGCGGACTGGCGCTGTCGCAAAAATCGGATTTGGATGCTGCTTGTCCGGACCGTAAATGCGGACCCGAGTTTCATTCGGACAACGATGGCTACGAGACCAAGAAGTTGATTTCGGGCATTGGCCTCGTCGCTGGCGCGGCATTCGTAGGAGCCGGCGTGGTGCTCTGGTTTACTGCGGAGGCGCCGAAGAATTCGGCTCAGGCGCGGCTCGGTGCGTTTTACAACGGGCAACAGGCAGGCCTACGAGGCGCGTTCTGATGCGCAAGCTGCAAGCCTCCTTGTTCGCGAGCCTGCCGTTTTTGGCTTTTTCGGGTTGCCTCTTACCCTCGTTTCAAAACGTCGATCCGCCCATCATGCCGAGCGGCGGAAGCGCTGGGATGAATCATGAAGAGGATGCAGGACCGGACGCAAGCGCGGGCGAGGGCGAGGGCGGTGAAGGCGGGAGTACACCCAGCGCGCCGCCGCCCGAGCCCGAGGATGACGAGTTCTCGATGCTTCAAGGCGCGACGCTGACGGTGCCTGCCCCGGGGGTCCTCGAGAACGATATGGGTTCGAGTTTGACGGTCCAGGTGATCGACGACACCGATCCGCTCCGACCGCCCAAGTACGATGCGTCGGCGCTCAGTATCGACTCGGACGGACAGCTGAAATTCAAGCCGAAGCCAGACTTCTTTGGCCGCTACGAGCTGAGCTACACCGTGCGCGACAAGGATGGCCAGACGGCGACGGCAAAGGCGAGCATCCAAGTGCGTCCAGTTGCCGCCGATCTCGCGGTGGTGCGTGATGGCATCGGCGGCTTCGTCATCGACGGTGCGCCGAGCGATGGCATTGGCGCGGCGATTTCGAGCGCCGGTGACGTGAATCACGACGGCTTCGACGACATTTTGATCGGCGCCGCAAACGCCGGTACGAGCGGCGCTGGCCGCGCGTACGTGGTGTACGGTCGCGCGAAGCCGAGCGCAGTCGAGTTAGAGGTGCTGCCGGAAAAGAGCAATGAACGCCGCTTTTTCCAGATCGATGGCGCCGCCGGCGATGGCGTGGGCAACGCCGTTGCTCAAATCGACGACATCAACAACGACAAGTTCGCAGATTTCGCGCTAGCAGCCAGCGCGGCAGGCACGGGCCAGGGTGCAGTCTATGTGCTTTTTGGCGGGTCTTTGAGCGGCGCGCTCTCTCTCTCGATGCTGCCCGCTACGCGCGGCGTGAAACTGACTGGTTCTGCGACGGCGCCAATCGCCGCACAGATCAGCCGCGCGGGAGACGTGAACGGCGACGGCATCGGTGATCTCTTGGTGTCGGGCGCGTCGGACAACGGTCGGGTCTATGCCGTGCTTGGTACGGCCACGCTCGCCTCGTCGGATATCGAAAGCGTTCCTGAGTTGTTTCGCATCGAGGGCGGAAGTGTCAGCGAACATTTGCCGGTCAGCTTCGATGTCGTTGGTCACGTGACGGACGACCAGACGGATGAAATCGTGATGACCTCGTACGAGTCCGCCACGGTCTTGAACGGGAGCAGTTCCAGCTATCCGTCGAGCACCGCCGAAGTCTCGTCGGACGGAACGGCGCACGGCTTTCGCTATCGCTTGCCGTCTCAAGGTCAGATCACCGCCGTCGCCGGCGCGGGTGACGTGAACGCGGACGCGGAACACACCGCGGACGTATTGATCTGCGAGAACTTGGGGGACGTCGGCTCACCGAATTTCGCTTGTCACGTCGCGCTCGACTTGCGACCGGGCAGTGATTCGCTCGCGGACGGCTGGAAATTCACCGGCTTTGGCGCGTTGCCGCGGCTGGCACACGGCGTGGATCTGAGCGGCGACGGATTTTCCGACCTGCTGTTCGCTGACGCTGACACCGTTTACGCGGTTTTCGGCAAAAAGTCCGGATTCACGGACGTGAACGTTCAGGCGCTGGGCAGCGCTGGCTTCACCCTCAAGAGTGAAGCCAGCGCATCAGTCACATCGGTCGTGACTCTGGGCGACGTGAATGGTGACGGCAGTCCCGACTATGCCGTGGGTGACATCAGCGCGCAGAACGGCGCGGGTAGCGTGTTCGTGGTGTTTGGCGGAAAATACTGAGCCGAGCTCGTTTCACTCGCCCACGACTTCGATCTGCCCCGCCAAAACTACGGCGAGCAGCACGTCGCGCTCCGCGTTCATCCGTAGTGCGTGTTCGCTGCCGTGGTTCATGTCGTGCAAAGCCCCGGGGCCGTACCAGTGCCCTTCCTGATCGTGATAGCCGCCTTCGAGCACCAGCACACGCTCGTTGCCCAAGTGACGATGCGGTGGAAACCGCGTGCCCTTCTGCAAGCGCACGAAGCCGGTGTCGCAGCCAGCGACGGCCGGGCCACCCTGGAAGTGAAACAATGAGACCCAGGGCAGGGGACCCGGCTCCCACTCGGACTCGTTCGACGCGCGCTCGAAGACGGCACGCAGTGCGTCCGCGCTCAGATCGAAAAATTGGCTCAGTTTGTCGAACAGCGGCGCAAATCGTTCCCGGCTTTGATTGACGGTCGAGAGCAGACGCGCGCGGCCTCGCGCGACGACTTTCGGATCCGACTCGGACACGCCAGCTAGTCGTGCCAACAATTCGCCGAGTTCCCGGCTGTCGCGGTCGCTGTTCGTGAACTCTCGCGCAAACTCGGGTAATTCGGCGAGTGGATCGAGCTGTTTCATCGGCGCCCTCCGTCCGTTTCAGCGAGCGCGGAGCGCAGTGAGCCGAGCGCCGCTGCAACGCGTGATTTCACGGTCCCGATGGGAATGCAAAGGCGCGCCGCGATCTCGCTCGAACTCAAGCCTTCGAAGTAGCCGAGGAAGAGCACCTCGCGCTGATCTTCGCTGAGCGAGGACAGCAATTGCCGGAGGCGCGCGCGATCCGGCGCTTCGGCGTCGAGCGCCCGCGGATCCGCCAGCGCGGCGAGCCAATCGGCATCACCGGTCGGAACCGTCCGCGAGACGGCGGCGGATTTGCGAAAGTCGATGGCGCGGCTGCGCGTGCGCAACATGAGCCAAGCTTTGACGCTGCCGCGACTTTCGTCGTAGTCCGCGGCGCGACGCCAGGCCTCTACGAAAACGTCGTGCACGATGTCCTCTGACTCGGACTGGCCAACCACGATCCGCCGCGAAAGTCCGAGCATGAGCGGGGCGTATCGATCATAGAGCGCGGCGAGCGCGCGCGTGTCCCCGGTCGCGATGGCGCGAACCAGGGCCTCGTCGCTCTCGGGCGCGTCCTTGCCTTTGTCGCTCTCACCGCTCACGAGCGCGAAACCGTACCAGCGCGCCTCCTTCCGATCCAGCCAGGGGATTCGGGGCCGCGCCGCGCCCTCCGGACCGCGAGAAACTCGTTGCTGGTCGAAACTTGCCACACCCTCGTACGTACGCGCGAGACCGCGCCTCGGATCGCTGATCGAGCCCACTTTTGCGTGGCGCTTGACAGCTGCCCGAGTCCAACGAAAAAGGGGCGCTGTTTTGCCGGACTTACCCGAAGAAATCACGCTCGAGCTGGGCCTCGATGAACCCCAGGACGAGGCCCACCTGCGTCGACTGGTCCAGGTCAAGCTGGGCATTCCAGCAGCCGAGCTGCCCGGTGTGACGGTCGAGAAACGTTCGCTCGATGCCAGGCGTGGTCGGGTACGGTTCCACCTCTTGGTTGCGCTCGCGAACCCCGCGAGTCGTCCGCCGCTCGGTGGCGCGCCACTTCGGGAGGTGCGCGAGCGGCCGAAGGTGTTGGTCGTCGGCGATGGCCCGACCGGGTTGTTTTGCGCTTACCAGTTGGCACGTAGCGGCATTTTTGCGCACGTGCTCGACCGTGGAAAGCCGGTGCAACCGCGTCGTCACGATCTCAAGGCGCTGAATGCGCGGGGCTTGGTCGACGGCGACAGCAACTACTGCTTCGGCGAGGGCGGTGCCGGAACCTACAGTGACGGCAAGCTGTACACTCGCTCGCACAAGCGCGGCAACGTGCGCGACGTGATCGAGCTGCTCGCGCTGCACGGCGCGCCCGAGGCGATCCTGAGCGACGCGCGCCCGCACATCGGTAGCAATCGCCTGCCCAAAGTCGTGACGTCGTTGCGAGAGCGGCTGGAAGCCGTGGGCCAGCGCTTCGAATTCGGCGCGCGCGTCGTTGGGCTCGGTACCGAACAGTCCGGCGGCGGCAAGCGGGTGACCGGCGTGAAGCTCGCCGACGGCCGAGAAATCGCCGGTGATGCGGTGGTTTTAGCGACGGGGCATTCCGCGCGCGACGTGTTCGAGTGGCTCGCCGAGTCGGGTGTTGCGCTGGAGGCCAAGCCGTTCGCGCTCGGGGTACGCATCGAGCATCCCCAGCCGCTGATCAATCGTTTGCAATACGGCCGCGCTGCTGAACACCCGAGCCTGCCCAACGCCGCTTATCGGATCGCCGAGACGGTCGAGGGGCGCGGCGTGTTCTCGTTCTGCATGTGCCCAGGGGGCTGGGTCGTCCCCGCCTCCACGGCGCCGGGCGAGTTGGTGGTCAATGGCATGAGCCTGGCACGCCGTGATTCGCCCTACGCCAACTCGGGCTTGGTCGTTGGGATCGAACCGTCGGATTGGCAAAAAGCAGCCTTCTCTGGGCCGTTGGCTGGGGTTCAACTGCAGCGGCAGTTGGAGCGCGCAGCATTCACCGCGGGCGGTGGCGCGTTGGTCGCCCCCGCGACGCGTGCGACTGATTTCTTGGCGCGGCGTGCCTCTTCCACCTTGCCCGAATCGAGCTACATTCCGGGGCTGCTCGCGAGCGACATCGCACAGGTGCTCGATAGTGTGGGCGTCGATCTCGCGCGCCGTTTGCGCGCGGCGTTGTCGCGTTTTGCGCGCTCGATGCCCGGCTACGTCAGCGACGAAGCCGTCTTGATCGGTGTGGAGTCGCGCACGAGTTCGCCGGTACGCGTCCCGCGCGACGTGACGACCTTGGCTTCACCGCAGATCGACGGGCTATACCCGGCGGGTGAAGGTGGGGGCTACGCGGGAGGCATCGTCAGTGCCGCGCTCGACGGCATGCGCATCGCCGATGCACTCGTCAGCAAGTTTGCCTAGTCGCTCAATGGCGCCGAGCAAACGCCAACGCCGGCAGTGACGAGGGTCGCGGCGCGCGTATCGTGTCCGGCGCTTCGGTATTCGCGGGCGGCAAGATCGAGTGGAAGCGCGGTGGGCAATGCTCGGTGTCATTGAGCGTCGCGAGCTCGATTCGCTCGAGGTCGGTCCCGGCTTCGTCGGCAGCACCGGGAGGAGGCGAACTCAGGCGCGCGAGATGACGATCGAGCGAGTCGAGCGCCTCGGTTTCCGATGCGCCGGCGGCCTCGACCGAGCCTGAAAACGCTCGATAGACGCCTGAGCCTTCGCGCTCCGTGTCAGGAGCCATGTCGTCATCGTCCTGATAGACGCAGGCGAGTGGCCCGCTCTGTAAGCGAATTAGCTTCACGTGGGGAAACAACGGTTGCCCTACTACGGCGATTAAGGCGCTCATCTCCTGCGATGTGCATTTTCGACAGAGCGCCAAGCGTCATCGGGTTGACGCGAGTAAACGGAGAGCAACCCTCGCCGGCGATCGCGCTGCGAGAACCTATGTTTTCAGCTGCGCCGAACGCAGCGTGAGCTCTGCGATCTCCGAGGGCGCCCCGAGTCGCATCGGCGGACCCCAGTAGCCCGTGCCTCGGCTCACATACACGAGGGACTTATCGAAGCGCGCTAGCCCTGCGACGACAGGCTGCTGCAAGCGCACGAGATACGTCCACGGCCACAGTTGTCCGCCGTGGGTGTGGCCAGAGAGCTGCAGACCGACGCCGTACGCTTTGGCCTCGAGGATCGTCTTCGGCTGATGCGCGAGCAGGACCAGCTCACGGTTCGGGTCCCGCCCGTTCAGCGCCTTCGGTAAATCTTCACCTTGGCCTTCACCGAAACGTTTGGCGGAATGATCGTCGACGCCGGCGAGGTCGAAGCTCGCATGCTGGTCGCCGATGCTCACGCGCTCGTTGCGCAGCACGCGCACGCCGAGTCGTTCGAGTTCGCTACACCACTCTTCCGCTCCCGAGTAATACTCGTGGTTGCCGGTCACGAAGAAGACCCCATATTTCGTGCGCAAGTTCGCGAGCGGCGCAACGTGCTCACGCAACTCCTCCACGCTGCCGTCGACCAAGTCTCCGGTGATGACGACCAAGTCGGGTGCAAGCGCGTTGCACTGTTCCACCACGGTTTCGATGAAGCCGCGGTGGATGGTCGGTCCGACGTGCACATCAGTCAGCTGCACGATTCGCGTCCCGCTGAGGGCAGCGGGCAAGCGCGAAAGCGAGACCTCGACGCGCTTGACCGCGACGCGGGCGAGACCCGAACGCAGCGACCACAGGCCGAGTGAGCCTGCAACCAACGCGACGGTGCCGGCGAGCAAACGGGCGACTGCTTGTCGCCGGTCGGGAGAGAGCGGTCCGGCGTCCGTCCATGCCCGGCTGACCTGCCAGGTACCACGCACGAGATCAGCCATGCTCAGTGCGAGCGTTAGAAACAAAAGTAACCCCAGCCAGGTCATGGCAACCCAAACCAAGGCAGAAACCGAACCGCCGAGCGCGCTCCGTCTCAGAAACAAACTGGCCGGGATGGTGAGGAACAGGAAGACGAGCGCGTAACCCAACGCCCGCGACGCGGTACCCGGTAGCCCGGGATCCCTGACCAGCCGGGACCAGACGTAATAATGCGCCGCGCCAGTCAGCGTTATCATGATTGAAAGAAACAGTGCGAACGTGAGGAAGCGGGGCATTTCTTCCCTAAAATATGAGGGGGTTTGCCGAGAGTGCCAAGGGGGGCAAAATACCCGTTCTGAGGGTTGAAGAACTGCCACGACCGGCCTACGTATTCGGTCGTGTACCGCGTTCGGCGACCCGCCGGACGCTCCAACAGAACTTTCCCCAACCGTCGTTTGGGATCTGACCCCCAAAGCAGCAGGAGCTCCCGTGGACAGCTACAGGCACGAATCAGACAAAGACCCCGTCGAGACGCGGGAGTGGCTCGATTCGCTCAAGTCCGTGGTCGAGCACGAGGGGCGGGAGCGCGCGCGCTTCCTGCTCGAACGCACGATCGAAGACGGTCGTCGTCAGGGCGTTGCCCCCGTGCTGCCACTCAATACGGACTACGTGAACACCGTGCGGGTCGAGGACCAGCCGGAGTTCCCGGGTGATGAAGCGCTCGAGCGCCGCATTCGCCGCATCATCCGTTGGAACGCGGCGGCCATGGTGCACCGCGCGAACAAGAAGTACGACGGCCTCGGCGGCCACATCTCGACCTACGCATCGAGCGCCACGCTGTACGAGATCGGCTTCAATCACTTCTTCCGCGGCAAAGACGGCGACAGCTTGGGCGACCAAGTTTACTACCAAGGTCACGCCTCGCCCGGCATGTACTCGCGTTCGTTTCTCGAGGGGCGCTTTACTGAAGATCACATGAACCACTTCCGCCGCGAGACCGAGCGCGGTCGCGGTTTGTCGTCGTACCCGCACCCCCGCTTGATGCCGAACTACTGGGAGTTCCCGACGGTCAGCATGGGGCTCGGCCCGATCGGCGCGATCTACCAAGCGCGCTTCAACCGCTACATGGAAAATCGCGGCTTGGCGGACACCTCCAAGTCGCACGTGTGGTGCTTCGTGGGCGACGGTGAGACCGACGAGCCCGAGACCCTCGGCGCCTTGCGTATCGCCGCGGGCGAGAAGCTCGACAACCTGACGTTCATCGTCAACTGTAACTTGCAGCGCCTCGACGGCCCCGTGCGCGGCAACGGCAAGATCATCCAAGATCTGGAAGCGGTCTTCCGAGGCTCCGGCTGGGACGTGACCAAAGTCATCTGGGGTGACAACTGGGATGAGTTGTTTGCGCGCGACCACGAAGGCGTGCTGCGTGAGCACCTCAATGCCGTCGTCGATGGTGAGTGGCAGCGCTTGACCACGGCCTCCGGTGAAACCGTGCGCAAGGTGTTCTTCGCGCGCGATCCGCGCATGCTCGAAATGGTGAGTCACCTCTCGGACGAGCAGGTCGGCGCGCTCCGCCGTGGCGGTCACAGCAGCCGCAAAGTGTACGCGGGCTACAAGCGTGCGTTGGAGAGCAAGGGCCGTCCGTCAGTAATCCTGGCGCACACCGTCAAGGGTTGGCGCCTGGGCGAAGCGTTCGAGGGCAGCTACGTCACGCACTCGAAGAAAAAGATGCAAGCCGCCGAGCTCAAAGCGTTCCGCGACGTACTGGAGCTGCCGATCGCAGACGACAAGGTCGAGGAATTTCCGTTCTACCATCCGGGTGCGGACAGCCCCGAGGTGCAGTACTTGACCGAGCGTCGTCGTACCCTCGGCGGCGCGCTCCCCAAGCGTCGCACCTCGGTCGACGTAGTCGAAACTCCGAAGTCGGAGCTGTTCGGCGAGTTCTACCAAGGCATGGCCAAGGGCGAAGCCTCTACGACCATGGTCTTCTCGCGCATGCTGGCCAAGATGCTGCGCGACAAGAAGATCGGCAGACTCTGCGTGCCGATCGTACCGGACGAGGCACGCACGTTCGGTATGGACGCGCTCTTCGGGCAGGTTGGCATCTACGCTTCGCATGGCCAGCTGTACGAGCCGATGGACAAGGGAAAGTTGCTCTACTACCGCGAGAGCAAAGACGGCCAAGTGCTGGAAGAGGGCATCACCGAGGCTGGCTCGATGGCGTCGTTCATCTCGGCTGCCACTTCGTATTCGGTGCTCAAGCAGCCGATGATCCCGTTTTACATCTTCTATTCGATGTTCGGCTTCCAGCGCACGGGCGACCAGCTGTGGGCAGCGGGTGACTCCATGGCCCGCGGCTTCGTGCTCGGTGCGACCGCCGGTCGCACCACGCTCAACGGCGAAGGACTGCAGCACGAAGACGGTCACAGCCACATGATGGCGATGAACGTCCCGAACGTCGTTGCTTACGACGTGGCCTTCGCCTTCGAGCTCGCGGCGGTGATTGAAGACGGCCTGTCGCGGATGTACGAGAAAAACGAGAATATTTACTACTACATCACGCTGCAGAACGAAGATTACCCGATGCCGCCGATGCCGGAGGGCGCGAAAGAAGGCGTGCTGAAGGGCATCTACAAGTTCCGCAACGCCGAGACCAAGCTGAAGCACCACGTGCAACTCTTCGGCAGCGGCTCGATCATGCAGCAAGTGCTGAAGGCGCAAGCGCTGCTCGCCGAAAAGTTCGACGTTTCGGCGGATATCTGGGGCGTCACCAGCTACCAGCAGCTCCGTAACGACGGCATGTCGGCCGAGCGCTTCAATCGCCTCAACCCGGAAGCAACGCCGCGCGTGCCGTACATCACGCAGGTGTTGACCGGCGTCGAAGGCCCGTTCATCGCCGCCTCGGATTACATCAAGGCGACGGCTGACGTCGTTGCGCGCTTCATTCCCGGTCGTTTCGTGCCGCTCGGCACGGACGGCTACGGCATGAGCGACACGCGTGAGGCCCTGCGCCGTCACTTCGAGGTCGACGCAGAGAGCATCGCGATTGGCGCCCTCGACGGCTTGCGCCAAGAAGGCAAGCTGAGCGGCAAAGATCTCGCTGCCGCGATTGCGCAGCTCTCCGTCGACGTCGGCAAAGTCGAACCGATGACGGTTTGAGTGAGGCGCTAGGGGCGCTTCTCGTCCGGCGGCCACGCTACGGCTGAGCCGTCCGACAAGAGCGCCCATGTGCGCAGCCTTTGCTTGGACGCGAGCACGCGGGGCGCGTCCTGTCTGCCCGGTACGGCTCGAGGTTCGACGGCACAGACCCAGTCGGGCGCACGCACGATCCGGGGAACGCACGCGACTGCGCTGACCGCGATCGCAATCAGCGCCAAGTTCGTTGCGCGTCCTCTCAACCGCCGGCCTCATCGAGCAACGCCG
>Ga0164241_10001803_pt1 | contig 24998 bp, 19 predicted proteins | sample OricomyardsoilBY_FD_108780 | JGI IMG/M metagenome (GOLD analysis project Ga0164241, IMG submission 108780) | Backyard soil microbial communities from Emeryville, California, USA - Original compost - Back yard soil (BY) | ecosystem: Environmental > Terrestrial > Soil > Unclassified | place: USA... | reverse complement strand
GCTTTAGATGCTACTGCCAAATTTATACTGGCACGTGGCGAACCGCCATACGATATAAACGGCTTTATTTTATTCAGTTTATAATCTTCGGGCTTACGGCTGGCAAACACTATGTCCAATATATAGCGTTCAATTTTTTCATCCATATACACCTCACGTACCGTTTTGCGGGCAGCAATTATTTCGTCGGCTTTAACCACCGTGTTTATGGCGGTGGGTGCCAACTGCATATTTTGGCGTATAATCATTTGCTCCTCTTCCTTTTTAGGATAGGTAACTACCACCTTAAGCATAAAACGGTCAACCTGCGCTTCGGGCAGCGGGTAAGTACCTTCCTGTTCAATAGGGTTTTGGGTGGCCAGTACTAAAAATGGCTCATCTAACTTATAGGTGTTTTCGCCAATGGTTACCTGCTTTTCCTGCATCGCCTCTAATAATGCCGACTGCACCTTGGCGGGGGCACGGTTAATTTCATCGGCCAAAATAAGGTTGGCAAATATGGGGCCCTTTTTAACCGCAAAGTCGTTCTCCTTTTGGTTATATATCATGGTGCCTATTAAGTCGGCGGGTAGTAGGTCGGGGGTAAATTGTATACGGGCAAACTTGGCGTGTATAGCACTTGCCAACGATTTTATGGCTAAGGTTTTAGCCAAACCCGGTACACCCTCAAGCAATATGTGCCCATTGCTAAGCATGGCAAGCATTAACCTTTCAACCATATACTTTTGGCCTACTATGGCTTTGCCAAGCTCCATGTTCAGTACGTCAACAAAAGCGCTTTCGCGGCCAATTTTTTCATTCAGCGAAGCGATATCAACGGTGGTGTTGCCCGAAATTACATCCATAACGTTTGTTTATTTTTTATGAGGTCACAAATTTATGCAGCGTGACAATTGTTAAAAACGAAAATTTGTTAAGCTAATGGCCTATTTGCCAAAGGATTTTAAAACAACGCACTTTTACCTAAAGCAAAGCGGTAAAGATGTGAAAATCTTTACCGCTTTATGATTTATTATGAGCCTTAGGCCCTGATTAGAACTTATACGAGAGCGCAATACCAAACTGCTCGAAAATTTGCAGCTTGTTGTAATCGGTAACCAATTTACCATTCTTATCTACATCGGTATATCCATCGGCACCTTTTTCGCCGGTGCTATTATTACGTGTATCAATAGGTACAATAGCGTTGTATTGGTAAACAAAGCGGGTGGCAAGCGTAGCGGTAAGGAATTTGTTTATTTTAAACACTATATCATTATCCCACTTTACAACAGGTATGTGCTTAGTGCTATTTTGTATGGTACGTACATATACCGAGTCGCCTTCGGAATAGTAAGCAGGCAGGTCGGTATTATAGCTGGCGTTTATGTAGGCACTAAATACATTTAAGTGCGATTTCCAGTTTACATTCTTAATAATATCTTTTTGAAAAACTATATCCAACTGTGCGCCAAACTCGCCCATAAAACCTTTACCCCTGCTTAAACCAAAACGTGTTTCATCCACATCGTTGTAATAGTTATCAGTAAAGCTACCATCGGGTAGGGTAGTAGTATCGCGGCCATCGTGGTCTTTCTTTACAAAAGTCATTTTACCGCTTACTGCCGAAAAGAACAAGGTAAAGTACTCTTTCGGTTTCCAAGTTAAGCCCGGCGCAAGGGTAAGCACAGCAGGTGCGGCACCCTTCGATACCGTATACCTGCGGAATTTGCCGCCTGCCGTATCGGTTTGTGCATAATCATAAGTAGGCGCAAACTGTGTTTCGAAACCTAAGTTAGCCGATACATACAGCGATTTAGAAATTTCGTAACCCAAGTTCGACTTTAGGCCTACGTAATCAATATTTTTTTGAAAGTTACGGTTAGCCAATGCTGATTTACGGATTAAGCCATTGGCCACCATACCCCATTTAAGGTCGAGGCTGTTATCCCAAATCATTTTATCCTTTTTATAATTAGCGTATGCGTTACCTGCTATTAAAAATGCAAAGCTGTTGCTACCACCCGGCCCCCATTGGTAAAATGCCACTTGGCTTACCGTTACACCCGCAAAGCCACCAAAGTGCCAAGTGCTATCGCGGTTATATATGCCATCGCCAAAGTTTATTTTCCTTCTTTCTTTTTTGGTAGCCGTAGTTACCTGAGATTCATTAAATGTGGTGGTGCTATCCTGTGCTGCCAATTCGCCAATACCCAGCATGGCTACTAAGGCTATAAGTATCAATTGCTTCATAAAAACTGATTAGGTTATAAAATCAGCCCCAAATTTCAGCAACAACTCCCTAAAAGTGAGGGCTATTTTTAAACAATTCGACCAATATATAGCGCAATTTTTAATACGCTAAAAGAGAGCATAAATTATTTAAACCTGATAATCAATTAGTTAGTACTGTTTTAAAAATTTATATAGTAGTATGTATTGCATAATACCTTACAATGGATATATCTTTGCATCATCAATTAGCAGTAAACCTCAAAAACATACAATTATGAAAACAAGTAAATACCTAACAACTATAACCCTAAGCATTTTATTAATAATAGGCTGCATACAAGCTAAAGCCGCCAATGGTAGCCTTAACAATACTGCTAAGGAAAATATAAGCGCCCAAATAAGCCGCAGTATAGTATGCCCGGCTTTTATTACCGAAAACAGCGATGCTAATGATGTAAAAGCACTTATACAGGTAACCGAGCAGGGGGTAATTAATGTACTGGAAGTAAATACAGCTAATCCGCTACTTAAGCAATATGTAATAGCCGAATTGCAAAAAATGAAAATCAATAATAACCAGGCTACTGAAAAGTTTTTGCTGGTTATAAAATTCCGAGTAGTGTAGTTCTTAACAAAAGCACCCTCCGTTACGTTCCGCCCACACTACTGCGGAACGGACGGAATTTTTAAACTTAAAATATACAAGCATGAAAAAAATAATAATAACCTTAATAGCCACCCTGCCCATGTTGGTTTTTGCCGGCAACGGTGGCGATAAGGAAAAGCATATTGATGTAAAGGTTACCGTTAGCAAACAAGGCAAAGTAACCATACACCAAAACGACAAGGACTTTAATGAGTTAGAACAAAAGCTGAATAGCTTACTTGAAAACGTAACCGTAGAAATTGACGGCAACAAAAAGAAGCACGAAATACATTTAAAGGCTGACCTAAAAACCGAGTAGTATGAACGTTGAGAACACAAAGGCACAAATGCGAAAGGGCGTGCTTGAGTTTTGTATCCTTTCAATCCTGTCGGACGGAGAACACTACCCAACCGAGATTATTGAAAGAATGAAAACCGCCAAACTGTTGATTGTAGAAGGCACCCTTTACCCGCTGCTTACCCGCCTAAAAAACGATGGCTTGCTATCGTACAGGTGGGTTGAAAGCCAAAGCGGGCCGCCACGCAAGTATTTTATACTAACCAATGATGGAAAGGTTTTTTTAAAAGGCCTGCTGGATAGCTGGCAGGAACTAACCGATTCGGTAAACACAATAATTGAGCAAGCAAACACCAACAAAACCAACTAAGCCATGAAAAAAACTTTAAACATAAACCTGGGCGGTATGGCTTTCGTTATCGACGAAAGCGCTTTTACCCTGCTGCATAATTATCTGGAGGCCCTGAAACGAAAATTTAATAACGAACAGGAGCGCGAGGAAATAATGAACGACATTGAAGCGCGCATTGCCGAAATGCTAAGCGAAAAGCTGGGTACCCGTAAAGAGGTACTTAGCGAACAGGATGTTGAATATGTGATTGGCTTAATGGGCAAACCCGAAGATATTGCCGGCGATGAACCTGCTGCCGAAAGTACTAACGCTGGTGCCGAACAAAGCAGTACTACATCGGGTACTTACACCGCAGCGCAGGGGTCTGTTAAAAAGCGCTTGTTCCGTGACCCGGACGACTCGAAAATTGGGGGTGTTATATCGGGCCTTTGCCACTATTTTGGTATCGATGACCCTACCTGGTTGCGCATAGCGGCCTTAGTGCTTATACCTATTACTTCGGGTTCAATAATGTTATTGTACATCATACTATTGATTGTGGTGCCGAAGGCTTTAACCTCGGCCGAGAAACTACAAATGAAGGGCGAGCCCGTTACTATTAACAATATTAAAAAAGAAGTACAGGATGCTGCAGGCCGATTTACCGATACTGTAACAGGTTTAAACTCGGAAGGTTTTTTTAATAAACTGGGAAGTATAGTAGTTGAACTGGCTAAAGCCTTTGGTAAAGTGGTAGCGGTATTTATGGTACTGTTTGGCTTTGGCGGCTTAATAGTAGTGCTTATTAGCTTTGGCATGTTTTTGCTATTCGGCACATTGCCTTTTGCAGGGCTTGCCAATTTATTGGTTAATAGTTCTAGTACTATCACCTTGTTCAGTGTAGGCTTTTTATTGTTCTGCGCAGCACCTTTAATAGGCATTATTTACGCTGCGTTTAAAGTAATGCTTGGTAGCACAGCGCGTGTGCGTTGGTTAAAATGGGCTTTGTTGGGCATGTGGTTTACCGGCTTAATACTACTATTATTTACAGGCTACGAAACCGCCATTAATTTTAAAGACAGCGCTACTACTAAGGACGACTACGTATTAATGCAGCCTACAGGCAATACTTTATATGTACAGTTGGCTGACTCGACCGTTAATGGATGGGTAGATGTAAAAGCAGGCGGCGATAACGATGAAGATGATGAAGAAAATAGTTTTAACGTAGTAATAAATGGCAGGAACCTGAAAGATATGGACCGCTATAAAATTGGCGAACCGGGCTTGCAGTTAACGACTTCCGATAACGACTCGTTCTACATATCTAAAATAGTTACTGCACGGGGTAGCAACAGGGGCAACGCTATTAAAAACGCACAATTGGTAATGTACTCGTTTTCGCAAACCGACTCGGTACTTAAGCTGAGCGATAAAATTGAATTGGCTAAAAACCAAGGCAAATGGCGCGCGCAAAATGTAAAAATACGCATAGCAGTGCCCAAAGGCAAATTGATAAAATTTGCAGGTAATGTTGATGAAATAAGTGCCATAGTAAAGGGCGATAACAGTTACGATGATACCTACTTTGCCAACACTACATGGACCAATGAAGATGGGAAAATTAAATGCCTTACCTGCACAGGTAGTAATGTTTCAAATGTAGATGAAGAAGATACCGATACCGACAATACTGATACGGTTAGTGTAACTGATAAAGTGCAACAGAAGGTTGATGAAAAAGTGAAGAAGTTGGAACAGAAAGTTGATGAACTGAATAAAAAAGTAGAAAAAAGCACAAGCGGTAAGGACCAATCGCACGAAGATTTTTAATAAGTAAAACAGAGTAACACATGAAATTGATTATAATAATACTTATTGCCTGTTCGCTAACAAGGCTGGTTTTTTTAGCTGCCTGTAATGGCAACAGTACATTTGGCAAAAAGGGTAATGGCCATGTGTTGGCTGAAGATAGAAAGGTGCAGCCATTTACTAAACTGAGTATTGAGGGGGTGTTTCCGATAGAGGTGCAGCAAGATGGCGGCACCGAATGGGTAAAAGTTGAAACCGACGAAAACCTGCAGGAATACATTACGGTAACCAACCACGGAACCGAGTTGAAAGTGGAAATGAAGGACAAACCTGCTATCCGTAAATCAACAAAAATGAAAGTGTATGTTAATGTGAAAGATTTAAAGGCTTTAAATTTTAACTCGGTGGGTGAGTTGACTACCAAAGGCACTTTAAAGTTGGATGGTATTGAAATAAATACGGAATCGGTAGGCAAAATGAATTTAGGAATTGATGCCAATTTTATGCGCGCCAACTTAAATGCAGTGGGCAGCACCACACTAAGCGGCAACGTACACGAAGCGCGTATTAACAACAAAAGTGTAGGTGCGTTAAAAGCGTTCGGCCTTAAGGCGCAAATCTTAATGATACACAACACCGCCATTGGTATTGCCGAGGTATATGCCGATAGTGCCTTCTACATCCGTTCGTCAGCTATTGGTAATTTGGAATATAAAGGGCCGGGTGTAGTTAAGGAACTAACCAGCGAGGGAGTTGGCAAAGTGCATAAAGTTGAATAAACATTTTTTCACCCTCTTGGTACGAAGTTACTCCCCTCTCCTTCGGAGAGAGGCCGGGGGTGAGGTTAACAACAAAAAATAAAAACAATGGAAGTAATATCAGTTAATAATACAACATACGCCTCGGGTGGGCGAAGGTTGTTAGCATGGTTTATTGATAGGATAATTATAACAAGCGTGCTGTCATTTTTTATAACATGGAGTTTTATACCGCACGATGATTTTAAGGAGTTTTTCGATATCCGATTCTTAACCTTAAGTTTTGGTATATACCAAATAAGCAAGTTTATTATCGGTACGCTTTACTATGCCGTAATGGAATCATCTAAACACCAAGCTACATTAGGCAAATTGGCAGTAGGCGTTAAAGTAACCGACCAAAACGGCCAGCGATTAACTTTTTCAAAAGCGCTATTGCGCAACCTTTCAAAAATCATATCGGGTTGGTTGTTAGGTATAGGTTATATCATGATCATCTTCGACGAGCGCAAACAAGGCCTGCACGATAAAATTGCCGACACCTACGTAGTTAGGATATAATAAATCTTAGTTAGTTGGTGGCCCCGTTCTTGTAAAAGGCGGGGCTTTTTTATTTCAACTTATCGTTATTGACATGCCTCTCGGCATCGCGCTTCGTTTTTTTATCTAAGTTTTTTTGCAGCGCTTCGGTCAGGTTAACACCAGTTTGGTTAGCTAAGCATATTACTACAAAAAGCACATCGGCCAACTCATCGCTTAATTCTTTATGCTTATCGCTTTCCTTAAAACTTTGTTCGCCGTATTGGCGGGCAATAATACGCGCTACTTCGCCCACCTCTTCGGTAAGCATAGCCATGTTGGTTAGCTCATTAAAATATCTAACGCCCGTGGTGTTTATCCAGCTATCAACGGTTTTTTGTGCTTCTTCAATGGTCATAAGTCCTTTATTAACTTGTTTACGTATGTAAGGTGTATGTTTATTAACCGTACTAAAGTACAATTAAGCCTTGTTATTAATTACCCCTGTTATGAAAAAACAAATTTCTACCCTTTTTGCAGCCTTGCTTACCACCTTGCTTTTTGCGCAATCGCCTAAAACAGTAGTGGTTGAACACTTTACCAATACACGCTGTAGTATTTGCGCCTCAAAAAATCCGGGCTTTTACCAAACCATGAGCAATTATCCGCAGGTAATACATATAGCTATACATCCCAGTGCACCTTACAGCAATTGTTATTTCAACCAACAAAATGTAGCTGAAAATGATGGACGTACTAACTTTTACAATGCTTACGGTAGCACGCCACGTGCGGCGCTTAACGGTATGCTGCTGCCTATTGGCGGCACCATACTTAACAATACAACCTTAGATACCGCTTTGGGCCAAACCAGCCCCATATTGGTAACTGTAACCGAGCAGCAAATAACTACCGATAGCGTGCGGATTAGGGTAGTGGTGCATACTACGGGTAGTATACAGTTTACCCCTGTTAAACTTTTTGTAGCAGTAACCGAGGAGCCTGTTAATTACAATGCGCCTAATGGCGAAACGGTACATCATGATGTGTTTAGAAAAGCATTAACAGATGTAGCCGGCAACGCTTTTGCTTTAGCTGCATTGAACGATAGCACGGTGCTTGAATATACTTACTATGTAAACAGCGGATGGGTAATGAGTAACCTGCGTACTGTAGCCTTTGTACAAAAAAGCAGTAATAAATATGTGCTGAACGCAGGCAGATCGGAGGGTGTGGAAGCGATGAATACTACAGGTATAAATCAAGTAGAAGCAAATGCTTTTAATATTTACCCCAACCCTGTTGCCGATTATTTAATAATAAGTGGTTATGCCAATGCAGGCATGCCTATAAAGGTATTAGATATAAGCGGACGGGTAATACTTGAAAGAACACTGAACGAAAACACTACACAGATAGATGTAAGCAACCTGCAAAGTGGTATTTACTTTTTGCAGGCAGCAAACACTACTGGTAAATTTGTTAAACAGTAATAAATTATAAATTGGTTATCGAGTAAAGGCATCGGGTAAAAGCGATGCCTTTTTTATAGCTTTAATCGTTTAGGGTTTTGATAGTTATTCCAAAATGTGAGGAGGTGTACTTGATTTCCTTCTATTTTATAATAGAGCGTAATTTGTTTAACAACTAGACAGCGATGGATTTGTTTCTTTTTATTTAGCGTGGGAAACAAAAGCGGATTTTGACCTATCAGGACAATGGCATCATCTACTTTATTGATAAAGCTTTCAATAACTCCTTCGTTCCATTCGTTTTGTAGGTAAGTAATGTTTTGCTCAAAGGTATAGATGGCTTCAGTCGACCAAAGTACTTTCATTTTTTCAAATACTTTTTACGCATTTCTTTAATTACTTTATTATGCGGAGTTAATTCACCTTTTTTTGCTTGGACAATACCTTTTTGTATGGATTTTTTTAAGTCGGCAGACAAGTCGTTCCAATTTTCAATCTCCTGCTCATCCAATAAATGCTTTATTTGATGTAATACCGTTTCATTATTGGTAGTTACAATTTTTTCTATGATATCGTATTTTGAGATTAAATCCATAATTCGAACTTTATACAAAAATACGTAAAAGAAAGTCATTTATTGCTGAAAGGCTACTCCCTGATTTTACTGTCCATTACTATGGTTACGGGGCCATCGTTTACAAGTGCCACTTTCATATCGGCGCCAAAGGTGCCTGTGCCCACAGGTTTGCCTAAATCAGCTTCAACTTGCAGTACAAATTTTTCGTAAAGCGGTATGGCTATACCGGGTTTTGCTGCACAGATAAACGATGGGCGGTTACCTTTTTTAGTAAGCGCGTGCAGGGTAAATTGCGATACAATAATAATATTGCCACCAACATCGTTAATGGCTAAATTCATGTGCCCATCGGTATCGTTAAACACCCGAAGGTTCACCAACTTGCTACTGGTCCAGGTAATGTCTTCGTCCGTATCGGCCTCTTCAAACCCAGCCAATACCAAATAACCCAAACCAATTTCCGATTTTACTTTGCCATCAATAGTTACCGATGCAGAACTCACTCTTTGAATAACAACTTTCATGCTCAAATATAATTACTACACAGAGTTAACAGAGGAAATACAACACAGAGTATCGCAAAGTATTTTTATTAAAACTCTGTGTATCTCGGCTTCCTCTGCGTAGAAAATTTTTAAAGTCCCCTTTAGGGGATTTAGGGGTGGTGTTTACTCCCAATGCTTATAGTTGGCTTTATAGTCCAGCATTATATTTAAGTAGTTGGTGTAGCGCTCTTCCGCTATTTTACCGTCTAAGTACGCTTGCTTTACTGCGCAACCAGGTTCGTTTTCGTGCAGGCAATTATTGAATTTGCAGTTTACCAAAACCTCGCGCATCTCAATAAAGTAGTGCGAGATTTCTTCGGGCTTAAAATCCATAATGCCAAACTCGCGTATGCCCGGGGTATCAATTACCCAACCGCCAAAAGCAAGCGGATGCATTTCGGCAAACGTAGTAGTGTGCATGCCGCGTCCGTTAATGCGCGATATATCGCCCGTACGCAGGTTAAGGGTTGGCTCAATGGCATTCATCAACGTTGACTTGCCAACGCCCGAGTGCCCTGCAATAAGCGATGTTTTATCTTTCATTTGCGCCTTTACCTCATCAATATGCTCGCGGTTAAGCGCCGATACAAATAAAGTTTTATAGCCAATGTTTTGATAAATAGCGGCAACGTTGTCCTGCTTGCGTTGCGTTTTAGCATCCAGTAAATCCTGCTTATTAAAAATAATAACGGCGGGTATGTGGTAGGCTTCGGCAGTAATTAAAAACCTGTCAATAAACCCCGTGCTTGTGCGCGGGTTGGCCATAGTGGCTATTAACAGCACTTGATCAATATTAGCAGCTATAACTTGCCTTGCCCCTTTGTGCTTAGGGCTGCTGCGTACAATATAGTTTTCGCGCTCTTCAATTTCGGCAATAATCCAATCATCGGTATCGCCCTTTTCTAAACGCACTTTATCACCAACGGCTATAGGGTTAGTATCCTTCGTTTCATCTAATCTAAAAATACCCTTCAACCTGCTTTTAACCACAGGCCCGCTTTCGGTTTTTACCTCGTACCAGCTACCCGTACTTTTTATAATTATTCCCTTCATTATTTAGGCTTACACATATTTATTGGAGGTTACACTACCATGCACCGCTAAACTGATTTCCATCAGCAAATCGGGTTCTTTCTCTAACACATTTCCTACTACCACTACATCGGCGCCTGCCCGGCACACCGCCTCGGCTTGTTGTGCACTGCGTATGCCGCCACCTACTATCAGAGGTATATTTATATTCTTCTTTACGGCACTTATCATAGTGGCGGGCACGTGGTTTTGCGCGCCACTGCCGGCCTCAAGGTATATCAACTTCATGCCCAGCATTTGTCCGGCAAGGGCAGTGGCTATGGCTATGTCGGGCTTATCGGCGGGTATGGGTACCGTTTGCGTAATGTAACTTGTAGTAGATACCCTTCCGCCATCTATTAATATATAGCCTGTGGGTATGGCTTCAAGTCCGCTTTCGTTAATAAGGGGAGCGGCTGTTACATGCTGCCCAATCAGGTACTCGGCATTGCGGCCGCTTATTAAGCTTAAAAACAAAATAGCATCGGCCTTAGTGCTTATTTGGTAATTATTACCGGGAAAAATAACCACCGGTATACTACTATGCTGCTTAATAGTAGCAATTGTTTTATCAAAGCTATCCTCCACCAATAGGCTGCCACCTACAAAAAAGTAATCGGCGCGGCAGTTTTGGGCAAGCTGTATCAGTTGCAGCAGGCTTTCGTTGGTCTGTTTATCGGGGTCAACCAGTACACCCAGTTGCTTATGGCTTGCTTTAAGTAGGTTACTATATATATGTTGGTGCATTGCGTGTAAAGGTAAACCGTAATTATAAAATTAACTTAGTGCCTGTTTTAAAAACATATCGAAGAATAGTTTACAGCAATTAAAAATTGGCTCTTGGGTACACCCTTCTCCTTTGGGAGAAAGGCCGGGGATGAGGGAAAACCGGATAGAAGCAACTTATCCATTCAAACCCAAACAGCTTCGCCCCCCTGTTTTTCGTATTCAACTTTCTAATATCTAACAGCGAAAAATTCATTAATTTTTGGAAAAAAACACCTTTTCCCAGTCCTAAAAATAGCTTAAGTATTGATATCAAAACACTTAACCCAAAATTAGCCGTATATTTGCAACTAAGCACTGCGCCTAAAAAAACATACATGTGGAAAGCCTGAAAAAACCAAATTTTCGGGCATCAAAAAACATCAAAAAGTTTTTCCACACAATAAGTTAGCGTCTACATTGGGTTTTAATTTGGGCAACGGGCGTTTGCACATTTTCTGTTAATAAATGGGGTACAAAAATCTGTAGAGTAAAAATAAATTCGTTCAACGATTCGGGGACAAATGAAATGTGTGAACAGTGATTTGAAAACCGGGGCGAAGCTACTCTAAGATTAAAAACTTTACAATTATAAATTATGGCAAGAAAGAACGACAAGAAAGGACTAAGGGTTAACCGACTCTATACCCAAGATAATGTTTCGGTGTACGACCAGTTCGAATATGAATTACGTTCGAGTGTAATCAGGAACCCGGCGGGCGATGCAGTATTTGAAATGCACAATGTAGAAGTGCCGAAAGGATGGAGCCAGGTTGCTACCGATATTCTTGCACAAAAGTATTTCCGCAAAGCGGGCGTACCACAGGCCGATGGCAGTTTGGGTGGCGAACGCAGTATTAAACAGGTTGCACACCGCTTGGCCGACTGCTGGAAAAGCTGGGGCGAGCGCTATGGCTATTTTGCTACCGCAACCGATGCAACTGTATTTTACGAGGAATTAGTATACTCGTTATTAGATCAAATGGCGGCCCCTAACAGCCCCCAATGGTTTAACACCGGTTTGTACACAGCTTATGGTATTACAGGTAAGCCACAAGGCCACTACTTTGTAAACCCCGATACTAACCAACTTGAAAAATCAACTTCGGCATACGAAAGGCCACAGCCACACGCTTGTTTCATTTTATCGGTTGACGATGACTTGGTAAACGGCGGAGGTATTATGGACCTTTGGACCCGCGAAGCACGTATATTTAAATACGGTAGCGGTGTAGGTACCAACTTTAGCAACATACGCGGCGAAGGCGAAAAATTGAGCGGCGGTGGAACTTCATCGGGCTTAATGAGCTTTTTGAAAATTGGTGATGCAGCAGCAGGTGCTATTAAAAGCGGTGGTACTACCCGCCGTGCAGCCAAAATGGTTTGCTTAGACTTGGACCACCCCGAGGTGCTTGACTTTATTGACTGGAAAATGAAGGAGGAAGATAAGGTTGCTGCCTTAATTGCCGCCGGATACGATAGCCACTACGAAGGTGAAGCTTACCGCACCGTTAGCGGCCAAAACAGTAACAACTCGGTACGTATACCTAACTCTTTCTTCCATACATTAGAAAAAGGCGAAAACTGGAACTTAATTGCCCGTAGTGATAAACGCGTAATGAAATCAATCAACTCGCGCGCTTTGTGGGATAAGATAGCTATGGCAGCATGGCGTTGTGCCGACCCTGGTGTACAATACGATAGCACCATTAACGAATGGCACACTTGCCCCGAAGATGGCCCTATACGCGCCAGCAACCCTTGCAGCGAGTATATGTTCCTTGATAACACTGCTTGTAACTTAGCATCGTTCAACTTACGCAAATTCTTTAACGATAAAACGCTTGCGTTTAACGTGGAAGGCTTTGAGCACATGAGCCGCATTTGGACCGTAGTGCTTGAAATATCAGTATTAATGGCACAGTTCCCTTCAAAAGAAGTGGCACAGTTGTCTTATGATTTCCGCACCCTTGGTTTAGGCTACGCCAACTTAGGTAGCGTACTAATGGTAAGCGGCATACCTTACGATAGCGATAAAGCACGTGCCATGGGTGGTGCTATTACAGCTATCATGACGGGTACTGCTTACAAAACATCGGCTGAAATGGCTTCTATATTAGGGCCTTTCCCAAGCTACGAACGTAACAAAGCACACATGTTGCGTGTAATGCGTAACCACAGGTTAGCTGCTTACAACGCACCGGCTTCCGACTACGAAGGCTTAGAAATAAAACCGGTAGGCATAAGCCCTAAGGACTGTCCTAACTATTTACTTAAAGCCGCTACCAATGCATGGGATCAAGCTTTGCAATTAGGCGAGCAGTACGGCTACCGCAATGCACAAACTACCGTAATTGCCCCAACAGGTACTATTGGTTTATTAATGGATTGCGATACTACAGGCGTTGAGCCCGATTTTGCCTTAGTTAAATTTAAAAAACTAAGCGGCGGCGGTTACTTTAAAATAGTAAACGAGTGCGTACCTATGGCCTTAGAAACACTTGGGTACAACACTGCCGAAATTGATGCTATAGTTAAGTACGCAAAAGGTAATGGTACTTTAAACGGTTGCCCAAGCGTTAACCCCGAAACTTTAAAAGCTAAAGGCTTTAACACTACCGACCTTGCAAAAATTGAAGCGCAGCTACCTGCAGCTTTCGATATTACTTTTGCCTTTAACGTTTGGACAGTGGGCGAAGACACCATGCAACGCATAGGTATTAGTGCCGAAAAATACACCGAGCCTAAATTTAACTTACTACGCGAGTTAGGCTTTACCAAAACCGAAATAGACGCTGCTAACGAATACGTTTGCGGTACTATGACAGTGGAAGGCGCACCTTACTTAAAAGACGAACACTTGCCTGTGTTTGACTGTGCTAACAAGTGCGGACAAAAAGGTCAACGCTTTATACACGCTTTCGGCCATATTAAAATGATGGCTAACGTACAACCGTTTATTAGCGGCGCTATTAGCAAAACCATCAACTTGCCTAACGAGGCTACCGTTACCGATATACAAGAGTGCTACGAACTATCGTGGACACTGGGCTTAAAAGCCAATGCCCTTTACCGCGATGGATGCAAACTAAGCCAACCTTTAAGCAACAAGAAAGATGCTGATAAGGAAGACGATAAAAAAGAAGCTGCTGCAACCGCAGCGCCTGCACCTGAAAACAAGAGCGATAACTTTAGCAAGCTAACACCCGAGCAAGTGTTAGAAGCTGCCCGCTTACTAATGCAGGAAAGTACCGACACCAACTTTATGCGCGAGTTAAGCCGTATAGTTGAACGTAAAAAACTGCCAAGCAAACGCCGTGGCTTTACACAAAAAGCAAAAATTGGCGGACAAACCGTGTTTGTACGCACCGGCGAATATGACGATGCTACCGTAGGCGAAATATTTGTGGATATGCACAAAGAAGGTGCAAGCTTCCGCAGCTTAATGAACTGCTTTGCCATATCGGTAAGTATAGGTTTACAGTACGGTGTACCTTTGGAAGAGTTTGTAAACAAGTTTACGTTTACCCGTTTCGAGCCAAGTGGTATGGTTGACCATGCCAACATTAAAAATGCTTCATCGGTTGTTGATTACATCTTCCGCCTGTTAGCGTTCGAATACTTAGGCCGTACCGATTTAGTACACGTTACACCAAGCGAGCTTGCCATGCGGAGCCAAGCCACTACCGATTTGGACAGCGATATTAGCGACGAGCCGATAGTTGAAAAGAAAGCAACTACTATACACCCTGAAATGAAGGACAGCCCGAAGCCTACCCAAAAAGAGGCACAGGAAATGAAAGTAGAGAAGAAGTTTAAACTGGCCGAAAACAGCATGAAAGCATTTAACCAGGCAGCCGGCGATATGATGGGCGATGCACCACCGTGCAGCGTATGTGGTAACATTACCATCCGCAGCGGAACTTGCTACAAATGTATTAACTGCGGTAACAGCATGGGTTGCAGCTAAGCCACCATTGACTGCCGACCACGGACAATTGATAAACACAACATGGCCCACAGCCATATTAAGATTAGCAGGAGTAGCACTATGTACGCCGCTTCCTGCAACTAACAAACAAAAGCCCTTTCGCGATAAGTGAAAGGGCTTTTTGTTTTTTACACCGTTGTTGGTCGCTGACCAACAACTAACTGTCCGTTATCAGTAGCCATTCCCACATACCGATACCAATGCCGCAACATTTATTCATCGGATGAATGATGGGTAAGTGTGTTGTACAATGCCATTGAAGTGGTAGTTAAAGGAAAAATTCATCCGATGAATCTGCCAAAAGTATTCGTTCCTTATCGACTTGTTTCCCCACCCAGCGAAACCCAGTACAAGAACATTCCTTATGGCAGATAGCTAATAATGCTAAATTATTAATGGAAATACCAGAGTTGCATCCAATAAAAATCCGGCTACCTTTTAAGATAATCGGGAGATTTGGAAAACTGTCAACCTATTTGATAACGGTTAAATTAATTTATTACTGCTTAATAAACTTACTGATAACCAATTGCCCATTGGCCGATAAGATATGTGCAAAGTAAACCCCCTGCGGATAAGCGCTAATTGTGACGTTACACCTGTCTGTTTGGCCTTGCGGGTTAATTTGTTGCATTATTTCGCCTTGCAGATTATATAACGTTAGCCTATCAATAGGCGATTGTGCCAATATATTTACATAATCCATAGCAGGATTAGGGTATGTGGTTATTGTAATAGTATTTACTGGCCATATACCTGTAGTAGGGCCTGCAGGGGTTTTACAAAATTGATACGCTTGCCCCATATTTAATGGATCGAGTACCCCTGCAAAATACAGTGAGCCGTTAAACGGTGCAAAATCTCCAGACAAATAAACAGGGCCTTCATCTAAATTTAAAGCTGCATAAGGTACAGCTAACGAGGTGCCCGCAAGCGTACCATCGGTAACCCATAAGTTACCCCAACGCAGAATTACATTTTGATCGTTAGAAACTGTTGTGAAATATAACTTATTGCCTGCCGGTATAAAATTACGGATAGGGTTTTTACCGTTACCTGTATCTACATTGGTAATAAATTGTGTGCCCGCCAACGTACCATCAGTTTTCCAAAGTTCGTATTCATTGTTGGTGTTGAGCTTACTATAATACGCATTACTATTAAACACCTTCGATCTACTACCTAATGTATCTATCAATTTTACTGTGCCCACATCGGTGCCATCGGTTTGCCAAAGGCTATAATTTGTTAAAGAGGTAGGTGGGGACTCGCTGGCTACCGTAAACACCAATTTGTTATTTAATATATCAAAATTGCTATTAATTATTACATCGGTACTTGGGGAAACGTCTTTAACCATGTGTGTATTAGCGGCAGTACCATCGGTTACCCATAATTCCTCGCCATGTATACCATCGTTTGCAGTAAAATATAATTTGCCATTGTACACCTTAAAATTTGAAGGCGATGCCGAACCTGTGCTGTTTATATCCAATAATTTTTGCGTGCCGGCAGTTGTGCCATCGGTGTACCACAACTCGGTAGAAAAGCCTACGCTAAGTTCATTAGCCGAAAAATATATTTTACCGTTATATTCAGTAGCTACTATAGCAGTGGTACTTTCAAGGCCGTTAGCTGTGCCGGTTGCAAACTCCTTAATCATTTCGGTACCGGCGGTAGTGCCATCGGTAGCCCATAATTCGTAACCATGTACACTATCGTTAGCCATAAATAATTGCTTACCTACTGTGGCCTTAAAAAATATAGGGTACGAACTTTTTTTGCCCGGTTTAATATCAAGCAGGCGGCTGGTGCCTGCACCTGTGCCATCGGTAACTCCGGGTTCGCTGCCATACACCGAATCGTAAACCGAGCAGTATACTTTACCGCCAAAACCTGTATAACCCGAAGCGGCTTGTATATTTGCGTATGGCAAAAATTCAACTGTTCCGCCTGTGCTTCCGTCCGAAACCCACGATGATGAAATTCCACCATCGGTTTTTGTAAAAAACATACGGTTACCGATTGCAGATAAATCGGTAAAATTCCCTGCATCAATTTGTTTTACCACTTCAGCCGATTGCGCATTTACAATAAGGTTACTAAATAACAAACCAAACAGTAACAGATAGATTTTAGCCATAATTATATTTTATATGAATTTTCGAAATAATATGATTTTTTGCTGTAATATTCATACGCCAAAAATATAAATTTCCGAAAGCCTTATGGGTACGGGTATAATGTTCAATAACAGAAACAATTATAACAAATTGATTATTAAATATTTATAAATATAAATTTCACCCATTTGGGGGAGGCGCTGTACTTAGAAATAATATAATTGTACGGGGAATTTTATTCGTGCGATAAAAATGGAAATCAATTAATAGAAGATAAAATTCATTAAACCAATGGTGTTAAAAGAGTAAATCATCACCCAAAAATTAACACTGTGCTTATTAATTACCCGCTATTGCACTAATGGCAACAGTAAACAGGCGGAATGTTTTTTTTGAAGCAATAGCACATAAAACTATGAGTTATGAAAAACGATAAAAAAACAACCGACAAGCACGACAAAAATGAAAAAGGTGGAGTTGCCATTGTAAAAAACCCGCAAAAAGAAAGGGAATTGAAAAATGAAAAACGCAACCGTAAAGACCTTGACCCAACCGTTAAAACAATAACCGGCGACATGGATATGGGATTATAGATACAAGTGAATTAGGGGATTTCGATTTGTTGTTAAATACAAAAGCAGCCTATACAGGCTGCTTTTGCTGTGTATGGGGGCTTATAGTAGTATTAATGCTTAAAGTGGCGGATGCCTGTAAACACCATGGCTTGCCCGTTTTTGTTAGCGGCATCAATGCTGTCTTGGTCCTTAATGCTGCCACCCGGTTGGGCTATAGCTGTAACGCCTGCAGCGTACGAAATTTCAACGCAATCGGGAAAAGGGAAGAAGGCATCGCTGGCCATAACCGATCCTATTAAATCGAACCCAAACTCGCCCGCCTTGCGTATAGCGTTTTGCAAGGCATCTACACGGCTGGTTTGTCCGCAATTGCTGCCAATAAGCTGCTTGTTTTTAACCAAGGCAATGCCGTTACTTTTAAGGTGCTTAACAGCTATAATGGCAAACTCTAAATCGCTCAACTCGGCATCGGTAGGTGCTTTAGTGGTTGCGGTTTTAAAATCGGCACGTACTTCGGCTTTCGTATCGGCATCTTGCTCAAGCACACCGTTCAATAGGTTTTTAAAAACCTTGGTAACAGGCGTTTGTTTTTTCTGCTTAATCAATATGCGGTTCTTTTTGCTTTTTAGTAATGCCAGTGCATCGTCATCGTAACCCGGTGCAACCAATACTTCAAAAAACAAGGTATTCATTTCGGTAGCAGTGGCTAAATCAATAACACGGTTAGCGGCTATAACGCCCCCAAATGCCGATGTAGTATCGCAGGCAAAAGCGGCTTTATATGCCTCGGCAATAGTACCGCGCGATGCCAAACCGCAACTGTTAGTATGCTTTATAACTGCCACCGTAGGCTCAGTAAACTCGGCTACTAAATTAATAGCCGCATCAACATCCACTAAGTTGTTGTACGATAGTTCTTTGCCATTCAGTATATCAAAAATCTCATCCAAATTTCCGTAAAACACGCCGCGTTGATGCGGGTTTTCGCCGTAACGTAACACCTTGCTGTTTAACTCACTTTTCTTAAATACATCTAAGTTAAAGCTCTGGTTAAAGTAGTTAAATATCAATGTGTCATAATGCGATGAAGTCATAAAAGCCTTAGCTGCAAACGTTTTGCGGTCTTCTAAATCAGTAAGCCCCTTCTTTTCTTGCAATAAGCTTAGGAGGATTTCGTAATCGTTGCGCGATGAAACAATCAAGGTGTCCTTAAAGTTTTTGGCTGCCGCACGTATCAACGATATACCACCTATGTCTATCTTCTCAATAATTTCGGCTTCGGTACCACCACCTTTTACGGTTTCCTCAAAAGGGTATAGGTCAACAATTACTAAGTCAATTTGCGGAATTTCGTATTGGGTCATTTCGGCAATATCGCTGTCGTTATCGCGCCTGCCCAATATGCCGCCAAACACCTTCGGGTGCAGCGTTTTAACGCGGCCACCTAATATAGATGGGTACGAAGTAAGGTCCTCAACAGGGGTAACAACTATGCCTAAGCCCTCAATAAAGCTTTGGGTGCCGCCTGTGCTGTATATTTTAACCCCTAACTGGTCAAGCTCTTTAACAACAAGGTCAAGTTTATCCTTATAATAAACTGAAATAAGTGCCGATTTGATTGGTGTGCCCATATATATGTAGTTTGTCCATCCGCCGCGGCGGAGAGGTTGTGGAATGCGCGCGAAAATAAAACTTTATAGCATGGCATAGCTAAAGTTTTTCAACGCATTATTAAGAATACAAGGGAAACACGGTTAAAGGCCGGGTAGGATTATTAACTAAGCAGTGCCTCGATGGTTTTGGGGTACCATTGGTGTTCTAAATCAAGTACTTTGGCGGCAAGTTGTTCGGGTGTATCGGCAGGGCTAACGGGTACGGGTTTTTGCAGTATTACTTCACCTTCATCGTAATGCTCATTCACGTAGTGTATGGTAATGCCGGTTTCGGTATCGGCAGCCGCAACAACGGCCTCATGCACCTTAATACCATACATGCCTTTGCCCCCGTGCTTAGGCAACATAGCGGGGTGTATGTTTACAACAGCCTTCGGGAATTTTTTAAGCAGAAACGGCGGCACCATTTGTAAAAAGCCCGCTAAAGCTATAAAGCTGATGTTTTGGGCATTTAATAGCGCCATCATTTGTTGCTCATCGTTCAGCGCTTTTTTGCTTACAATAGCCGATATTATTTTGTTTTGGTGGGCTACCTGTATTACCCCCGCAGTTGGATTGTTGGTTATCACCAACCCAACTTTTATGCTTGGGTGATTAGTAAAATAATTGATAATGGCTTGTGCATTGCTGCCATTACCGCTGGCAAATATGGCTATGTGTTTCATCGTTTTCAGTAAAATAAAAAGGGGCGCTTTTTGCGCCCCTCAAAATTGTGATAAGTCTTTATTTAGTAACTATAAACTTAGTAACCACTTTGTTGTCATTGTACCAAACCCGTATAAAATACTCTCCAGCCAGCATTTGTCCAATGGGTAAAGTATAATCGCTGCGGCCTTCGGGTAGGGTTAGTTCATCGCCCTTTACTATGTATTGGCCGCTAACGCTGGCAATATCAATAGTTACTTTGCCTTGTTTAGGCAGTATTAGGCCAAGCATTGCATTGTTGCGGGCAGGGTTGGGCAGCGGGCCAACTAATTGTATGGTTCCGGTAATGCCTGTACACTGTTGGTTGTTTTCGGTAGTTATTTCGGTTTCGCCATTGTTAACCGTTTTTGCTAATACACAAATGTACGAGTTAGCTTTTTCGGGCACGGCAACAAAATAGGCATCAAAAGTATCAACCAATATCTGACCCGAGTACAAGGTGCCCTCCCAGTCTTCGGCTACTAAACCAACGCCGCCCATGCTTACGTAAAAACGGGCATTGGTTATAATACGCGTGCCTAAGTTACTGGCGCTTACTATCACTCTAATCAAGTGTGTACCATCAGGCAGTGTAGTTTGCGATCCTTCTACTTCATCAACCGACAGGTCGAGGTCGGTAGGGGCAACCGAAAATGGGTGCGAAACGGTAGCCCGGCAATTGTACTGCGAGGTTGCGGTTAAGGTAATATTGAAGTTATTATTGTAAATATATGTATGCGTTGGATTTTGAACGTTCGAAAATGTTTGGTCGCCAAAATCCCAGGCATAGCTGATAGCGCCCGTGGTTTGGTTAAGTATAGTTATATCAACAGGCGCCGAACCATATAAAGGTGTAATGCCAAACTCGGCATGTGGCCTTGGCTTAACCGATACGTTTCGGGTAGTTGAATCGCTGCAACCGCTTACGGTAGTTACTACTACTTTAACACTATAAGTACCTGTATCGGCAAAGTAGCGGCGCGGCGTAGGGCCTGTATAGTTAAAGCCGCCAATGGTCCATTTCCAAACCGATATGGTATCATTCAAAACTATGCTGCTGTCTAATGGGGTGTAGAAACCATCTTCGCAAGTAATAAGGTTGCCGAATTTAGCCACCGGCTTGTTCACCACCTTCACGTTTTTGTTTATGTATTCAACACAACCAATGGCATTTACTATCCTAAGCGTAACGTTATAAGTGCCCGGTTGCTGGTATTTATGTACGGGATTTTGCTTAACCGAAAAAGGTTGGTTATCGTCAAAATTCCACTGCCAACCAACTATTGAGTACGAAGGGGTAATATCGGTAAAGCGGGTAGTATCGCCCATGCAAAGGCCCGTAAAGTTAAAGTTGGCATTAATTGGCGGAAAAGCCTGTACTTTTTTGGTAATACTATCAGTACAACCCTTGGCGGTTATAATTACCAGTTGCACATCTATGGCGCCCTGTACCGGAAATGCGTACGATGCATTAGCTGTATTTATAACATCGGTATGGTCAAATGTCCATTTCCAATTGGCAATATTATCGCCCGCCGGTACAGTACTGGCATCGTAAAATACAGACCCGCTACCGGCACATATTACACCCGGGTAGGTAAACGATGCATCGGGCAATTCATACGCCTGAACATTTTTGGTAACGGTGCCCGAGCAACCCGAATCGGTAAGTACTGTTAACGTAACGGCATAGCTATTAAGCGTTGAATAGGTATGGGTTGGGTTTTGATTTACAGCAAATGTTGTATCGCCAAAATCCCATAACCAATTTGCAATACCATCGGGTAACTGTGCAACAGACAAATCAGTAAACGATGAAGCATTGCCCAAACAAACATTCGTAAATGTAAAATCGGTTAAAGGCGCTACGCCTTTAATATCTATATCAATGGTATCGTAGGCGGTACATCCATTAATATCCGACGCAAAAACGCTTAAACTGCCTGCGTTATTTATAATAATATCGGGCGTTTGTGCACCGTTGCTCCATAGCGCACTAACAACATTATAATTACCCGAAGCAATTTTTAAAGTGTTGCCCGCGCACATAATGGTATCGGTTGGTAACAGCGATACATCAGAGAAAGAATCAATTTGTATAATAACCGGATTAGAAATAATAGAGCAGTTGCTTGTATCGGTAATAGTTACTATATAACTATTCGCTTGCGTAATACTAATCGATGGAGTGTTTTGTCCGCTGCTCCATGTAAAAGTATAGGGCAATGAAGTTAATACAGGCTGTAATATTAGCGTATTATGGCTGCAAATTATGGTGTCACTCGTATTCATACCTGTATAAGGTAATGTTATCTTTATCGTGTCGGAACTTACCCGCCCAAAAATATCGGTAGCTTGTACCCAATAGGTACCGGTATTTGCCACATGTATGCTACTATTGGTAGTATCACCGGTGCTCCATACATATTTAACAAATCTGGGTTCCGCATCAAGTGTTACCGGGCATAAGCTATATGAAGATTTAATATCGGGTCCCAAGTTAACGGGTGGTGCATATCTGTCGTATAGGTATTTTTCAATTTGTTTGCGTTGCACATAGGTTAACTCGCCGGTGTATACTAAAACTTCTGCAATTCGGCCATTTAAAGTATTTGCAGCTTTGCCAATAAGATAACTGCCCGTATTATTAAATATTGATGCTTGTGTGCCGTACCCTCCGGGGCCACAAGTGCCATTTACATATGCCGAATCAACAGCACTTATTTTCTTATAGAAAGTAAGCACCTTGTATGGGAAGCCTGCATTAGATAAGGAGTTAGTTAGTACCACTCCTGCATCTGAAGAATTATTAATAGCAAATGCATTACTGGCGGGACGCCGGCACAACCAAATAGTGTTGGCATTAATATTAATACCCGTAGCAAAAAAGCCATCATTGCCCGATGTTTGAGCCTCTCCGTCAGCTACAATAAAAATAGATAGAGAAGAGTCGCCGATGTGCGGAATATTTACACCTGTTAGCACATCGTTTGTGCCATCAAAACTTATAGCCGGATAATTATTAATACTGGGTGCTGCGTTAACATAAAGCGGTTGCGATGCTGCGGTGCCCTGGGTGCAATTATAGCCATGCCCGCTCATATCTTGCCATGCTGATACTGCCGTGCCGGTTTTAACTATGCCACTATCTGAGCGTAGCCATAACGATAAGTTAGGCAAATTGCCGGGCGAGAAAATTGAAATACTTTGGACAGCAGATTCTACGGAATCATTACATATATTGTAAGCACGTACTTTCCAAAAGTATATTTGCTGGGTAGCTAAGGTGGCTGTATATGATGTTGCAGTTGTGCTATAAACAGCAGGTGATGTAAATTGACTATTATCAGCTATTAACAATTTGTATTGAATGGCATTTTGTGACGCAGCCCAAGTAAAAAAAACATTATTAGTTGATATAGAAATATCATTTACAGGTGCAATAAGTTCTACAGGGCCGGGCAATGCCGAGGTACTAACTACTGAAATGTTTTTTATAAGTGTGTCTGCACATCCATTATTATCAATAACAATTAACTGTGGATTATAATTGCCTGCCACTGTATATACGTGCATTGGGCTTTGTATAGTTGAGGTAGTATTATCGCCGAAACCCCACAACCATTGTTGTATAATGTTATTGCCAAATGGTATTGATTGGTCGGTAAAACTGTAGCTGTTGTTAATACAGCCAATGGGTTGACTTATAAAATTTGCGACAGGTAAATTATTTACAACCACAGTACGGGTAGCAGTCTTACTGCATCCTCCCAAAGTAGTTGCAGTAAGTGAAACAGTATATGTTCCCGGGGTTAAATATTCATAAGTAGGGTTTTGCATACTGTTGCCAAAGGTGTTATCACCAAAATCCCAATAATAGCTTTGTATGGTTGATGTATCGGCCGAAATAGTTGCATTATGTGGGTTATATATTTCGCCTAAGCAAAAAGTATCACCACTAAAATTTGTGAGTGGTGCAGCGCCCAATATATTTATTTGTATAGTATCAATACCCAAGCAGCCATTACTATTGGTTACCGATACGATATAGTTACCACTGGTTGTTGCTTGTATTATGCTATCGGTACTACCGTTAGACCATAAAAACTGAAGCGATGACCAACCTGAACCCGGTGATTGGAGCGTAATGTTATTACCAGTACATTTATCGGCATCGGCCCCTAACGAAACCGTATTAGCAAAGGTATCAGTAATAAGTATTAGGGTATCTGAATAAACGGAACAATTGAAAGAGTCGGTTATATATGCGTAGTAGCTGCCCGCTTGAGTTGTTTGTATTGTGGGTGTTGTTTGTAAATCCGACCAAATATAGCTGTACAAAGCAGGATTTGGAAGGGTAGTAGCTATTGATAATAAAGCATTGGCACATATTGTGGTATCATGTTGTGTTAACTTGTAGGCAGGAAAAGTTACATTAATAGTATCGGAGGTTACACGCCCAAATATATCGGTTGCTGTAACGCTATAAGAACCACTTGTATTTACTATTGCCGTTGCACCATTATCGCCAGTACTCCAAACATATGATACAAAACCATTGCCGGCATTTAATGTATCGGCGCATAAACTATAATTACTAACAATATCGGGTCCTAAGCTAACAGGCGGGGCATATCTGTCGTATAAATAATTTTCAACCTCCTTGCGTTGAGCATAGGTTAAATCTCCGGTATATACTAAAACCTCTGCAATGCGGCCATTTAATGTATTAGCCGCTTTACCAATTAAATAACTGCTTGTACTAACATATGAAGAAGCATGCGCACCATATCCGGATGGCCCGCACACACCATTAGTATATATAGAATCGACTACCGATACCCTTTTATAAAAAGTAAGTACTTTGTACGGAAAACCTGTATTAGGTAATGCATTATTATATATAACACCGGCATCTGATGAATTATTAACGGCGAAGGCATT
>Ga0164241_10001802_pt1 | contig 25023 bp, 19 predicted proteins | sample OricomyardsoilBY_FD_108780 | JGI IMG/M metagenome (GOLD analysis project Ga0164241, IMG submission 108780) | Backyard soil microbial communities from Emeryville, California, USA - Original compost - Back yard soil (BY) | ecosystem: Environmental > Terrestrial > Soil > Unclassified | place: USA... | reverse complement strand
GAGTTGAACATTTCCTGCAGGCACACGATCTGGGCTCCGCAGCGTGCGGCTTCACGAATCTGCCCAACCGCTCGGTCCAGCGTCGCCTGTGGGGTCTCGGCAGCAGCGTCCTGAACGATTCCGATGGTAAATGGCTCTCTTCCCATGCTGGAAAGTTAACGCCCCAGCGGAGCCCCGGTCCCGCCCCGGAAGGCCGCCTCTGACAGTCAGGCGCACCTGCCGAGACTCACTACTTGGCGACCCGCAAAAAATACGGCCGCCATGGTGACAACCAGCCGCCGTTGTCGTCCTTATAGGGCGGCATCGAGTCGGCAATCTGCCCGCTCATCGTGGTGGTACCGGAGGTCTTGTTGGATCGTCGCATCGTCTTTGCACTCTGTGCTGTAACGCTAAGCTCCTTGACCGTCTGCTCTCGCCAGCCAACCGAATATCTGATTGGCGCAGCCGGCCCGCAAACGGTCGCGTACGGTATCGAGAACCAGCACGGCATCGAGCTGGCGATCGACGAGATCAATCGTGCTGGCGGAATCAATGGAACCCCCATTCACCTGCTCACTCGCGACGATCGCGCAGACGGGTCGGATGCCGCGAGAATAGCAGGCGAGTTCGTAGCGAACCAGAAGGTCATTGCAGTGATCGGGCATGCCGGATCGGCATCCGAAGTGGCCGCGGCACCAGTCTATGACGCCGGCCATCTGCCCGCGATCGCAACCACCGCATCGTCACCCGATATCTCCGCAATTTCACCCTGGATCTTTCGCATGATCGCGAGCGATTCGGCAAACGGCGCGACCCTCGCGCGCTTCGCTTCATCGCTTTCCAGCGAACTGCACAGACCAGTTCGCGTGAGCGTGCTCTATCACAACGACGCGTACGGCCGCGGACTCACGGACTCCTTCGTGCACAACTTCACCGGCGATGTAGTCAGCCTGGATCCGATCGGAGCGACGACCAACCTCGAACCGTACATCAGCTATTTCAAGACCAGCGCACCCGACATCGTCTTTGTAGCAAGTGACGAGGACCTCGGGCTCAGGATTCTGCGACAGGCACGCGCGGAACATCTCAGCGCAATGTTTCTCGGTGGAGATGGCTGGCAGGGCTTGATCGCGGACTCAGTGTCCGAGGGAGTATTCGTCGGCACGCCGTTCACGGCTCAGAGTCCGGGAGATGCGACGCGGAAGTTCGCCGCGACATTTCGTGCCAGATACGGCGTTGTTCCTGGTGCGCAGGCAGCACTCGCGTACGACGCGACGCGCCTGGTCGCGCGCGCACTTCAGAGCGGCGCGACAACCAGAACCGCAGTGCGTGATTACGTGAGATCGCTATCTCGAGAAACAGCGTTCGCCGGATTGTCGGGCCCTACGTGGTTCGCAGGCACGGACCCGGTCGGAACGACGTTCCGCGTGACTCGCGTGCACGACGGAGTGATGCTCCCGGTGGCCGCGCAATGAGTATCAGAGAACATCTGCGACTGACGACTATCAGGGATACCCTGCTGGTTGGTTTTACAGCTCTCGTCTTTTGTCTCGTCGTAGCCGGAACCATCGGATGGATGGCCGTTCGTGCCGGGGCAGGCGACGTGACCGGCGAACTCCAGAGCGTCCTCGCGACATCCCAGCAGACTTCGGACTACTCCCGCATCATAACTCGGGAGATCCAGGCCGCTAATGCATACATGACCGACGGTGACTCTGCTTCGCTTCGAGAATTCCGGCAACTCGGTCATCAGGCGCACAGCCTGCAGCACAAATTCGGAATCGCGAACGATGCCTCACCGGCGGAAGTGGCTGCAATCGCGGCGGTGGACAAGAGACTCTCGGACTTCGAAAACACATACGCGCTCGCACACCGACTGCGCGACATGGGTCGCAGCAACGAAGCGGCCGTGCAGGCCGACAGCGCCAGACTCGTTGTAACGTCGCTCCTCGATGATCTCGCACACTTCGACGCCACAAAAGCGGGCGATGTCGCCAATACGACCAGCCGCATCGACTATCTCGCTCGATGGCGCGCTACAGGTGTGCTCGGTGCAGTCGCCATTGCGGTCCTGCTGGCACTCATGATCGCCATCCGTACCATACGCACGATCGATACGCCGTTGAGCGCGCTCTCCAGCCATGCGCGGAGCTTCAGCGAAGGCAATCTTGCCGTCCGAACATCGAGCGCGCACATGCCGGGAGAATTCGCTACCGTCGCGGCGGCGATGAACCATGCGACAGATTCACTTTCGCGTGTGGTCGATGTCGCCACTCAGACCGCGGACGATGTCACTCACTCCGCTGGTGATCTGGCCAGCGCCTCCCAGCAGATCTCGGACACCGCAAACCAGGTCTCGGAAGCTGTCACTCAGGTCTCCGCAGGCGCTGAAGCACAGGTGCAACAGATACTCGCGGTTACTCGTTCGCTCGACAGCATCCGAGACGGCGCCGACGGTGTTGCAGCGGGAGCGGAAGAAGTTCAGGCACTCGCTGCTTCAATTCATGGTCAGGCTGCAGGTAAGCGTGTCGAGCTCGAGCGTACACTGTCGATCCTGGTCGATGTACGCACCATCGTTCGTCAGGCTGCCGAGGAAGTACGCGCGCTGAACGCAACCGTTGGCGACATCAACAAGTTCGTCGTCTCCGTAGGCCGCATCGCGGATCAGACCAACCTGCTATCGTTGAACGCTGCGATCGAAGCCGCGCGCGCCGGCGCGGCGGGCCGAGGATTCGGAGTCGTCGCCGACGAGATACGCAAGCTCGCGGATCAATCCCGCGCGGCGGCCGACGACGTGGTGGATCTGACCGGCTCCGTCACGAGTCGTGTGAGCAAGACTTACAGCACCATGGAGCGCGGTGAGAGCCAGGTCGGTGAGCTCGAACGTGTTTCGCGCGAGATCGATGATGCCCTCGCCTCCATCGCCGCTGCCGCTGAACGCACCACGCGCGCCGCGGACGGCGTCGCGCGGACAGCCGATGACAACGTCAGGGTAGTTCAACAGGCTACCGAAGGACTCGCCGGAGTTGCGCGGACCGCTGAAGGTCACGCCGCCACGGCGATGCAGGTAAGTGCCTCCACCGAGGAGCAAAGCGCCGCTTGCGAGCAGATGACTACAGCGTCCGCGCAGCTCCTCGCCGGCAGCACGCATCTTCGGAATCTCGTAGGGGAATTGCGCACCGCCTGACACGGCTCCGCCCGCTGTCACAGCCCCCGAAAGCGCCGCCTACCGTTGTAGATTTACCAATGTCAATCAATCGTCCCGCCGTTATTCTCCTGAGCGGCGGACTCGACTCCACGACCGTCCTGGCGATCGCTCAAAGAGACGGGTACCAGCTCAACGCGCTCTCTTTCAATTACGGCCAGCGACACGATCACGAGGTTGATGCTGCACGCAGGATAGCGCGCCAGTATGGCGTCGTGCGCCACGAGATCGCCACGATCGACCTCCGCATGTTCGGCGGCTCCGCGCTCACCTCGGATATCGATGTTCCCAAAGGTCGCGATGTGAAACACGATGCCGAAGTGCCCATTACGTACGTGCCGGCACGCAATACCATCTTCCTTTCCTACGCACTTGCCTTCGCCGAAGTCATAGCTGCGCGAGACATCTTCATCGGCGTCAACGCACTCGATTTCTCCGGTTATCCCGATTGTCGCCCCGAATACATTCGCGCATTCGAGAACATGGCGAATCTCGCGACACGACTCGGCACCGAAGGCGCGCCAATCCACATTCGCACGCCGCTCATCGACCTCTCCAAGGCCGGCATCATCGAACTCGGCAGATCACTCGGCGTCGATTATTCGATGACGACGAGCTGTTATGATCCCACGGACTCCGGCGATGCGTGTGGTCAGTGCGATGCGTGCCAGCTTCGGCTGGCCGGATTCAGTGCTGCAGGCATCGCAGATCCGATTTCCTATGCAGCATCACGCGGATCGACCGCCACGTGACATACACCGTCAAGGAAATCTTCTACACGCTTCAGGGAGAAGGAGCAAACGCCGGACGCGCCGCGGTGTTCTGCAGATTCGCGGGATGCAATCTGTGGACTGGCAGAGAGCAGGATCGCGCGGACGCCGTCTGCTCATTCTGCGACACGGATTTTGTCGGAGTTGGACTGGATGGTGGCAAATTCGTGGACGCGGATGCACTTGCCACGGCGGTGGAAGCAGCCTGGCAGGCCCGGGGCGATTCGCAAGGCGACCGGTTCGTCGTCTGCACCGGGGGAGAACCACTGCTTCAACTCGATGCCGATGCCATATCAGCGCTGCATCATCGAGGATTTCTCGTGGCCGTCGAAACGAATGGAACCCAGCAAGCCGTCCCGGGCATCGACTGGACATGTGTGAGCCCCAAGGCAGCTACCACGCTCGCCATCACGAAGGGCGACGAACTTAAGCTGGTGTATCCGCAATCGACCGCCATGCCCGAGCGATTCGCAAGCCTGGACTTCACTCATTTTTTTCTTCAGCCGATGGACGGCCCTGCACTGACGGAAAACACCGCGGCCGCCATTCAGTACTGCCTCGACCATCCACGCTGGCGCCTCTCGGTGCAGATGCACAAGGTCGCGGGCATCCGGTAGTTGAGGCCGCCAAGTGGGTGCCGCTGATAAGTTTAGTGACCGTTCAAACTGATCCCGGAATGAAGATTCATTTTATCAAAGGACTTGAGCTCATTGCGGCTCTGCTCGCTCCCGTCGTAGTGACGGTGTACTGCAATCAGCGAACGCTTGCGGCGGCCAGACGCCAGGACAAGGGACAGGTGCGATAGTGTACGCAGGTCACGTTGGTTTTGGGCTCGGTGCATACTCGTTCCGAAAAACCGTTCCACTCTGGCTCCTGCTCATCGCCGCGGAGATACCCGATTGGCTGGATGCTGGATATTGCCTCGCGGACGTACATCGCGGGCCGGCCGGTCTGCACACACACGGCTTCGTTCCCGTAGCCGGCGCGGCAGTACTGGCTGCGTTGTTTACCTACCTGCTGATCCAGGATGCGAAGGGCGCGCTGCTTGTCGCGCTGGTGGTCGCATCGCACTGGGGACTCGATTACCTGACCGGAATCAAACCTACGTGGCCGGGCGGCCCGGCCGTCGGCATGAACCTGTACGCCCGACCCGTGATCGATCTGCTGCTTGAATGTGCAACGATCCTGGTCGGATGGCTGCTCTATCGGCGCACGCTACCTCAATCCGTTCGCAATAATGTCTGGACGTACGCCTCGCTTTTCGCACTCTGCGCGCTCCAGGTACTAGCTGGCGCCGCCTTCGCACTCAGAATTGGAGGACACCCGAAATGTTGATGAGTATTCCGGTGATATCGCCCATCGAAATCAAACTCGGCGATCCGACAGTGCGCCGACTTCCGGCGCCACCGGATTATGAGGTCCATGCGCTGCCACCCGCCGCTGTGCTTACAGACATAGCCTCGGAGGAGACATCGGAGGAGACCTCGGACGCTACCGTGAAGGATCCCGTCATCGTTGCGCTGGACGAGATCGAACATGCGACACAGATAAGCGAATACCACGATTTCGCGTGGTGGGACGAGCGCATTTGTCTGATCCGTGCTCGCCTCGAAAATGCCGACTGACGAGATTCGCTACGGCGCAGGCATGAAGTTGCGCGCGAACCAGTCGCGCGCCGTTACCACGTCACTCATCACGAGCTCATGGGATGCAGTGGCAACGTGTTCCGTAACGTCCGCGTCGGCGGAACGAAAGATCGCGCCGAGACGTTCGGTGTCTCCGGGAGGCAACAACGGGTCGCGATTGCCGGCACAGATGAGGACCGGAATGCCGCTGAGTAATTTTTCCGGCTCTGGCGTGAAGGGGACCATCGGTCTGAATAGAACGGCTCCCGCGAGAACATCAGGATGACGCAGCAGCACACTCGAAGCGATGTTCGCACCGTTCGAGTATCCAACGGCAACGATACGATGCGGATCCAACTCATATGTCACCGCGGCATCCCGCACAAACGTGGCAAGCTCCTCGGTCCGCTGCATCAGGTCTTTCTGATCGAACACGCCTTCGCGCAGCCGCCTGAAAAAACGACGCGCATCTCCTTCCACGACCCTTCCGGTCGGGCTGAGCAGCCCGGCGCCGGGAGCCAGAGTACCGCCAAGCTGCAGCAGCGAATCCCCGTCGCCGCCAGTGCCGTGCAACAGCAGCACGGTCACGCCAGCGAGATCTCCCTCGCCCGCTATGTAACGATGATCGAACTGCAGCCCCAAGTTTGAATCCATTCGTCAGCCCTGCAGTTTAAGCCACAATGATTGTCGTCGAGCTCGAGTATTGCCGTGCTGCGCGTACAGCGATGTCCCTGTCACAAGCGGGATTAAAGGTGTGATAACAAACGCCGCGAGCGTGGCGACGTATTCCGGATCTGGAGTTCTCCAGATCGGTGGCCGAGATTGGATCGACCCGCATACGTCACCAGCTCGCGGCCGGATGTCTATCGGACTACTTCGCTATCCAGCTATTGTTGGTACGGTCCACGTCGACCAGTCGATGATCAGGATCCAGATCGATCCGCGACAGAGTCTTGCCGGTGAAATCGTACTCGCGCATGTACTTCGACGAGTTGGTGCTCCACACCAGCGCCGGGTATTCAATGTCCTGCGTCGTCCCGTCACTGAACGTGAAACGAACGCGAATCGGCAGCACGCCGCGAGCGTGATTTCCGTAGATCACAACGACGTGTTCCGCACCGTTCGCATTCGACGTATCCACCGAATCGATTGCCTGATCGAAGTGCGCCGTGGTGTAGAACCACTCACGCCAGAACCAGTCCAACCGTCTGCCGCTGACCGACTCCATGGTCCTGAAGAAATCAGTCGGCGTCGGATGCTTGTATGCCCAACGCTTGATGTACGTACGGAACGCATCGTCGAACGCCTCGGGCCCAAGAATTTCCTGCCTGAGCAGCTGAAGGCCCACCGACGGCTTGGTGTATTCGGTATAGCCAAGCTTGTTGGGGGCGATGCGATCGGGCCCCTGCTCGATCGGCACGTCGATGTTGGCGCGCTGAGTGAGCTCGATCTGGCCTCGCTCCTCGGCGGCACGCTGCATCTGATCACCGTTCTGCGGGTAACGTCGTGCTTCGCTGAACGTGTTGATGAACGTGTTGAATCCCTCATCCTGCCAGAAATGCATCCGCTCGTTCGATCCGACGATCATCGGAAACCAGTTGTGACCGATTTCGTGCGTTACGACGTTGTACAGATCCGGCTTGTCGCGACTCTTGGTTTCCATCGCGAGCATCGGATATTCCATGCCGCTGATGGGACCCTCGACCGCCGAAATCTGCGGATAGGGATACTGAAACCACCGCTCCGAATATTCCTGGATCGACATGCGTGCCTGATCCGCGCCGTCGTCCCAGATCGCCGCAGCACTCGGCCTGTAATAAGCCTGCGCAAGAATCCCCTTCCAGCTCGATACATCCCACTGGTATTCCGGCGACGCCGCCCAGGCCACATCACGTACGTTATGCGCCTTGAACTTCCAGGTCATCGTACCGGTCGTGCGTGGTCGCGCCGCGCCGCTGCTCAGCTCCGCGGCGGTGATTATGGCGACCGGCGTATCCGACTTCGCGGCCTTCGCGAGCCGGCTGATCTCGGTTGCCGTCAGCACGTCGTGCGCATTCTGCAGCGTACCTGTCGCAGCGACGATGTAGCCTGATGGCACGGTCACGCTCAGGTTGAAATCGCCATACTCGAGGTAGAATTCACCCTGCCCGAGATAGGGCTCAGTATTCCAGCCACGAACGTCGTCATACACGTTGACGCGTGGATACCACTGCGCCAGCTCGAACAGCGAACCGTCCCGTCCCATGCGATCGGCACCGTGCAGTGGAATGGCGAAGTGCCACGATGCATCTATGGTTGCCGTCTTGCCAGGAGCAAGCGGCTCGGCAAGATCGACCTTCGTAACGGTGCCGTTATCCCGTAGTTTTAGTGCTTTCTTGACACCCTTGATCACCTGATTGAAGCTGTCGATCATGTCTCCGCCAACGAAGTTCCGCGATCCGAAACGGCTGTTGGGGGCGTAGACCAGCGTATTGAGAGAGTTCGGCCGGAATGCGTTCTGCTCGGTCTGGACCCAGATGAACCTGAGGGTGTCCGGGGAGTTATTGGTGTATCGGAGAGTCATCGAGGCGCTGAGCGACTTGTTCGCGGTATCGAGCGTCGCGTGCAGATCGTAGTCGGCTCGCTGCTGCCAGTATTTCGCTCCCGGGCGGCCATCGCCGGTCCGGTAAACATTTGGCGAAGGGTACAGATTCAGGTCTGCGAAGATCGAAGTATCGGGAACCCCGCGAAGCGTCGCTGGGGTCTGTGGAGGCATCTGCCTCGCCTGTTGCTGCGCACCTGCGGTGACCGCCGTCATGCCCAGCAGAACGGCCGCGAACGCGGCCGATCTTGGATGAACCATCGCTACTTGCTCCAGAGTATGGGATCGGATAGTCTAGCCCGCCCATGAAATACGAGGCAGGCCATCACCTATCTTAGTCACCGGCACCACCCGCATGGGTTGGACCATCCCCGGGTCCACTCGGATCCCGCGAATTCCACTCGAACCCGGCTGCCGAACCCGGCTGCCGAACCCGGCTGCCGAACTCAGCGAGGGGCGATCGTCCAATCGGCCAGATCTGACCACCATGCGTCCGCGCGGACCGAGGCAACGTGCACCCTCCGGTTCACTCCGCTGACGTTCCTCGCCTCATAAAGCCAGACCGCCGGCGCGTCGGCGTCGATGAGCGAATAGGCGCGTCCGTATTGACCCAGCGCCACATTCGGATCGAACGAGCGGGAGGCGCTGTCGACAAGCGCGTCGAATGCCGGATTGCGATATCCCGCGAAGTTCGCCCCTTGCGGTGGCATCGAAGATCCCCCCCACGCCTGGAGAACGGCGGCGGGACTCGGGTCGGTGTGCCACGCGTTCAGCACAGCATCGAAATCGCCTTTCGTCAATCGCTGCACGAACGCGTTGACCTCCATCGGCTCGATGGTCACCTTGATGCCAAAGCGGCTGTACTGCGACTGAAGCAACGTCGCGTATTTCATGCGCACCGCGCGAGACGTCGGCACCAGGATTCTGAATGAGATCGGTGCATGCGCAGCCAGAATTTTTGCGGCGGCATCCGAATCATACGGTATCGCACTCAGTCCCTTGCTCGCCATCAACACACTCGTAACCGGACCGAGTCCCGGGATCGCGAGCGTGTCGAATACGTTCCTTACCAGCGCAGCACGATCCACAGACATGCTGAGCGCTCGGCGCACGTCACGATCATTGAATGGTGGGCGTCGCACATTGAATGCGAGGAAACCATAATCCAGGCTCGGCGCCGTCATCAGCCGCGTTTTGGTAGATGCGACCACCTGATCAACCGTGGCCCCTCTCACTACTTCGAGAAAATCCGCCTCGCCACTGAGCAATCGCGTCGCAGCCGCCGACATATCCGGTGTGACGAGCCACACCACACGATCGAGCTTTGCACGCCCACGATAGTTGTTACTGTCACTGACGATTTCGATTCGCGACCCACCGTCCATCGAGAGAACCTGAATCGTCCCGAGCCAACTGGCTGTCGCGCAAAGGGAGATGACGCGAGCGATTTTACAGGAACGTTCCCGAGAAGATGCTCCGGAAGAACCGCGACATTGTAAACAAAGTTGAAGAACTGCTCCGGACTTCTTTTCGCGTACCAGACTACGGTGGTCAATGAATCGCGCGCCGTCACCGAGTCGATCCCGCCAAGTGTCGCAGCGATCGGAGAGCCCAATGCGCTGTCAGTGAGCAACCTGAATGTGAATCGCACGTCGTTCGCCGTTACCGGCTTGCCATCATGCCACCGCGCGCGCTCGTTCAGGTGAAAAGCAATCGACATGGAGTCCGACGCCCACGTCCACGACTTTGCGAGCCGCGGCGTGAAGCCCGCGTCGCCGATCGTGTTCAGTTGCGGCCCGATGTCCGCCAGATAATCGAATATCTGGTCGACAACCTGGCGACCCTGGCCCGTCATCGTGAGCGGTGGAAAGAGATTGTCGGCATCACCAGCCGTTGCGACGACGAGCGTACCACCCGTGTTGTTCGCTACCGCGGATCCGCCGCTGCTCGCGTCGCAACCCATGATGACAATTGCGCAAAGAACCACGGCACACAAACCAGTACGCGTGACAGTAGCGCTGCCGAAACTGATTCTCATCTTCATGTTCAGGAAGGTTGCGGAGTGTAGCTGTCTGCCCATGACAGGAACATGTCGAATACCGCAGGATCGAAATGCCCGCTGGCGTTGTTCTCTATCATGATTTCTACGGCGCGATTGTGATCGAACCCACTTCGATACGAGCGAGTCGTCGTGAGCGCGTCGTACACGTCTGCCACACAGAGAATTCGTGCTGACATGGGAATCGACTCGCCGGAGAGTCCATCGGGGTAGCCGCAGCCGTCCCATCGCTCGTGATGGTTGCGCACCATCGGGCGAACATCCCATGGAAATTCGATGTCGGCGAGCAATTCCTCGCCGGCTTCGGGATGGCGCTTCATTACGCGCCACTCTTCTTCGTTGAGGCGGCCGGGCTTGTTCAGAACTTCCACCGGCACGATCAATTTTCCGACGTCGTGCAGCAATGCGCCGATACGGAACCAGAATAATGTCTTGCTGTCAAAACCGGCCAATTCAGCCAGCACGCAAGCGACGTTCGCGACCCTTACACAGTGTCCCTGAGTGTACACGTCCTTGCTTTCGATCGACTCTCCCCACTTGCGAACGACATCGAGGAATCGTTCCTCCAATCGCCCGTTGCGCCGCGCTATCGCATCCAGATCACGCTCGGCTCGCAACTCCGAGAACCAGCCGTGTGCCGCATTCAACGCTTGCAGCGTATCCGTGTGTCGCGACTGAGCCCAGTACAGCTCGGCCTGTTCGCGCGCGGTCTCCGCTGAGAGCAGCAGATCGTGCGATTCTCTTGCCAGCCGCGCCGACTTCCGGAACCACAAGTCGGCCTGGTCGTACTGTGAGTCATCTCTACAGAGCACACCGTAGTGCTTGTATACATCCCCGACCCACGGAGAGTTGCTCGGCTCCTTGCTCGCGTGCTGTAGCAGACTCTCGCACCGTCCACGAGCTTTAGCAATCTCCTTGCGCGCTATCCAGAGCTCTGCCTGATTCACCTCGACACGCCGCAACAAACCGGTCTCGCCCGCTTTTTCACAGGCATTGCAGGCCGCGACATAGGCTATCTCCGCGTCCTCCCACTGCCCCAGATCGGTGCAGACCATCCCGATATTGTTCAACACATGGGCTTCGAACGATGACTGACCGAGCGCTCTCAGTCGACGTCTGCTCGATTCGTAGGACTCCAGCGCTAGTTGCAGATTGCCGCGTATGTTCGCGATCGTCCCAAGATTCTGATCGAGAATTGCGAGCAGCATCTCGTCGCCAGCCACCACGGCGCGCGTGCGCGCGAGGGTGTACAGTTCCTCGGATCTATCGAGGTTGCCGAGCGTTTGCTCGATTACCGCCAGACCATTCAGAGCGCGCGCTTCGACCTCGGCATCACCTGCCTCCGCACCAGCCTCGACAGCCTGTTCGAGTAGCGAAACGGCACTGTCGGAATCTCCCTGTTCCGCATATGTGCGACCCATCCATCGCAACACCGAGGACCGGTCTCGAGAACTCAACTGTGGGTCATCGAGAAGTTCCTGATACGAACTCCGAGCAATCGACCAGTTTCCGACACGCTCGGAAGCGCGCGCCTCCTCGACTGCATCGTCAAATGATTTCCGGGCCACTGCAACCGCCGACTGCGACTCTTCGACTTGCATCACTGACTCGACACGACCATCCGGCGCTCGAGACCGGCGGCGCGGAGCTTGCGACCGAGCGTCGGTCGCGATATGCCGAGGATTCGGGCGGTGGCGCTGAGATTTCCCTGTGTCAGCGCCAGCGTTGCCTGAATAGCCTCGCACTCGATCTCGTCCAGCGTCTTGCCACCGGGAGGAATTCTTATGACGGTGCCATTCTCGACGTCCACGCCCGGCTGCGCGCTGCGACGACGCTGAAAAAGCAGGTGTTGTCGCTGAACCGTTTTTCCGCCCGCGACGATCACGGCTCGCTCAATCACATTCTTCAACTCGCGGACGTTGCCGGGCCATGAATGAGCTACCAGCGCGGAGACCGCGTCGACAGAGAGAATCGCCGGAACCCCGTCGCTCTCGCGGGCGAGCTCACGCAGGAAATGGCGAGAGAGAATTTCGACATCGCCGAAGCGCTCGCGCAATGGCGGGAGGTCCAGGCGAACCACGCTCAGCCGATAGAACAGATCCTCACGAAACGCTCCCCCATTGACCGCGTCTGCAAGAGATACGTTCGTACCGGCGATAACTCGCGCCGTGATCGGAAGCTCCGACGAGCCGCCGACGCGACGGAAAGTGCGCTGTTCCAGTACGCGCAGCAGTTTCGGTTGCAGTTTGAGCGGCAGTTCGCCGATCTCATCCAGAAAGATCGTTCCACGACCAGCGACTTCGAGCAGGCCGCGCTTGAGCGCGCGCGCATCTGTAAACGCACCACGCTCGTGGCCGAACAGCTCGCTCTCCAGTAACGACTCCGGTATTGCCGCGCAGTTGATGGCGACGAATGGATCGTTGGTACGTGTGGAACACGAGTGAATCCCGCGAGCGAAAAGCTCCTTGCCCGTGCCGGTCTCTCCACAGACCAGAACCGTAGCGGCGCGACTTCTCCCGACCTGAGTGGCCATCTCCACTGCCGCGAGCAGCGCATCGCTCTCGCCCACTACCATCCCATCGGACCACCCCTGAGCGTGAGCCGGACGCGGAGTTTCACGCGCAGCAGGATCGGGTAGACGCGGCGGCGCCCACCCGATCCCGAGAGATAGGGGTTCGGAAAGTGTGCTCAAAGGTGACCGATAGTGCTCGACACGCTTTGAGTCTCGGCCGAGCTATGGCCGAGCTATACCGGTGGATCCTCGCTTTCGCTAGGATGACAGAGACGAGGATCCCGGACCGGCACTCAGATACTGATGAGAATGTAGCCAGAGAAGTGCTTGACTACGAAGCTCGTCGTTCCGAGATGCGATTTGCCATCGCGGCCGGTTACGATATTGGTTGTCGCGTCGAGAATCTCAGTGACCCGAGCGAGCAGGCCGCCGATAATGTCACCGAGGCCATTCGCGACATATCCGCCACGGATTCCGGGCGCGGCTTCGGGATGGTCGGCCAGGGTTGTCATCCCCATGTCCTGCTGCACGGTTACCGGGGCGTAAAACTGCGTACCGTGCGGTCCGAACGTATAGGAGACCGCGCGACCAGAATCCGCGGTCACGGTGATCCGAGTATTGTGACGCACGGCGCCAGGCGCAAACGTGATCCTGAAGCCCGCTTCGGCAATCGAGAGACTGCCGCCAGCAGATCCAATCATGCGTGTAACTGTGATGGAGTGGTTCAGGCTCTGCTTTCGCTGAACAACCGGGAAGAGCGACTTCATCAGTGTGCTCGGTACCTTGAGCACGGTGCCTAGTACGCTGCCGAGGAGGTTCGCGTTCGGTGCTGGCGACGCGGTGGCAGTGACTGTCGTGGCTGTCGTAGCGGATGACAGGGCGGCGCCAGGCGTGGTCAGCGGCGCCTGTGGGCCGGCCAGGTTCTCCGGCGTGCAGCCGACAGAAAGAAGCGTGATGCCGACGGCTGTAATGAACGAACGAAGAATCGAGGGACGAAACATGTGCTTGGCTCCAGAAGGGTGCTGAGTCACTATACGGACACCCTCCAAAGCAACTGACGGGCCACAGTGCAAGTCGTTGTGTATCAATGACTTAACGTGTGACCCGCCAGATTGTCGATCAAGTTTGATGTAACAAACTGTTACAGCTGCAAAACTTTACGTCATGCTCATACAGCGCAAAAACCGCACTGCCGGCTTGAATCAGCGAGCGCTCGCGAGCGGCGACGGAGCCGTAGCGCCGAGCGAACCTGACCATGCCGCGAGCCGAGCGTCGCCTGCGCTTGTGAGCTGACGGAAACGACCGGACTGGATATCCAGCACCCAGATAGCCTTGGCGCCGCCACGGTTGGACGTAAGCGCAATGTGCCGCGCGTCTGGTGCCCATGAGGGATCCTCATTCTCGCCCTTTGACGTGAGGCGACGGACCTTCTGATCCGCACGATTGACCACCCACACCTGGAAATCGCCGTTCTGCTGCTGGTATGCGATCATCCGGCCGTCCGGGCTCCAGTCCGGACTGGTGTGATACACGCGAGTCTTGGGAGGCGCCGGTGCTTCTACCCGTTCGTCCGAGCCATCCAGGTTTGACGAATAGATCTGAGGCGTCTTGGGTCGGGATGATACGTACGCGATGCGTGTCCCGTCCGGGCTGAGGATCGGCTCATCGGCATCAAACGAGCGATTCAACGGCAGGTGCTTCACCGCCGTCATGTTTGCAAGTGATACGGTAACGAGACTCGTACGTGCATCGGAGCCGTTCGCATAAATCACTGATTTGTCGTCAGACGAGAAGACCGGCGTGATGTTGAGACCGCGCGGCGTTGCTGCAAGAGCTTTGGTCTCACCCGTCATCAGGTTGACCAGTGCTATCTGCGTACCTGCATCGCTCATCTCGCTGAACACGAGGGACCTGCCGTCACGACTCCACGAAGGCGACATTGCCTTGTCACCCAGCTTGTCGGGCGCGGTAACAGCGTGATCGTTCGCGCCATCGAAATCCACGACTCGGATTACGCCGTTCGATACATACGCAACTCGCGACTGCGCGATGCCGCGGCGGCCGGTCAGCCATTCCGAAACGGCATCCGATACACCGTGTATTGCCCAACGGCGAGCCTGTACCGCTGAATCCCTGACAACTACTGCACGAGCGACGGAAGCCTTCTGCCAGGCGGCCCGTCCGGCCTCATCGCGTTCGCGCTCGCCCTGAACCAGCGCAGCTGTGCCAAGCGCATCGCGCAACATGGTATTTCTTTCTGCGACCAGCGCGGCGTATTCCGCCTTTGCCTTGTTGTTGCGAAGGCGTGGCGCCTTCTTCGCCATTTCGGCCTGCAGCGAGTCTCGTACCCACTCTGCACGCGCCAGGCGCGTGCGGCGTAGCAGATCACGTGCGTTGAAAGCCTGATTCAGCGAATCGGCGATCGCCTGGTCGTTGCGAGGTGCAACTATAGGAAGTTGAAACTCATGCTGTTGACGCACCGCACCAGTCGCGGGGTCGAGGACCGACACCATAAGTCCCTGTGCGGTTGCGACCGGCTTTATGATTGCCGTTGCCAACCGAATCTTGTCCGCCGAGAGAACCTGTACCGCATCTCCGAAATCGAGGTCGCGGCTCACGATAGTCTGTACGGAATCGTTGTCGACCCCATCGACCGGCATGACGACCGCCTTGACGACGGGACCGGACGAGGTCTTTGCAGACTTGGACGTACGGGCTGCACTGGCTGGTGCTGGATGGCGAGTCTTGGCGGCGCTCTGGCCAGCTGCCGGCACTACCGGTATCAGAAGGAACCCAACAAACAAAGCGCGATGGGACAACATGGTCGAGCCTCCAAAAGGTGCGTCAGGGAGCGTGTTGGACTCGATCAGTCCAGCGTCGATTCCTCAGCACGCAGTCGCGTGCGTCCATCTAGGACGAGCGTTGCCTAGATAGGTAAACCCGATTTTTGACTGGCTAGAAATTGGACAGTTCTGACGCTGCACCAGCCGGTGCGCACCGGTCATATGTACGTATAATACTCAGCGGAGACCGGCCGCGAGGAATGCAAGAAAATCATTCGGGCTGCGGGTCAGCCCTGCAAAGGTCGCAACGGTCTTCCCATCCGCATCCACAACCGCGTACAGCGGCAGAGCGATCGTTCCAAAACGCTGCTGCTGCATCGCCTGCTGCTTCTCGTACATCTCTCCGTCGCCATCAGTATAGAGGCGCGCGAGGACGTATCGATCCATCGCGACCTTGATTTCCGGCCGAGTAAAGATGTTGGCTTCCATCCAGCGGCAGTTGGTGCAGGTATATCCGGTGAAATCGATGAATACTCGCCGATTCTGCTGTCGGGCCAGCGCGAGTGCACCGGGCAGATCATTCAAACGCCAGTCTAGTTCTGCCGGCACTCCAGCTGCGTTCATGACCGTCGGCGCGCCGCCGACGGGGGGCAGGAAGGATTCGAGTGTGCCAAGCGTCCCTCCCGCGAGGCCGGTGGCGAGCCACATCCCGAATGCGAGGAAAACCAGGGCGGGCACTGCGCGCGCCGCCCCGATCCGCGGCAGGGGATGCGCTCCATTGCCGGTTCGCTTCTCCAGCGGCGGTTCATGGGGGAGCCGGAACGCTCCGAGCAGATAGAAAGTGACTGTCAGGGCCAGAAGAACCCAGATTGCCAACACGACATCGTGCGTGAAGATGTTCCAATCCCAGACCAGATCGGCGTTGGAGATGAACTTGACGACCGCGGCAAGTTCGACGAACCCCATCACTACCTTAATGCGCTGCAACCACGGACCTGATTGCGGAAGTCGCCCGATCCAGCGAGGGACTGTAGCCAGAACGATGAACGGTAGTGCGAATAGGACGGCGTATGCGAGCATGCCAACAATCGGCCGCTGCCATTCACCCTGTGACGCCGCAACAAGAAGAGTACCGATAAATGGTGCGGTACACGTGAAGCTCGTCAGCGTGAACAGCACTCCCATTATCAGAGCGCTAGTCGAATCGGAAAGGTGTCCGCTACGAGTGACAGAATCGATGCGGCCGAGCAATCGGGACGAAACGCTCAGCTGGTAAAAGCCCAGAAGGTTCAGCGCCAGCGCGAGAAATATCGCTGCGATAGCGAGATTCACCCACGCATTTGTCGCGAATCGTACCAGCCCCGCCGCGCCTACGAGTGCTGCCACGCCAACGCCCAACGCGGTAAAGGTCCCGATGATTCCGAGCCCAAACACGGAGACAGCCAGGAAGGCGCGCTTGCGGGACGTCTCCGCGTGCCGCATGAAGTACGACACCGTGATCGGAACCATTGGAAATACGCACGGCGTCAACAACGACAACGCGCCCGCGGTTGCCGCGAGCCAGATGAACGCTGCGGAGATTCCCGATGATTCCATCAAACTGCAGCCAGGCCGGATGGTTGCGTATTCGTGTGGTTAATCGCCACTCGAGCGAACTGCGGTGGCAAGTTTCACAGTCTGCGGCGGATAGCAGAGTTTCGCGTTGCATACCTGATAGCGCACGGTGACATGCAGAGAGTCTGGTGCCGTCGAAGTCAATCGTACGGGTATGTCAAAACCAACACTTTCGTCATGCTCCTGAACGGTCATTCCAAAGGCCTCGTCGAATTTCACTTCTGGTTTTGACGTCGGTTTTGGTTGACCCGCAAGAACAAATGGCTGATTCGGCGGAACTGTAATCCGGGTTGCCATCGGGCCACCTGTCGGCCCCGCCACAGGTTGAGTGACGGCATAGACATGCCATCCGGCCTGGAGCGACAGGTCGATCCGGACAGGAATGCTATCGCCGCTGGCGAGCTTCGTGGTAATCGGCGCAATAGTCCATTTCACGGGCTGACTACTGGGAGGTACGGCTCCGCTGGAAGATCCGCCCGGAGTACCAGTCGATTTGGGGTCGTTGCAGGCGACTAATACGACCGCCGCCAGCAGGAAAATAGATGTTGGCTTCATGGTATTGATCTCGAAATATAGAACGTTGGCCGCTGGCGCTCCTTGCCGGACATGGCAGCCGATCTAGCGGGATAACCCGATTCGTGTAGTATGGAGCAATTCCGCCGTGTTGGAGCGCCAATCTGACACAACCAATCTCTATTCAGCCGCTTCAAGGAAACGAAACATGAAACGAGCCGCTCTACTTGTTGCTACGGCAGCCCTTCTGCCTACCGTCGTCGTATCGCAACAGAGCTCGCAACGGAATTCGCAACGGAATTCGCAACGGCCAACGAACCGGCCGACAGACACTACGCGTGGCCGGGCGGATACAACCTTTGAAACGACGATTTCGCGTAGTTCCAGACCCGGGCCGGCTGCAGAAGAGGTTCATGTCTCCACGCATCATACTGCAATGATCGGAGGTAAGCGCATCGATTACGACGCGGTTGTCGGCAACATCATTCTTCGCGACACAGCGGATCAGCCAACGGCAGCGATTTATTACACCGCGTATACACAACGCGGCGTCACCGACGATACGCGTCGGCCAATCATGTTCGCTTACAACGGCGGACCTGGCTCGTCATCAGTTTGGGTACACATGGGACTTCTGGGTCCGCGCCGAGTCGATATTCCGGATACGACGCACACCGCTCCGCCGCCGTACCATCTCGTCGACAATCAGTACAGCATGCTCGACAAGGCAGATCTGGTATTTATCGATCCTGTGGGGACCGGTTTCAGCAAGCCGCTCGGCAAGGCCAAGGGTCGTGATTTCTGGGGCGTGGATCAGGACGCCAATTCTCTGGGAGAGTTTGTAAGTCGGTACCTGAGCGAGACTGGTCGCTGGAACTCACCACGATACATCATGGGAGAGAGTTACGGAACGACGCGCTCGGCTGCGCTCTCCGCGGTACTTCAGAACCGCTACCATATCGATCTGAACGGAGTCATCCTCCTTTCGTCAGTGCTGGACTTCCAGACGATCACGTTCGATCCTGGCAATGACGAGCCGTATATCATGTATCTGCCGTCGTACGCGGCGGTTGCGTGGTATCACAATGCGTTGAGCAATCGTCCCGCTGAATTACGTCCATTTCTCAATGAAGTGGAACACTTCGCGACTACGGAGTACGCGCAGGCGTTGCTTGCAGGTGGCAATCTCTCGAGTGCGGATCGCGCGAAGATCCTCGACAAGCTCGTTCAGTACACCGGACTCAACCGTGCGTACATCGACAAGGCTGATCTTCGCGTGAATGCTGGCCAGTTCGAAAAGGAACTCCTGCGAGAACACGGCCTGACTGTTGGACGGCTCGATGCTCGCTTCACCGGTGAGACGGGCGACCCGCTGAGCGAGGAGGCCGACTATGATCCCCAGTCTTCCGACATCAGCTCTGCGTACGTATCGCTATTCAATCAGTATCTGCATGAGGATCTGAACTACGGCCGCGACAAACTCTACGCCATGTCCGGCAGGGTGAATCCGTGGGACTGGACACACGGCCGTAGCGCCGGGTGGCCAGGACACACCAATGTTGCAGTCGATCTTGCGAATTCACTCAGCGTAAACCCGCGGCTGCATGTGTTGCTCAACAGCGGATTGTACGACCTGGCAACGCCGTACTTCGCGGCGGAGTGGACGATGGATCACATGGGCCTCCCTGCGCGTGTCAGAAGCCAGATCACGGGAGCTGAATACATGTCTGGTCACATGATCTACGTACATGTACCGGCTCTTGCGCAGTTCAAGTCGAACGTGGCTGCCTTCATCGACAAGACATCAGGGGTGAACTGACTCGCGCAACCACCCACACCACACAAAGGGGCACGCACCTTCCGGTGCGTGCCCCTTTGCATTCAGGTCGATGACAGTCTGACGGCTAGTGGCCGAGTTCTGTTGCCGCATGATCAACCAGCGCAGCCTCCGCGTTGAGAGCGGCCGCGACTCGTGTGATTTGCGTGGCAGCGAGCGGCCAGTCCTTCTGTTCGATTGCCTCTCTAACACCGGGGATCGTCTTCACACCATATCCGGTGTAATACCCGGGCGCGTACAGCAGATGCTTGAACCATGGGCGATTTGGCAGGCCAGCGTCCGAGAGTAGAAGTCGTTCGCTTCGCAGGAGATCCTGATTGAGTTTGACAAAGCTCTCGGTTGCCGCTCCATCGACCGATTGATCGAACGCGGTCTGATAACGCGAGGCCGCGTTCGTGAGTGCGGCTGCTGCGCTGTCGAGTGGCGCGAAGTCGAGATCTGGCACAGGTGCTTCCGGTTTTGGTATCGCGAGCGGCGCGCGCGGGTCATTGGTCAGCGAAAACGTGCTGTCCGCGATGTCCCTGTTGTGCTCGACGGCTTCGGAGACCATCCCCTTGTGAAGGCCCTTCAATTCTCCCACATACCCGTTCACTGTTTCAGCGAGATCGGTGAAATCGTAAGGTATGACATCGGCATCGGCGAGACGCATCGCCGCGGTTCCAACGGTCTGGGCGAGAGCGCGTCCGTACACAAACGACGAATCGGAGAAATGAGTGTACCAGTAGAAATCGTCGTACACCGAGTGATATACGCCGGCATCGCCTTCGCCACCGAAGCCGAGATTCATGGAGGGGACACCAACATGCTGGAGAAACGCCGTATAGTCCGAGCCGGATCCGAGCGCTCCAATGTGCAGATCTTCCCGACTTCGGATCGCCTTGCGTGCAGATGGCGACGCATTCTTCATCGCGCGGGCGCGCGACCTGCGCGCGACGCTGCCTCCCGTTTCCGGATCAGTGATGTCACGCATCACGCCATTGATGAATTTCTCCAGTACGTGTGACCCACTGACGCCAAGGTATCCGCGACCGTTGGTGTCGCTGTTGAGATAAGCAACCGCATGCTGCGCCAGTTCATCCGCATGGGTTTCCGCCCATTCCGTCGAACCAAGCAGGCCCGGCTCTTCGCCATCCCACGCTGCATAAATGATCGTCCGCTTCGGGCGCCAGCCCTGCTTGACCAGCGCACCCATGGCGCGAACTTCTTCGAGCAACGCGACCTGGCCAGCAATCGGATCGTCGGCACCGTTCACCCATGCGTCGTGATGGTTGCCACGAATGACCCATTCGTCCGGCGACGAACTCCCACGGAGCATGCCGATCACATCATAGATGGGTTTTACGTCCCAATTGGATTTGACGACGACGTGCACACGCGCTGGCCCGGGCCCGATCTTGTACGTGATCGGCAATGCGCCGCGCCATGCGCCTGGAGCTACCTGACCTCCAATCGCAGCGAGTAGTGGCAACGCATCTCCATATGAGATCGGGAGCACCGGAATCTTCGTCAATGTTGGCGCATCTTTTATTGTGAGCCGTTTTGCATCCTTTGTCGCGCCAACGCCTGGCGTCAACGGATCGCCGGGGTATGTCGGCATATCCATCACGCTGCCGCGCTGAACGCCGTCGGCCGGCCGAAGCGGTCCCTTGGGGAAAACGTCGCCGCGACTGTAACCATCATCGCCGGGATCCGAGTAGATGATGCAGCCAATCGCGCCGTGCTCTGCAGCAACTTTCGGCTTGATGCCGCGCCACGAGCCACCGTACCTGGCGATGACAATCGCCCCTTTGACTGAGATGCCGCGCCGCGCAAGATCGTCATAGTCGGCGGGAATGCCGTAGTTCACATACACGAGCGGACCGGTCACGTCGCCGTCGATCGAGTAGGCGTTGTACGTCGGGAGTTGCTCGGATGTCTGCGCTGACGTGGGATCACCTGGTACGGGTGGTTCCTGAAGTTTCGCCTTGAAGTGCGTCGGCGCGACGAGTTCAACCAGTCGCTGCTTCGGCGTGGGAAACAGGACGTCGAACTGTTCGATGTGCGCGTCCCAACCAGCATTGGTGAATTGCTTCAGAATCCACTCGGCATTCGTCTTATCGTATGGCGATCCGACATGATGCGGACGCGCGGAGAGCAATTTCATGTCCGCGCGCATACGGGCCGGGCTGGGAAGCGCACGGAATTTGTTCTCCCAGTCACGCTGGACACGCGATGACGCGGGAGTGAATCCCAGTATGTCCCCGGACGGTGGTGGGGCAGCGGCCACCATCGGAAGGGCCAGAACGCCGCCGAGCGACGCGAGCAGGAGATTTAATCGCATGTATCCTCACAACAGTTATGGGGCGCCGGTATGACTCTCGTCGAATATACGAACGAACGGCTCGGCGCGTGAATCACACTAAGTTCCGTTACCGATGACCCCCATCAATCGTGCAGTGCTCTCGATGCCGTGGGCAACCAGCCTCCCGGTCGACGAGGTGCTTCCCGGCATTTTCGCGGCGCTGAGCAGAACCGGCAGTGTAGTATTGCAGGCACCGCCCGGCGCCGGCAAGACAACGCACGTTCCGCTGGCATTGCTTCGCGAGCCGTGGCTCGGGGACAATCGAATCATTCTGCTGGAGCCACGCCGGCTTGCGGCTCGCGCTGTCACGCATCGAATGGCGCAGCTTCTGGATGAAGTCGCCGGGGAGACCGTGGGCTACCGAGTTCATCGCGATACGCGCGTGAGTGCTCGGACGCGCATTGAAGTCGTCACTGAAGGCGTGCTCATCCGCATGCTACTGAGCGATCCGACTCTGGAAGGCGTCGGGGTCGTCATCTTCGACGAATTTCACGAACGCAGCGTACACGCCGATACGGGCCTGGCGCTCGCGTTGCACTCCCGTTCGATCGTCAGACCGGATCTGAAAATAGTTGTCATGTCCGCGACACTCGATGATCAGAGAGTTGCAAGCCTGATTGAAGCGCCTGTCATTACCAGCACAGGCCGAACGTTCCCTGTAGCAATTGGCCATGCGCCTCGACCCGATCAACGAGCAATTGCAGATGCCGTCGCGGCAACTGTGCTGCGTGCGCTACGCGACGACCGCGGCGACATACTCGTATTTCTTCCGGGCGGCCGTGAGATACGACGCGTTGCTGCTTTATTGGATGGGCGCACGCCGCGCGACGTGAGAGTGGAACGACTGTACGGGGATCTGTCGCAGGAGTTGCAGGACGCGGCTGTGGCGCGCGCACCGGACGGTGTACGAAAGGTCGTCCTCTCTACACCGATTTCCGAAACGAGCCTGACCATCGAGGGTATCGAAGTGGTGATCGACAGCGGGCTCGCGCGCGCGCCTCGCTTCTCACCAGGGAGTGGCATGACGCGGCTCGAGACGGTGCGAATATCACGCTCATCCGCGGATCAGCGCGCCGGCCGCGCCGGCCGGACCGCGCCTGGAAAGTGCTACCGCCTGTGGCCGGAGCAGGAGCAACTGCACCTCGTCGAGCATTCCGTTCCCGAGATTCTGCAGGCCGATCTCGCGCCGCTCGCGTTGCAGCTGGCTGCAGCCGGAATCAGGGAAGCGAACGAACTACAATGGCTCGACGCTCCGCCGATCGCCGCAATGACGCAGGCGAAGCAATTGCTCACGCTCCTGGGTGCATTGAATGCGGCTGGATCCATAACCAGTCGCGGCATGGAGATGGCGAGACTTCCCGTACATCCGCGGCTCGCTCACATGCTCATCGCATCACGGACAATCGGCGCGGGGAAGCTGGCGTGCGACATCGCTGCGATCCTGGAAGATCGGGACTTTGTACGCGGAATCTCCGGCCCACCGGACGCAGACATCGAAATCCGGCTCGAGGCATTGCAAACCATTTCGCGAATATCGAACCACGATCCGCGAATCGACGCGGCGGTCGTGCGCCGAGTCGCTGCCGAGAGCAGACAGCTGCAGCAGAGCCTTGGCGTATCGCCGCATAACAGGAATTTGAATGCGATCAGCGCAGGAGTGGTGCTGGGGTTTGCGTATCCGGATCGGATCGGCCAGTCGCGCGGAGTCGCGGATGGGCGATTCACGGACGGCCGATTCCTGCTTCGGAATGGGCGTGGTGCGACCCTCACGCATCCTCAGGCACTCTCCGCCGCGAAGTACATCGTGGCAGCGGACGTCGACGGCGATGCGCGATCCGCGCGAATATTTCTTGGCGCGTCGTTAACACTGGAAGAGCTCGAAGCAAATTTTGCGGACCAGTTCGAGCTGGACGAGCGGGTCGAGTGGGATGAGCGCACGCGCCGTGTGAAGGCCCGTGAACAAACTCGGCTCGGGGCAATCGTCTTACGAGAGTCTGCGGTCAACGTCGCCGACGCAGACGTCGCGGCTCGAATCCTGACCGACGTTGTTCGACGGGAAGGACTCGACGCGTTGCCATGGAGCGATACGACACTGAAAACTCGGCGGCGTATCATGTTTCTTCATTCGCATCACTCGGACTGGCCCGATGTGTCAGACGATTCACTGCTGGCCTCGCTGGATGAGTGGCTGACACCCATTCTCGTTGGTCGCATGTCATTGCGGGACATCGCGAACCCGCTCGATGACGCGGTACACGCGCGGCTGGATTGGCAGCAACGTGCGAACATGGACCGACTCGCGCCGACACATTACGTAGCACCCACAGGATCGCAAATACAGATCGAATACGATGACAGCCGCAATCCCAGTGTCGCTATCAGACTGCAGGAGATGTTCGGTGTTCGCACACATCCAACTATCGACGATGGCCGCGTACCACTGACGCTTCAGCTGCTCTCACCCGCGCGAAGACCCGTGCAGGTGACACAGGATATCGCGGGATTCTGGAAGGGGAGTTATTTCGAGGTCAGGAAGGAACTAAGGGGTAGATACCCCAGGCACGTATGGCCGGAAGATCCTCTCTCGCAAGTTCCCACTACGCGCGCGAAGCGCCGCGGCGAGTAGCGGATCGGATCGTCCACGCTGCTGCCAAAAATCAGCTCGCGCGAGCAGTAGTATCTGTCGGCCGTTCCTCGGCGAGATTGATCATCGACTTGCCTTCGAAGTAGCTCACAACCGGCAGGTGATCTACGTGATCGAGGCGGCGTAAAACCTTGCGCATACGCTCGGCCTGTTCGGCGATCGACGCGCCAGCGTAGCGTGAATCCGGAGAGGCGTCGTCGGACGCGGCGAGCATCTGGGCCTCGAGCATCACACTCGCAAGCGCGTTATTGAGCTCATGCCTGAGCCCGGTTGTCAGCTGTTCGATGTGCCGAGCGCGCTCGGATGTCTGGTGTGACATCTCGCCCCAGAACGCTATGAAGGAAATGGCGAGCAGAAAGAATCCTACCAGTCCAAGTCCTATGTAAACCGTTCTGCCAGCAGCGCGCACCACTGCTGGTACCAACAGCGTTGCCAGACTCGGGCGCAGCACGGTTTCCACGGTGAACCCATCCGCACCGGACTGAAATTTGTAACTTCCGCGGTACGGGCCACCATACCAGTTGGGTGATGCGTAAAGGAGCGCGCCATCGGCAGCGATG